>SL_8KL_010_SEDDRAFT_10002640_pt1 | contig 15050 bp, 16 predicted proteins | sample SodLakKL_010_SED_4_FD_11160 | JGI IMG/M metagenome (IMG submission 11160) | reverse complement strand
CAGGAAGCGGTGACTGAACTGGTTATCGAGGGGATAAAGGCCCAAAAGAATGATTTGCCTGATTATCTCGTCTCTAAAATGCAGGAACTTCAAAATAGTAAGGAGAAAAGGGGGCTAATAAAGGCAGATATGAAGTTACTAAGATCATCTAAAGAAGGGGTAGAAGATCTTGATTTATCAAATCTATCGAAGGAGATCATAAAGCTCACAGAAGAAGAGGTAGAAGGTGGGAACTGGGGGAACGATAAGATTACAAGAGAAATTACCTTAGCGTGTTTAAAATATCTCAAAAAAGCGAAGGAGGCAACTCGAGGAGACTTTATAGAAAATGTATATCCCAGATATTCTAATAAATATATGGAAGACAGTTTCTGGATAATCGCGAGAGAAGGATTGGAACAGTTAGAAGAGGTTGACTTAGTGGAAACTCCAGAGGGGCGAGGACATAGTAAATATATGTGGAAAGGGATTTGATAATCTAACAAAGCCACTGTAAAAAGCTTGTTTGTTGTTATATATTCTTAGAGCTCTCAAGTTCATATAATATAACTACTACGACTTTAAAAATAGAAAATAATCAGTTATTATTTTTAAGTTTGATTGCTGACTTTCGACTAGGTATATGATGTAGCCTTTTTGGTGCCAACTGAAGATTGAAGCTGAAGAGGCTACGGTTAGAACTATTCTTAAAAATATATCTTCTTATATTGATTTTTCATGACTTCACAATAAAGGTAGATAGGGTCTTATACCTATGATTTTGTTTGAAAAGTTATTTTGACGAAGATTTGTCTTACATATCATCTTAAAATTGTCCTACACTAATATTCTTGTCTCACAGTTCCCTTGAAAATTGTCCTACAATAAATCGTAGTGCTATTTTCTTGAGCGTTAGGGATTTTCTTCGGAATTTGTCTTACAAAACATAATAACAAAAGTCCACATCTCAAAAATGTTCAACGTAGCCAAAATTGTCATACATCTTAGAAAATATTTGTAAGACAAAAATCCAAATAATTCTACTTTTAGATTGTTTATTGAAATTCTAGCTAACCTAAGAAATATATTTAGAGTTACTGAAGAATTTTTTTTAATTGTTACAAAGTTACGACCTCAGCTTGTTTTTTTTAGATAGGGAGGTTAAGTTTTCGATACGAATGAAATATGGGTGTGTCTAGAGGTTGTGACCTTTAGAAAAATAAATTTTTGTGGTAAGAATTCTAGCGTAGTCGTTTTTCATAGGGTGCCCCTAAGAAAATCGTAGCACATATATAAGGGTGAAAACAGATGGTAAAATATAAGCAATATAAAGCGGTGAAAGGATGGGAAAAAATAGCAAAGATTTAGAAGAATATTATGAGCAGAATAAGGAAAAGTTGAGGAAACTAGCCCGCCACGCCGAACCCACTGTTCGTGCTATGGCTCTAGCTGTTATGAAAAGAGCCGGTGAAAAAGAAGATTAGATGAGAGTATGAATGAGGTTCACCTTGACCGGAGATGTTTACGTTTAAAATCCTTAACTTCCCTGAAACGCTAGGATAACTCAGTTGAATTTCGTGTAATATTTCATTCCTTTTCTTTCTCAATTATCCTTTTGAAATCTTCTAACGTCTCTTTATTTTCTTTCATTATTTTAATAATATCAAAAAATTCCTCCATATCATCGAGTAATTCTGGTTGCTCTTTAGCTAGTTGAGTAAAACTTTTCTTAAAGTCATCTTGATCCTCTTCTACCTCTTCCATACCCTTTATACTCAGAGCTTGTCCGCAGCGGTGGCAAAAGTCTGCGTTAGGGGGTACTTTATCTCGACAGCGGGGGCAATCCTCCGGTGCCATTTCAGATATCTCTTTATCCTTTTCTTCCTCTATACCGTGTAATCTAGCATAGGAGCTATCGATGTCTCTTCCTGATAAATGAACGTATCTGGCTGGTACATCAGATCCCTGAACCCATCCGAACCACTCACACAATTGAGCTTCCGTGAACCTGTTTGCCATGTATGTGGCTCTACTATGCCTAAAATGGTGTGGATTGGTAGGTTTATCGATACCTGCTCTTTGAGCTGTTTCATTAAGCATTTTATTCAATGATCTATAGGAATATTTTTGCCCATTATTTCTAGTACCTATATTTACCCAGAGTGGGGCATTTTTTTTATCCCTCCTAGGATGGGAATTAAGCCAAGCGGTGATATGAGGAACAGATTCTATCAAAGGCACTCGTCTAGAACCTGTCTTCCCATCAATTACCACCTTCAAGCCATGCCTATGATCTTCAAAAGAATCCACCTCTAGATCTATCAACTCTCCGATCCTGGCGCCGGTCTCCCACAGCATCGCTATTATCGCTTTATCTCTCGGATTTTTTGCTGACTTGATTAGCTTTTTGACGTCGTCCTCTGTCAACAGATCGTCGGGTAACTTATCATTAGAATGATTGTGGGTTGGTTTTATCCACTCTACCTTTTCAGGATATTCTCCCCCTCCAATCCATCTGTAGAATCTTTTTAAGAGAACTTTGTAATCACTCCTGGTTCTATCACTGATGTCATCCTTTTTCTGTATCCACATTATTAAATCTTCTATATCTCGTTTATCAGCCTCATCGAAAGAAACATCTAATTGTTCTGCAAATTTAGGTAAGCGTATAATGTATTTGTATCTACGAGCTAGAGAGTAGTCATTTAGAACTAAATGCCTGTCAAAATCAAAAATCAGTTTTTTGTTTTCTTCTAAAATGTTTTCGTTATCTCTTATACGTTCTTTTGAAGCCTCTATTTGATCTTCGTCTACGGGGATAAATATCACTCTATGCCCTTAAAGAATAAGAGATATTTAGTGTTACCGCATTGAACCGTAAGTCTAATGCCCTCCTCCCGCATGCTTCTTATCCATCAAGAAAAAAAAGAAAAAGAGGGTAAATCCCTAAGCTTTTATTTCTTCTAGAACTTCTATCCCTACCTCTTCCAATCTCTCCATCATCTCTTCGTATACAGATTCTTTTATACAGTCCTCGGGTGCCACTATACCTTTCTCTGGGATCTTATCTTTGGCCAACATCTCAGCGGTTATCGCCGGAGGAAACCCAGTAGTTCTCTGCATCGCGGTTAATCCAATCTCAAGATCGGCTTCTTCCCACATGTAATAATCGATCCTTATCGGTTCTCCGTCCTTTTCACCTTCAGCAGTATTCCACATGACGCATACATCTTTATCTCCTTTTTCAGGTTTTAATTTTGGAGTCACCGCCGCCGAAAGCACTTCCCTTGGAACTACTTTTTTTCCATCCACCTCGATAGGTTCTGTATCCATCATACCGCATTCTTTGAATATTTTAATTGCATCGTAATGGCCCGGCCACCGGACCGTTTTTTCGTAAGTATCTTGGAGACCAGATCTTGTGTAAACGAAACTAGGCATACCCGGGGTTACGGCACATTCGAGTTCCTCATCCTGCCCAAATTTATCGAATGTGAATTTTTCGTGTTCACTCAAGGCTTGTATCTCTGTCCTTTTTCCGTCTTTTATAGCAGGTGATTTGATCATGTATTCTCTCAATACGTGGTCAAAAGCCCATGTTATCATATATTTCAGTGGGCGTTTTTCTGCCGCCCTTTTTTCTGGGACACCACCACATCTAGCTATAGCAGATCTCCCTTCATCCATCTCACGGAGTCCTTTTCCAAGTGTGAAATTGGTCAGGCCGGGAGCGAACCCCATGCCATCGACAAAAGTTACATCGTTTTCAACAGCCTTTTCGTGTAAATACTCCCCATATTCCTCGACAGACATGTTCTCGGGAAGATCAAGTCCTTCCATTTCATATTTGTCGGGTCTCCTGTGATATTCCTCTAACATATCCACCATGTTCAAACTGACCTCTATGCCAGATTCGAGTGAAGCGTAACTAGTTTCCCTCGTGGGTAAAGCGTTTATCCCGGCGTCGTATTGTTCCATGATTTCCTTAGCTTTCTCTTTGTCAGTGACGTTCAGGATGTGTTTTTTGAATTTATCACTATCGATGGAGTTTATCAGTTGATCAATACTCTCTTCGCTCCTGCTAGCGATCCCGACTTCTTCAACATCAGATTTGTTTGCTAAATACCATGCACTTCCTTCTGCTTGCTTCCCGGCTCCTAAAATCAAAACCCTTGTCATAGATATCGGGGCAGGATTCGTTTTTACGATATAAATCTTTGGCTAATCTGCTCTCAGGTATAAAATTATCAGATAATTTTCCAAAGAACGGATTAGTATACCATGCCAAAATATTTTATATGGCCTTCTTCAAACTTAACCGGATGCAGGTTCTTATCGGTATCATCGCGGCATTTGCGCTGCTCGCAACGCTGATATATATCAAAATCGATTTCGGTAAGGCTATTTTAGTAGCGACCACGGTCTTGCTCCTTATTTCTGAACCTTCTACAGAAGGTCTAAGTTGGGTTGCAGAAATAACCTTTGAATACGACACTCTCAGCCTCGCTGCTATAATAATACAGATAGCGTTTCTAGGTTTTCTTTACAAGGATTCCGAACAAGTAATGAGAATGATAGAGGGTTTAAAAGCCCTTTTTCCAGACCGAAGGATGGTAGTAGCTTCGATTCCCGCTCTCTTCGGTTTGATGCCGATGCCGGGAGGTGCTCTGGTTTCAGCTCCCATGATCGAAGATGAAGGTGACGCTCTTGATCTTGACGGACTAGAAAAGACTTTTTTAAATTGGTGGTGGCGGCACATATGGTTTACCGTTTATCCTCTGTCAGCGGGATTGATATTCGCGGCTAGATTATCCGGAGTGAGCATATATCGGATCGCGCTTTTCAATATACCTATCTTTGCGACTCAAATAATGATAGGGATATTTTTCGGCCTAAAAAAGATTGAAGTAAAAAATTCCTCTTCATCGAGGGCAAATCCATTTTGGATTCCCTATGAGCTTTTACCCATAATCATCGCTTTATCCTTCAACATCATCTTCGGTATACCACTTTATATCACTCTTTTCTTGGCGATAATCACGATATTCCTCCAAAACTTTGAAAAGTATACTGCTCGTAATATACCTCTTGCGTTTAGAAGGGGTTTTTCTTTCGATTTGCTTTTAGCTGCTTACGGGATCATGCTCTTTAAAGGCATCATCGAACGTGCGGAGTCTTTAGAACCGGTGATAGTAGCTATAGAAGGGCATGTACCGCTTCTAGTCGTCGTTATTGTGGCCTCCTACCTTATCGGAGTACTTTTCGGTCATCTACCCGGTGCTATAGGAGTAAGTTTCCCGGTACTCCTTCCCCTTCTACCGGTGGTTAATGTTAGAACAGTCAGTTTGATGTTCGTGTTTGTCTTTATGGGTTACTTTACTTCGCCTATACATCTTTGTATAATACTTACCATAGAGTACTTTGGAATAGAAATGAAAAGTTTTTACAGGAGAATGCTAAGACCGTTCTCGATTCTTATCGTTGCGATACTAATCTGGCTCTTTCTCAGCGGAGCCTTTTTTCCGTTCTTTTAATCGATGTCTTCAGTTCTCCTCAGTTTTCTTTAACTTCTCTATCAGTAAAGGCAGGATCTCGTATAGATCTCCGACTATACCGAAATCAGCGACATCAAATATCGGCGCATCTGGATCTTTATTGACTGCTATGATATAATCCGAATCTTTTATTCCAACTTTGTGCTGTATCGCCCCTGAAACGCCGCATACGATGTATAATTTGGGTGAGATAGTCTTTCCGCTCTGTCCTACCTGTCTAGATTTCGGCATCAAGTCTTCCTCTACTATCGGTCTGCTGCATCCTACGGTTCCATCAAGAAGTTCCGCTACCTCCCTAAGCAGCTCGAAATCTTCTTCATTTGTTCCTACTCCTCTTCCTCCAGTAACCACCACATCTGCTTCTTCGATAGGGATTTCTGCTTTACCTTCAGGTTCTAAAACTTCAATCACTTCAGTGCTTATCGCTTCTTCTTTGACTCTAACGTTTTCCTCAATAACCTCGAATTTGTTCTCTTTATCTCGTTCCATCGGATTCATCACGTGCGGTCTAACCGTAGCCATCTGCGGTCTTGAGTTCGGACAGACAATATCTGCCATCACATTGCCTCCAAAGGCGGGTCTCGTTTGTAGCAGTACCTTTCTGCCTTCCACCTCTTCTATATTAAGGTCGGTGCAGTCCGCGGTGAGTCCAAGTCCCATCCTTCCCGCTACTGAAGGAGCTAGATCTCTTCCAAGATGTGTTGCTCCATAAAGAAGGATGTTGGGTTTATACTCTGAGATTAAACTCGTTAGCGCGGTGGTGTATGCTTCCGTGGAATAGTTTTCGAAAATATTTTCATCCACTACATAGATTTTCTCGGCACCGTACATCCCAAGTTCTTCTGCAAGGTCTTTGATATCATTACCGATTAGCACTGCGCAGAGCTCTTCTCCGAGTTCATCGGCTAGTTCCCTTCCTTTTCCCAGCAACTGGGGCCCTGTGGGTTTCAACTCATCTTTTTGCTGTTCAGCGAACACCCAAACTCCATTGTATTGAGAAAGATCACCTACTTCTGCTGTTTGGATCACCGGTTCTATTGCGTCTTCTGGACAGCCCGAAACACAAACACTGCATGATATACAGTCGCCTGTCAATATCGCCTTTCCTTTTTTGATTTCAAGTGCATCTACAGGACAGATTTTAACGCATATACCACAACTGGTGCATGATTCCATGTCGATCTCTATCATAATATCCCCTCCTTATCCAAGAATTTTAACAGCTCATCGACGGACTTTTCGGGTTCCTCTTCTATTTTTATTCCCTCGCCTTTTGGTGGAGGGCTGTAGGTATCTATAACAACGCTTTCAGAGCCTTCTAGTCCATAATCGTCTTCTTTTCCGCCTAGCTCTTCAATGCCCCACTGTTCTTTCGACTTTTTCTTCGCTTTCATTATTTCCCTGATATTCGGAATCTTAGGTTCAAATCCGGGATCCGGCATGCATGCCAAAATCGCAGGCATATCTGATTTTATCCTGACATGTCCTTCGTCTGTTTCCTTTTTACATATGACATTTCCTTTTTCGGGATCTAGATTTTCTATCTCTGAGACGTAGGTGACCTGTGGCAGACCACGATGGGCAGCGACTTCAGGACCGACCTGGGCGGTATTACCATCGGAAGCTTCTTGGCCAGCAAATATAAGATCAACATTTCCTATTTTTTTCAGGGCTCTGCTCAAAGTCACAGCGGTAGCCCAAGTATCTGCTCCAGCAAAAGCTCTGTCAGTCAACAGTATCGCTCTGTCAGCACCTATGGCTAGACATTTGTTCAATGCCTCTTCGGCTTGAGGGGGGCCCATACTTAGAGCCACGATTTCAACTTCTTCTTCTCTTTGTTCTTTGATTTCCACAGCGACATTTAGGGCGAATTCATCGAATGCGTTTAAAGTAGACGGTACTCCTTCTCTTATGATGGTCCCAGTTTCCTCGTCCACCTCAACTTCGGTTGTGTCAGGTACCTGTTTTATGAGTACCACGAATTTCACGTGATCACCCTACTTGTAAGGTACGTAATCTTTCCCCAAAGTTTCTCTACCGATGACGATTTTCTGTATGTTAGCTCCGCCCTCTGCTCCGACGCAGTAGGACATCACTCCTCTCCAAGCAGTTTCAAATATGTATTCAGAGCTGTAGCCTGCGGCACCCAACCAGTGCATCGCATCGTCGGCGGTATCCTTTGCCAAATGCGGAACTTTGTATTTGATCATCGATATCCATTTAGCGATCTCTGTTGGCCTGTAAGTTTGGGCTTTGCCAGTTCTTTCACCCCATCCTTCCTCATCGTATCTTGTATCTGCCATATCCGCTACTTTCTTCACCATCAATTTGCTAGCTTCCATCTCAGTATATCTTTCAACGAATGGGAATTGGATACCTTCATACTTTGCTAAAGGTTTACCGAAGGTTTCTCTCTCTTTGATATAATCTGCAGCTTCTTCAAGAAGCCTTCTTGTAACACCGACGGCACTTGCGCCTATCATTATCCTAGCTAGATCGAACCCTTCCATAGTATGGTAAAAACCTTTACCCTGTTCTCCTAGCATGTACTCATCGGGGATCCTTACGTCTTCCATGATGAATCCAGATGTTGAGAGGGAACCTCTTCCTGCGTCATCATATGGCTCTTGAGGCTCTAACCCATCGGCATCGATAGGGACGAAAAAAGATGTCATATTCTTGTGGGGAGCACCTTCGAGCTGAGGGCCGGTCCTAACATTTACCCAGTAACCACCACCCATCTTTCTACACTCTTCCACACCGCTGATGAATGTTTTTTCACCGTTCAGAACCCATTCATCTCCGTCTTTCTCTGCAGTAGATTCAAATCCAGCGACATCAGATCCTCCCTTTGGTTCTGTAGTTGCAATTCCCACGAACTTTTCTCCTCTGATAGCTGGTTTAACGTATTTCTCTCTGATCACTTCATTGCAGTATCGATTTAGAGTGAAACCCCATCCTGTTTCGACCGCCATGAAACCCGCTGCGGTAGCGATACTAGGATCAATATAGCCTATCTGATCAGCTATAACGATCTGATCTTTCCAAGTCAGGCCCATGCCGCCGTGTTCTTCTGGCACCGGGCCCATTATGACTCCGAGTTCCGCCAATCCTTTAACTATATCTTCTGGGAAGGGGTGACCTTCTCTGTTCATCTTTATTACTCTTTCTAGTGAAAGATTTCTTTCGGCCCAATCTGAGATGCTTTCTTTGAAAAGTTTCTGCTCCTCCGTTAGTTCCCTATCATCTGAAAGGTCTGTCCTTGCCATTTTTTCCACCATATATTAATCTTCTAAGCCCGCAATAATCATACGATATTATAATCTTTCCGTAGACAAGTGTCTTAATGATGAAATAACCACAAATATCATATGTTTTGATTGATCTATTTTCTGATGAATAGATGAGTAATGATAGACACCTCTTTGAGGATGTAAGCCGGATTGAACGGAGCAGAGTCGAAGCAAAAAAACACTATGATAGGATCTCGGCCATCTACGATTATGTAGAAGGCGCGTTCGAGAAAAAATACAGAGAGATGGCTTTAGCTTGCCTCCATATATCGGCTGGGGAAAAAGTTCTCGAGATTGGATTCGGTACCGGTCATGCCATGAAAGAGATGGCCGATCGAGTTGGGTCGAGGGGTAGAGTTTTTGGCATAGATATATCTAAAGAAATGTGTAAGATTACTAAAAACCGACTGCTTGCTGAAGGTTCTTTAAAACATGTTGAACTCATATGTGCAGACGCAGTCCAGATGCCTTTTAAAGATCATATTTTCGATAAAATATTCATGAGTTTTACCCTTGAGCTGTTCAGTGAAGACGAGATACGGATGGTATTAAATGAGGTTAAGAGGATATTGGATGAAGAAGGGAAAGTATGTGTTGTCAGTCTTTTCAGGGAAGAAGATGCCTTTGTAGAACTTTATGAAATATTTCACGACCTTTTTCCGCGTATATTGGACTGCAGGCCTATCTATCCTAAGAAGATGTTGGAAAACGAAGATTTTGAAATTGAAGAGGTTAGAAGAGAAAAGATAGGGGTCCTGCCCATCCAGATAGTGACTGCGATCTCACCGTGAACTTTCAAACAAACATTCATCTTCCGGCTCGACGTGAGCCTGTATCTCTATGTCGGCTTTTATCTTCTCTTTGCTTTTTCCCTCGATATCTCTCTCGAATTTAGTGGCTATATCGTGAGCCTCTTTTATAGAAACGGTATCGGGTAGCACGAGATGGAGTGAAATCAAGACTTTATCTGGGCTCTCCGTTATCTTGATCCGGTGTGCCTCTAAAATTTCATCGTATTTTTCTACATTTTTTTGAACCAATTTTTCTATCTTTTTTCTAGGTATTTTGGCGGGATCCAGATGGACCTCGGCTGTCAATCCGAATTTCTTTTTCAAATTTTCTTCGAGTCTGTGAGAGACATCGTGTGCAGAACGGACAGTACCTTCGTTNGATTTCATGTGGAGTGATATGGCTTTATCTTGACCGTAGTCGTGTACTTTGATCTTGTGCACTTCCCTAACNCCTTCTGTGTCGGAAGCTATTTTTTTAATCTTTTCTATAAGCTGGGAAGATGGTTTGGTACCTAACAAACGATCGGTCGATTTTTTGATGTACGAAATGCCTATGAATCCAAGAAGTAAAGCTATACCTATACCAGCAAGAGGATCGAGGAATAGGAGTCCTGCCTCAGAGCCGTATATTGCTCCGATTACCAGCATGGTCGTTATCGCGTCGCCTCTATGATGCCAGGCATCGGCTTTTAATGAGTCTGCCCCGGTTCTTTTGCCTATTAGGTAACTCGCTTCAGCGATTATCTCTTTCGCTAAAGCGGTCAAAAATATGTATAAATAGAATCGATTTCTCATCTCCAGATATATATGCTTAAAAAAAAGGGATTGGACCCCTTCTGAAAGAAAGGTCACGGCTGTGATAATCAATATTATCCCAACGACCAAAACCGCTATCTGATCTGCTCTACCGTGCCCGTGTGGATGCTCTTCATCGGCAGGTTTTTCTGAAATCACTAGACCGATATATACAGCGATTGAACTCGCACTATCTGAGATAGAGTGAAAGGCATCAGATAAGAGAGCTAGACTCCCGATGAGGAAACCAAGATACAGTTTTGTTATAAATATACCTATATTCAGAACTATACTTAGTAGAGCTACAAGCTTCCCTTTAGGATTTTCCTCGACCATTCTCTCTTATATAGATAAAGACCTGCACAGATATAAAGTTTTTATATTGAAAAATAAAATTTATTAAATGGTTTTTAAATGCAGAAAGCTCTAATTGGGGCTATTTTCCCAATATCTCCATTACTTCTTCTTTTCCCTCTTCCATCTCTTCGACCTGCTGTGGATCTTTCTCAAGTAGGAGTGTCTGAAATTCACCTACATGCTCTTTTTCTTCCTTAGCTACGTCGAGAAGTACTTCTTTTATGTGTTCATCGTCAGTATATTCTGCCATTTGTTCATAGAAATTTATGGCATCGAGTTCGGCCGCAAGACCAAAACGAAGTATCTCTTTATCAGACATCTCTTTACTGAGTTTTTCTAACTTTATCGGTTCTTTTGCAAACATATTATCCTTCTCGATATGAAATTTAAGAAGTCTTTTAAAAATTTTGTCAGTTCTTCATTTGAAGGATTTCGATAACAGAGAGAAGTAGATCTGAAAAGCTCAAATTATTTAAGGTCAAACACTTATGACTCAATCGAAGATGTTGATAAGGAAGTGTGAGGAAGAAGATTTAGAAAAAATCTTAGAGATTGAGAAGAAAAGCTTCGAGTATCCGTATTCTCGATGCATCTTTAAGGATTATCTATCTAGCGATTTTTTCCTAGTAGCTGAAAAAGATTCTACGATTATTGGATACATCATTGGGGAGAAAAGAGAAGATGAAGGTTTGATAGTATCTATAGCTGTTTCTTATGATCATAGACTTCAGGGTGTTGGTACTTCTCTTATGGAAGAGATACAGAAAATGATGGATGTCAAAACATTCATTCTCATCGTTAGAGAGACAAATCAGGAGGCTCAAATTTTCTACGATAAACTCGGTTTTTCCCAAATCATGAGGATAGAAAATTATTATCAAAACGATGAAGACGGTATATTGATGCAGAAGTAGGAAGAAAATTAATTAAAAGAGTTACACCTAATGAAAGGTAAAGAGTTGGAAATATGGTCGAGGCAGGAGAGGATTATAGAGAACTATTAAAGAAAGAACAAAGACGAAGAAAAATCAAGATGTTCAGACATTCTTTGGGTTTTACAATCATGATCGCCTTTCTAATATATATTTTGTATTATTACCCTATGGATACACTTTGGATGCTAGTGTTAGTGGGTGTAATCATATATGCGAACTATGAATTCTATCGTCTGATTAAACAGATTAAGGCATTCTTTTCATTGGATGATGAACTGCATTACGAAGAAGGCGAGATAACAAAATTTAACGTTCGGCGAAAAAAAACTAAGAAAAGGATACCTATAGAGAATGTAGAGGAGGTTTATCTAAATGTACAAGACAAACCTAACCTGCTGTTTGTGGTTTACGAGAAGAACGGTGCAAAGATGGCCGACAGCTTTTACAAGCAGAGGATAAAAGAGAGAGATAAATTCATGGCCGATATAGAAGAAAGGTCTCTCATAGTGGAAGAACCCGTGAGTTTTGAAGAGCTAAAGACGAAGATAGAAGGATCTTGAACAGGTTTGTTATGAATATGAGGTTCCTCTGGAAACCTATATAATTATCGAAACAAAAAATTAATTACTAAGAAGGTTGTATATAGACCCGGTGAGCAAGATGGAGGAAAAAATAGGAAAGGTGTTCAAATATTTCAAGAAACCTAGCGTAGCTGCCATAAAGATAGATAAGGGGAAATTGAGTATAGGTAACAAGGTCCGTTTCAAAGGTGAGAATACGGACTTCGAGCAGGAGATAACCTCTATGGAGATAGAAGGTGACGAAGTCGAAGAAGTCGGTCCAGGAGATGATGTTGGTATAAAGGTGAAGGAAAGAGTACGTCCCAATGACGAGGTCATCAAACTTGATTGATCTGTTTTAATGTCCTTTAAGTTAAGAAATCAATTCTCTTCAAGCAAAAAAGCGAGACAAAAAAGAAAGACTTTACGTCACCATATCATCTTCTTCATGTTTTTCGATTATCTTATCAGCTAGTTCTTCCAATGCATCACGATCTTCTTCCTCTGGATGGCCTTTACTGATTACTGGTTCCAAGAACTCTCCATCGAAGTTGCTCAAAATATCTTTTATCTGGTTCGGCATCCGTCCTCCCCATCCATAGGAACCAATTATAGAGGCGTATCTAGTCTTCGGCCTCAAAGCATTGAGGAGGTGGGCGACGTAGATTGCTTTGGGATGTGCTCCAACGAGCACAGTCGGCGTTCCGAGTACTACCGTTGAAGCGTCGACTAATGACATAGCTAACTGTCCTAGATCCGTAGTGGTAAGATTGAAAGGTTTGACTTTAACATCACTTTGGATCAAATAGTCAACAAAATATTTGACCATCCTATCAGTACTTCCGTGCATGGATACATATGGGACTACCACCTCACTCTTTGTTTTGTCACTTACCCAATCTGAATAGGCCTCCAATATGAAATCCGGGTCATCGTAAATTGGACCATGACTTGTGGCGATAACATCAACATCCATTTCATCGATCCTTTCAAGATGATTTTTGATAGAAGAGCGGAAAGGCATCATTATCTCCGCGTAATAACGTTTAGCGGCAAGATATACCTTTTTTTCATCCTGAACGAATAGATTGCTGGTCGCGAGGTGTGAACCGAAAAAGTCGCAGCTGAAAAGAACGTTCTCCTCTTCAAGATAACTCACCAAAGTTTCCGGCCAATGCACCCATGGCATATCTATGAACTTCAAAGTTTTATCACCTAGTGAAAGTTTTTCTTCGTTTTTCTTAACGAGTATGTCTTCTTCAGAGAGATGAAGATGATCTATTAGCATATTTTTGCATTTAGAATTGGTCACGACCCTAGCTTTAGGGTATTTTTCCAGAACCGCAGGTATAGATCCCGAGTGGTCCTGCTCCGCATGGTGGGCTATAATGTAATCTATCCGATCGATCTCGGCTTTTTCTAAATTTTGAAACAATCTTTCTTTTTTTAAGGGGTCAACAGTATCGAGGAGTGCGGTTTTTTCACTACCTTTTATCAGATATGCGTTGTAGCTGGTTCCGTCTGGGAGAGGTATGAGTTCATCGAAAAGCTCTCTATCATAATGTGCTGCACCCACTTCAAAAACGTTTTCTAACAATTCTTTTACAGCCAATTTTTCACCTATATTAAAGTCAATTCAAATCAACTTATAAATTATCTTCCCCTTCATTAAACTCGATATCGAAGATTTTCATTAGAATTATGATCATTCCTGCCAATAAAAATACACCCCCACAGAAATTTAAAGCAAGGATCCCTCCGTGTTCTGTTAAGGTCTCTTCTGGATGTATCCTCTCTTTATCCTCTTCTCTTTCTCGAAACTCGGACAACATGTTGTAACCTACAAAAAAGATAAGACTTCCTATTATAATTAGAGTCAATCCGATTTTCAGTCGCTTTTCCATCCTATCTTTCTCCTGTCATCATATGAAACGTGGTGTATCCTCTCTGTATTCTTCATATATCGTAGGATCTTCAAACTCATCCATGAGTTCTTCCTCTTCTTCTTCTGTCAGCCTGTAATAGAAGTATATCAGAATAGGAAGCATCCCCAAAGTCAACATTGTAGGCCAATGGACGAACCACCCGAGTGAGATCAGGATTATACCTAAATATTGTGGATGTCTAGAATATTTATATATGCCTGAAGTGACGAGATCTACTTTTTGACTTTTCTTGTAGATCGTCACCCATCCGACTATGATAGTGAGCATACCGGTTATACTAATCGCTGCACCAATTATCTTCCAGAAAGGCATCGAGAATGTTTGACCAAGTACAGTAAAGGTGAGGAAAGGATCTAGGGTCGTTTGTGAGGCCCCTCCAGAAACAGCTACAGTTGAACTGAGATATATCGTCAACGGTATCCCGTACATCTCAACGAAAAGTGAAACGATGAACGCTGCGTAGATGCCCATGGATTTCCAATTCACTTTCTTTCTAAAATTGAGCGGGATCAAAAAAATCAAAAAAAGGAGAATATTTAGACCCACGAGATCCCACCTGTTTTGTATGACCATAGCCTCAACCTGCCCCGTTATAAAAACACTAGCGTACTCAATGAATGATGGCAATCCGGCTAAAACCAGGATTCCTAGTGAAACGAGGAAGATCTTTCTTTTGTCCATCATCTAAAAATCATATTCCAAATATAAGAGTTTATTGGCGATATTTTTGGGGAATAGTACAATTCTAAGTTTAAAATGATAAATTATTTATATCGCATCCGCCTCGACTTTTCTTACAGAGAACTCTCATGTCTAAAAAGTTCAAAAATGTGGATAAA
>SL_8KL_010_SEDDRAFT_10002639_pt1 | contig 15052 bp, 13 predicted proteins | sample SodLakKL_010_SED_4_FD_11160 | JGI IMG/M metagenome (IMG submission 11160) | reverse complement strand
AAGGTGAATTGGGATATACAAAGGACCTTTCCCCCACTTTCCTGCACTGAAAGATTCATCAGGCCGGCTTCATCTTCAAAAATTCGCAAACCCGCTATTTTAGGGGCCATATACTCGCTGTCCGCAGTGCTGTCTTCACGGCCAACACCAAGGAAAACGACCAGTCCCGGGCCGATTTCACCAACAGTTTCTTCATTTACCTGCACATTTGCATATTGCACACGCTGCACTACAGCTCTCATTTTAATCCTCCGTTAGAACCGCAAATATAGCGGCGGACTTCAAATACTGCCTTGATTTTTTTTATCTTGTTCATGATTTGTTCAAGATGTTCTTGATTTCTGACTACCATGGTCAAATGGATTGTGGCAACATTGTTCTTGTCAGCTTTTGCATTAACAGCTGTAATGTCAACCCTGCTTTCATTGACCAGGGTCATAATATCGGCCAGCAAATTTTTGCGATCATCGGCGAAGACCTCTATGTCTACCGGGTGATCGGTTTCGGCTTTCCCTTCCCATGATGCTGCAAGGAAGCGATCTTTTTCTAGATCCTTCTGCGCAAGGTTCGGGCAATCACGGCGATGGACGGAGACACCACGGCCGCGGGTTATAAAACCCACAATTTCATCGCCCGGGACAGGGTTACAGCAGCGGGCAATCCGGACGAGCAAACCATCTAAACCTTCTACTGAAACTCCCATCGAGGAATGTTTCGGAGTTTTTACCTGCTTAAGTTCAGGCAGGGCATGCTCTTTCTCCTCTTCGCCGTACTTTCGTTTATATTCTTCGCGCATCCGGTTTATAACCTGGTTTACAGTCACTCCTCCATAACCAACTGCACCATAAAGATCCTCAACCGTCATAATATTAAATGAACCGGCCACTTCTTCTAAAAGATCGCTTTTAAGGGAGATTCGTTGTTCAGCACTAATCCTTTTTATCTCTTTTTCAAGCATTTCGCGGCCTCTTTCAATATTTTCTTCGCGCCGCTCTTTTTTAAACCAGTTGCGGATTTTATTTTTTGCGTGAGAAGTTTTGACCTGCTTTAACCAGTCCCTGCTTGGAGCGCCCTGCTTTGAGGTGATCACCTCAACCATGTCCCCGGTATTCAATTGATAATCAAGCGAAACCAGGCGCCCGTTAACCCGGGCTCCCGTACAGCGATTGCCGATATCAGTGTGAATCTTATAAGCAAAATCCAGGGTGATCGAACCGGCGGGCAGATCGACAACATCACCTTTGGGAGTAAAAACAAAGACCTCATCTGTAAAAAGATCGCCTTTCAGATCCTTGATGAAATCACGTGCATCGCGGTAATCATGCTGCCATTCCAGGAGCTGGCGCAGCCAGGTCAGCTTTTCATCCGGGGCCTCACCATGCGGTGATTCTTCTTTATAGCGCCAGTGAGCAGCAATACCGTATTCAGCGGTACGATGCATATCCCATGTCCTGATCTGAATTTCAGCCAACTCATTTTCAGCAGCGAAAACGGTGGTATGCAGGGATTGGTACATGTTTGGCTTGGGCATGGCTATAAAATCCTTAAAGCGGCCCGGAATCGGTTTCCAAATAGTGTGCACTATCCCCAGGGTATGGTAGCAGTCTTTTACATTATCAACTATGATGCGCACCGCGGTAAGATCATAAATTTCACTTAAGTCTTTGCCCTGACTTTGCATTTTGTTATAAATGCTATACAAATGCTTCGGACGTCCCTGGATTTCAGCTTCAATCGATGCTTCTGATAAATAATCCTGTAAAATCCAGATAATCCGGTTAATGAAGTTTTCGCGTTCACGTCTTTTCTTGGCCAATTTGTCAACCAGTTGAAAATACTCATCGGGCTGCATGTAGCGGAAAGCAAGGTCCTCGAGCTCCCACTTGATCATATATATTCCCAGGCGGTGAGCAAGGGGCGCATATATTTCAAGGGTTTCCCGGGCGATTTCTTTTTGCTTATCGGTATTTAAATAACGTAAAGTCCTCAGGTTATGGGTCCGGTCAGCCAGCTTAATTAAAACTACCCGAATATCCTGGGCCATAGCTATAAACATTTTACGTAAAGTTTCAGCTTGCTGTTCTTCCTTAGAGGTAAAGTCAAGCCTGCTCAACTTGGTGACACCATCTACAAGGGAAGCAACTTCTTCGCCAAACTGATCATGGATATCATCAAGGGTAACTGAGGTATCTTCGACTACATCATGAAGAAGCCCTGCAATAATCGTCACCAGATCAAGCTCTAACTCTGTAAGGATCAGGGCTACACCGAGAGGATGGGTAACATAGGACTCCCCGGATTCGCGCAACTGTCCGGAATGAGCTTTCATAGAAAAATCAAAGGCTTTCTCCACCAGCACCCACTCTTCCATGTCTGGATAATAGCGCTGGATTCTTTGTTTCAGTTCATTCATTTTATTCTCTTTTATAGTCAAATCAATCATTCCCCGGGCAATATGTGTTTAGGATTAGTATAAGCCTATTAACTATAATACTAGAAAAAGGCATTAAATTCTACAGGGTACCATTTTTAATCGCTGCCAAGACTTTGAAAACAGGAAGCGATCTCTTCAGGGGGGGCTTCAAGGAGTAGTTTCTGGAATTGCTCACAGTTTTCACGCAGCTCTTTTGTAGCTTGATAAGTAGCAGAGGAAACAAGGCACTCCGGCCAGTTATGATTTATCTGACCTGACTGGCGGGTTAGATACCCGTTTTCGAGCAAACCGATTTCGGAAAAGATACTTTCAGCCCGTTTCCAAAAACTTGGAGCAGGCTTAAAATCAACTTTTTGTTTAGCTATCCCGGGAAAAACTTCATCAGTAAAACCCTTTGGATTTTTAATGATAACATCCAGAATTTTTCCAAGCAGTTCTTCCGAAGGCAGAGAAATATCCATTAGAAACAGATTTTGCTGCAGGTCGTCAGTATTGTAGAGCAAATAAACAGGCAGTGTTTCCCACCCTGCCCTTTGAATCAACATCTTTTTGAGGAGCCCCCCATGAAGGGGCAGGTCGTAGAGAACAACCGGTCCAGAATTTGTTGGAACCTCTCCATATTCATTCATTGATCCGCTGGTTATCAACACAGGAGGTTCTTTTAACGAGCAGTTCTTCTCAATAACTTTTGACCGGGATATAGTAGCAGCAAAAACAACAGCTTCTTTTCCGTTTCGGTTAAGAATATCGGTAACACAGGCCAGGCGATCTTTGCATTGCCGGCGATCAATAATTTCTAAGTAACCTGAAGTGGCGGTATCACTGTAACTCAAATCTTTAACTTCAGCTTCCAGTGTTTTCTTGCCCCGGTAAAAACTATCTTTTAGTCTAAAAGCCAGGTCCACCCGGCGTCCCTTTTCCAGTCTTGGTTCCAAGAACGCTCCTGAAAAAATAATCGGATCCAGGAGTAGGCCATTTTTCTGTACTTTAAGTTTGAGATGTTTTTGATCTGATCCAACCAGGCGCCATGATTTAAGGTCCCAGTCACGACTGGCAAAGAGCGGAACCGGGTTACCCGTTCCAAAAGGCTGCAGCTGCTCAATCTGGGTAGTTAAATCAATTTTAATCTCCGAAGGATCCAGTTCTGACTCAATATATAAGCGCGGTTTCAACTCTCTGGCACCTAAGTTTTGCCGGGCATAAATGTTCAAACCTTCCCGCAAAGCATCCACCTGACCGGATTGTACTGAGAATCCCGCCGCCTGGTCGTGGCCACCGAAACGTTCCAAAAATGCTGAACAATTTGCAAGGGCAGCTGTAATATCAAACCCGGCTATACTGCGGGCCGATCCACGTCCCTGTTCGCCTTCCAGGGCAATCAGGCAAGCCGGGCGGTTAAATTTTTCAACCAGCCGCGAGGCAACAATGCCAATCACACCATGATGCCAGTTTTCACCAGCCAGGGTGATAATCCTGTGATCATCTTCTGCAAGCATCTTTTTGGTGGCTTCTTCAGCTTCAATTAATATTTTTTTTTCAGTTGAACGTCTAGTCTGGTTAGCCTGATGAAGTTTTTCGGCTAAGATTTTAGCCTGGGCCGGATCTGTTTCTAAAAGCAATTGTGCAGCCGGCAAAGCCTCGCCCATCCGTCCGGCAGCATTAATAGCGGGGGCAAGGATAAATGAAAGCGCTGTACTTGTTATGCGCTCCACATCAAGGCTGACTGCTTCGATCAGCGCATTGAAACCAACCCTTTTCATGCTGCGCAAAATATTGAGACCGGAATAAACGATATTCCTGTTTTCATCAAACAGCGGTACTACATCAGCGGTTGTCCCCAGGGCAGCAAGATCAAGAAGATGATCCGGAAACGAACCCCCGGCTTTTTCCATAAGTGCGGAAGCTAACTTAAAAGCAATCCCCGCACCGGAGAGTTCTCGAAAAGGGTAATCGCACTTTTCCTGCCGGGGGTTGATAACTGCTACTGCCCCCTCAATCGATTCGAGGGGCTGGTGATGATCTGTAATAATCATATCAAGGCCATTTTGAACAGCAAATTTTATTTCTTCAGCTGCGTTAATCCCGCAATCAACGGTAACCACCAGTGATGCTCCGTTTTCTTTAAACTGTTTCAAAGGATCAGTATGCAGACCGTAGCCTTCTCCAAACCGGTCGGGTAAATAATAATCAACATCTGCATCCAAATAATGCAGCGCTTCAACCAAAATAGCCGAAGCAGTTATCCCGTCAGCATCATAATCACCGTGAATTACAATTTTTTCGCCTTTTTCCAGGGCTGTGAGGAGTCTCTTAACAGCCTCTTTCATACCCAACATTTTCCAGGGCGAGTGAAACTGTTCTTTTGACGGACATAAAAAATCCCGGGCCTGGCCGGGATTGGTAATCCCGCGATTAACGAGCAGGCGGGCCACAGCAGGAGCCAGGCCAAGATCCCCGGCCAAAACTGATATTATATCTTGATCATTATTATGATTGGTCAATATCCACTGTTTACCACTTAAACTCATGAAGGGTCTTCTTCCACCTCTTCTTCCGCAGGTCCGCTTTCTTTAGCTTCAGTTTGCTTTACCTGATCATCTTGTTGCTGTCGCTCCGGTTTTTCCTGCCCTGACTGTTCTTCCGTTTGCCCGGCTTCCTCCGGGACAGAAACAGCTTTGTTCAGTTCAGCCTCTAAAAAGATTTTCTCTTCTTCAAGAGCTTTAAACTCCTTTTCCAGGTTTTCTTTTCCATGACGAAGCTGGCGGAATGCAAATACACTGCGAATACTGCGATAAAGACTGAACAAACCCATCACCAGCGCTCCGGTAAAAGCTGAGCCGAGGATCAGAAGAATCAGCGGCAGGTCGGATCGCCCGAAGATATAACTAACAGTTACCGTTTCGGTGTTAGCCAGAGCAAATATAGCAATGATCAAACTGAAAATGAGGCCTAATATCAAATAAAATGAACCCACTTCATTACCTCCTCTAGGCAGCTTTACGACGCTTTAGCTTTAAATCATATTCTTGCAGATTGAGCCACAGCGGACTGGCGATAAATATTGAAGAATAGGTGCCCACAAAAACACCCAGGATTAATGCTACCACAAAAACAATCAGATCAAGACTGCCAATAAAGTAGTAAAACCCAAATAACAAAGCAGTCAAAACGAATAAAGTGGTCAAGGAAGTATTGATTGAACGCACCAGGTTCTGATTAATGCTCTGGTTAACCATTTCTGCATATTCATGCTTCTTTCTGTGTTTAATATTTTCACGAATCCGGTCCATGATGACAATAGTATCATTGACCGAGTAACCGAACACCGTTAATATAGCTGCAATAAATGTAACGTTGATTTCCAGCTGCAGGATAGAAAATATCCCGAGCACTATAATTATATTATGGAGCAAAGCGGTAATCGTAGCTATCGCAAACTTAAATTCAAAGCGGAGGGTGATATATGCAATCATAGCCAGGATAGCCACTGCCAGCGATATAACTGCCTGGCGGGTCATTTCACCACCAATCACAGCTCCAACGCTTTCTATTCTTAGATCGGCCGGATCCATTTCCGGGAAACGGTCTCTGAAATCACTCATCACCGCATCACGCCGCTCTTCCTCCATATACGGAGCTCTTACAATCACACCCTCATCAGTTGGATCTCCAGCCAGGTCTCTACCCTCGATTATTTGAACTGCCGCACCATCCAATTCCTCAAAGGGCATCATCACTTCTTCAACTTCTTCTATTGAAAAATCTTCACCCAGGTTTAACTGCAAAACAGTACCGCCGGTAAAATCAATACCAAGGTTTAAACCAAAAACGGCCAGTGATACAATCCCACCAACGATCAAAATCAGCGACAGCAGGTAAGCTTTTCGACGATTACCTATAAAATCAATCATGGTACTTCCACCCCCACATAAGCTCCGCTTTGAATAGCTCCTGCTTTCAAAGCAAGGCGCAGCAGAAAACGAGTTAGCACTATTGCGGTGAACATGCTGCAGATAATACCGATAAACAAAGTAACCGCAAAACCCCTGACCGGACCGCTGGCCAGAATAAACAGAACAACAGTCACAATCAAAGTGGTTACATTGGCATCAAGAATAGCCCGGAAAGCTCGCTGAAAACCACTTTCCATTGCGCTGCGCAGGGTCCGACCCGAACGCAGCTCGTCTTTAATTCTTTCAAAAATAATCACGTTGGCATCGACAGCCATTCCGATCGAAAGGATCAGGCCGGCAATACCAGGTAAAGTTAAGGTTGTTGGCAGATAATTAAGAATCCATAAAACAAGGGACATGTAAAAAACCAGGGCTATCCCGGCAATGAATCCGGCTCCCCGGTAGTAAATGATCATGAACAGGAGAACTAAAAGAAGGCCTACTGCTGCAGCAATCGCTGCAATTTCTTCAGTCCGCTGGCCAAGAGTAGGGCCAATCAGGCGGGACTCCAGCTCACGCAGCTCTACAGGAAGAGAACCACTGCGCAAAAGCAGGGCTAATTCAGAAGCTTCTTCATACTCAAAATCACCCGATATTGTAGCATGCCCATCGGTAACCACATCCCTGACTACAGGCTCAGAAATCACCTCNTCATCAAGAAGAATAGCAATCGGCTGTCCCATGTATTCCCTGGTTGCCCCGGCAAAAAGTTCAGATCCTTCCCGGTCGAATCTCAGGCTCACAAAAGGGTTAGGTGAAACTTCCGGTTGTCTTTCAGCCCTGGCTTGTTCCAGGTTGGCGCCGGTCACAATTACCTCGCCATCGGGGCCCTGAAATTTTAACATAGCAGTTCGGCCGATAATCTCACGGGCCTGCTCGGCATCCTCCAGGTCAGGTAGTTCAATGCGGATCCGATCATCCCCCTGGGGCGCTATAACCGGTTCAGCAACCCCGAGTTCATCAACCCGGTTTCTGATAACCGCAATAGCCCGGTCAATTGCATCCCGATCTACTTCCTGTTCTCCGGTTTCCTCCGCCTCCAAAAGCATATAGAGCCCTCCGGCTATATCTAAACCGCGGCGGATTCCCTCATCCCTGTCAGCAGCGCTCTGAAATGCAAAGTAGCCTGAAGCAAGTATCAAAAGGCACAAAACAATCAGTACCATGAAGCGACCGGGTTTAATCGCTGATTTCACTATTTATCACTCTCCATATAAGAAGTCGAGTTTAAGTATAGCTGAGAGTGCCTTAAATGTCATCAACTTTTTATAAAAAGTTTTTGCTGTAAATATAAATTTATAATCTCAAAAATCAATTTTTCATCATTTACAGGAACCATGGTTGCATTACCGATCGCCCTGGGCAAAACAAATATTATGCTCCCATCCCGGCGTTTTTTGTCTTGTCTTAATTTATCTGCAACCATTTCTGCGGTCAAATCAGGGGGGGGCTTTTTCAAATCAAACCGGGCTAATAGATTATTAATACGCCAGGCTGTATTAGAATCGAGCAGATCAATGCGTTCCGCCATTTTGACCGCCAGGCTCATCCCAATTAGGACTGCCTCTCCGTGCAGGTAATAAGTGTAGTCAGTTGCTGCTTCAAGCGCATGGCCTATGGTGTGCCCGAAGTTTAGGACCCGTCGGTAATCTTTTTCAAACTCATCTTCTTCAACAACTTTTGCTTTTGCTTTAACCGAAGCAGCTATGGCCCAGGCCAGATCAGCGCTTTGATGCTTCATTACTCCTTTTAAATTGTCTTCCAGCCACCAGAAAAACGAACTGTCCGCAATAATGCTATATTTAATAACTTCTGCCAAACCGGCCCTGAATTGCTGCTCAGAAAGCGTATTGAGCACCAGGGGATCAATAATTACCAGGCGGGGAGGATAAATGGCCCCAATTAAATTTTTTCCCTGGGGATGATTAATTGCTACTTTCCCTCCCACACTGCTATCAACCTGGGCTAAAAGTGTGGTGGGAAGCATAATCAGGGGCACACCGCGCATGTAGGTGGCAGCTACAAAACCGGCCAGATCACCGACAACCCCACCGCCCAGGGCAATGATCGGAGAATTGCGATCCAACCCGGCCTCAACTGCAAAATCATAAAGACGGCTGGCCACCTGTAAGATTTTAGATGATTCACCCGGCCGGATCAATGATGTGGTTCCCTCAAAATTTTGTTCTGTCAATGATTGAAGGACCTTTTCACCATAGAGAGAATAAACATTACTGTCGCTGACCAGCAAAGCCCTGGTTGATGGAAAAAGCAGACGTATAGATTTCCCTGCTTCCTCTAATGCATTTTCTCCAATCAATACACGGTAGTTTAAATTAGCTGTTTTTACTTGAATATCCCGAACACTCATTATATCTCTCCAGTTGTTTTTCTTAAACGGTCGCTGACTTTTTTAATATAATAATGGTAAGCAGCTTCAACTTCCTCCATATAATCACCGGCAAATTTATTACGGAAAGCAACACACAGTTCCCATGCTGCCACTGCTTCGGCAACTACAGCTACAGAAGGTACCGCACATACATCAGATCTTTCCACCGCTCCCGGAGCATCTCTGCCGGTTTGCCAGTCCACACTGGGCAAAGGTTTAGCCAGGGTGGGGATTGGTTTCATGGCAATTCTTATAATCAACAGCTGGCCATTGGTGATTCCACCTTCCAGGCCACCGGCCATATTCGAAGGGCGGCTGATGCCCGGTCCGCTTTTAAAGGTAATCGGGTCATGCACGGCTGAACCAGGTTGCGATGCGGCGGAAAATCCAGCCCCAACTTCAACCCCCTTAATGCCCTGAATACTGCTCAGGGCTCCGGACAAGCGACCATCGATGCGGCGATCCCAATGCACATGACTGCCCAGGCCGGGAGGAACTCCCGTAACAACCAGTTCAATGATTCCGCCAAGGGTGTCTCCGTCTTGTCCAGCCCGGTCAATCTCTTTGATCATTAATGCTTCTGCTTCCCGGTCGGCACAGCGTAAAGGTGATTCTTCAATCTGCTCGGCCAGGGTGGGCAGTTCATCAACAGCGGCCTTTGAAAAAAAAGAACCGATCCGGACTACATGGCTGTAAAAAGTAAACCCAAATTTTTCAAGCAATACACGCCCCACGCTGCCGACAGCAACCCGCATCGCAGTTTCACGGGCACTGGAGCGTTCAAGAACGAGCCTTAAATCATCATGATTATATTTTAAACCACCAGCCAGATCAGCATGTCCGGGGCGCGGACGGGTCAGTGGTTCGGCGTCATGCGGCGGATCACCATAGGGAGCCATTAATTTTTGCCAGTTTTCCCAGTCCCGGTTTTTAATCTGCAGAGTAAGAGGACTACCTATGGTCTGGTTAAAACGCAAGCCCGACAATATTTCAACCCGGTCTCTTTCAATGGACATCCTGCCTCCCCGGCCGTAACCATGCTGGCGGCGGGCAAGTTGCCGGTCGATCTCTTCTCTGTTGAGGTTAAGCCCTGCCGGTAAACCTTCAATTATACCGGTCAGGCATGGCCCATGTGATTCACCACCGGATAAATAACGCATGACTCAAGCCTCCATTAAAAAAAACAATTCTAACTAAATTTTAGGCAGTCATCTAAATTGCTCTTTCCAGCTGCAGCAGCATTTGCTTCCAACCGGAGGGACCACTAAAACCACCCGGTTTACCTCCGCTCCCGACAACCCGGTGGCAGGGAACAATTATTGGATGGCGGTTTGCTTTGAGCGCCTGCCCTGCAGCTCTCCAGGCCAATGGTGAACCCGCTTGTTCCGCAATCTCCCGGTACGTGCAAACCTGCCCATAAGGTATAGAACCAACTTTGTCCAGCAGAGCAGCAGTAAAAGGAGTATAACCACTGTTATCGAGGGGATAGCCTTCCCAGCTGACCATCCGGCCGGCCAGGTATCGCTGCAAATCGGTTGTTAAATTCGGCCAGGGAAGTTCGTGATCCTGATATTCCTGGGCAGGTGTAAAGCCGGGGAAACAGATCTCAAAAATGCCGTTATTAGTAAAAACCACTATAAACTGGCCTTTGGCAGTCTTGATCCGGTCGCCATAAAACTCCGGCAATAAAACCCCTCCCTGGCCTTCCGACAATAAAACAAATTTCCAGCCCTATTCTTTACCTGGCTTCATTTTTAAACACTGCTCACAGCTGAATGCTGCTCCTTTTACGCTGCTCAAAAACAGTCAATTCCCTGCAGCCAGACAATTTAAGCAATTCTACTGCTTCGTTAAAATAGCGCCCAACCTGTTCCGGACTATGAGCATCAGAACCCATGGTCACTGCGACTCCTTCAGACAAGCATACTTCAAGAAGTTGCGGATCGGGGTAAAATTCCCCGACCGGAGCATCCTGCCCTGCTGTATTTAGTTCAATACAGGTCCCACTTTCCCGCAGCAAACGGGCAGTTTCAATATAGAGGGCCTCTAAATCATTTGCAGGGCGGTAACCAAATTTTTTAATCACATCGATATGGCCGATAACATCGAAAAGCCTGCTTCTACATGCATCCTGGAGAAGTTTGAAATATTTATCGTAAAGGCTGTCCATATCATAATCCTGATAATGATCAGCATAAACAGGATGGGTAAAGTCCCAATCGCCCAAATAATGGATAGAACCAATTACGTAATCAAAGTCATATTGTTCGAGCAGTTTGCCCAGCTTGTTCTCAGTTCCCGGAATATAATCAATCTCTATACCAAGCTTAATGTTCATATTCGATCCTAAACTTTTTAAACCTTCTACTTCTTTAATATATTCTTCAAGCTCTGAAGCTTCCATGGTAACAGGAGCCCGGGGAGTAACCCCCAACAGGTCAAGGGGAAAATGATCTGAAAAACCAATTTCCCGGAGTTGTTTTTTTTCTGCTTCAGCCAGGTAGTCTTCTAATGATCCGGTGGCATGACAACAGCGAGTAGTGTGCAAATGATAATCAATCATAAGATTAATCTCCCTCCTGCTGTTCAAAACCAGCCAGGGTATTATAAAAACAGGAATATCTTCCGGTGTGGCAGGCCAGGCCGGGACCAAGCGGGATCACCTTCACTAAAAGGGTATCAGCATCGCAATCAGTATAGATTGACTTTACATCGAAATAATTACCGGAGGTTTCCCCTTTAACCCAGTATTCCTGACGACTGCGGCTCCAAAAACATACTATTTTGCGGTCAATGGTCCGCCTAAGGGCTTCCTGATTCATATAGCCTACCATCAGAACCACATTATTCCTGGCGTCCTGAATCACTGCCGGGATCAGACTGTTTTGATCATATTTTAGCTCCTTAATCTCTAAAGGTCTTATCTCTTCCTTGTTGTTTAAATCTCCCACATCAAAACCTCCATACCATTATCTTTTAAAGTTAGTATATGTTAAAGCTTATTCCAAAACAGCCATCGCATCCGGTAAAGTCAACTGGTTAGTATAAAGGGCTTTACCGATAATCACGCCTTTTACCCGTTTACTGTATGGCTTAAGGGATAAAACATCTTCTTTAGAAGAGATGCCCCCGGACATAATAACCTGTAATGATGTATGACTTAAGATTTCCTCAAGACCAGCCAGGGCAGGTCCCTTCATGGTGCCATCTCTTTGGATATCGGTATAAATAATCTCTTTTACTCCCCACTGCTCAATACGGGCAGCCAGTTCTACCATCTGCACTGCTGAGGATTCTGTCCAGCCTTTCACAGCAACCATTCCTTCACGGGCATCAATCCCAACCAGAACACTTTCCCCATAATCTTTAACTAGTTGCCGGGCAAGCTGAGGCTGCTCTATAACTATAGTCCCCAGAATAACCCTGGATACTCCGGCTGACATCACTTTTTCCACCGCTTCTCTCGACCTGATCCCACCACCAAGCTGGATAGGAATACGGACTTCTTCTCCAATGCTCCCTATCACTTTCTCATTGTGTGAAAACCCGGTAAACGCTCCATCCAGGTCAACCAGGTGAAGCATTTTTGCCCCCAGCTGTTCCCACTGGCGGGCAACTTCCACCGGATTATCTCCATAAACAGTTTCCCGTTCAGGATCTCCCTGGTAAAGCCGGACACAACGTCCCCGGCGTAAATCAATGGCAGGAATGACTATCAAACAACTCACCTCACTGTAATCTTACCTTAATCTAATTTTTCCTTTGTTGAAAGAATTCCCTCAAATCCCGGCATAAAAGAAGATGCTTCATTTAAAGCACGGGCAGCTGCCTTAAAAGAAGCCTCGATTATATGGTGTTTGTTGTGGCCGTGATTCATAATAAGATGCAGGTTGAAGCGGCCCTCGCTAACAAAGGCCTGCCAAAACTCTCTGAACAGTTCAAGGTCCATCGAGCCCACCATTCCATCCGGTATCGGGAATTGATAGTACAAATGGGAACGCCCTGAAAGGTCGGCAACCACTGTAACCAGAGCCTCATCCATCGGAACAGCACTGTATCCATACCTGTTAATACCCTGTTTATCACTCAGCGCTTCCTGCCAGGCCCGCCCCAGGCATATCCCGATGTCCTCAACCAGGTGGTGATAATCAACCTCTATATCTCCCTCAGCCCGTATGATTAAATTAAAAAATCCGTGGCGGCACCAAAGGTTAAGCATATGATCGAAAAAAGGCAAACCAGTTTGTAAATCAGACCGACCACTGCCATCAATATTTAAGTCTAAAAGAATAGCTGTTTCTGCAGTTTTGCGCTCAATTTTTGCCCGACGGTTCATTACTATCCCTCCTTAGTAGCACTGCTCGGGCATGGGCTTCTAATCCTTCTGTGCGAGCCAGGGCAGCGATTTGCGGAGCTGCTTTTTGCAAAGCACCTGCTGAATAACAAAGGACTTGCGATCTTTTCACAAAATCCCCCACCCCAAGGGCGGAGGCATACCGCGCTGCAGTTCCGGTCGGTAATACATGATTAGAACCGGCCCAGTAATCTCCAAGCGGCTCGGGAGTATAAGACCCTAAAAAAATAGCCCCAGCGCTGTCAATTGAATCCAAGTAGCGCCAGGCATCTTCCAAATGCAGTTCAAGGTGTTCGGGTGCTAACTCGTTAACTACCGGCCAGGCTTCTTCCAATGAGGGGACCAGGATAATTGCCCCCTGCTGTTTAAGCGACTGCTCTACTATTTCTTTCCTGGGCAAAGTAGCCGTTTGTTCTTCTAAATGCTTAACTACCAGATTGGATAATTCTTCAGACGCGGTTATTAATATCGAGCGGGAAAGCGGGTCATGTTCAGCCTGGGAAAGTAAATCCGCTGCTATATATGCAGGCCGGGCTCCTTGATCTGCGACAATTACTATTTCGCTGGGACCAGCCAACATATCGATGCCAACCTGTCCGAAAACCTCTTTTTTAGCCAGGGTAACATAAATATTCCCGGGACCGACAATCTTTTGCACAGCGGGCACTGTCTTAGTTCCGTAAGCCATGGCCGCAACTGCCTGTGCCCCTCCGACCTTAAATACAGCGGTTACTCCCGCTTCATGGGCCGCTGCCAGTGTAACCGGATTGATCTTGCCCTCGTTATCCGGAGGGCTGCAAATATAGACCTCCTCTACCCCTGCTATCCGGGCTGGAACCACTGTCATCAATACAGATGAAGGATAAGCTGCTGTTCCTCCGGGAATGTAGGCCCCGATTGATCGCAGGGGCCGCAGGCGCTGTCCGGCCACCCAACCCGCTCCCGCATCCCACCAGCTATCTTCTACCTGGTGACGGTGGAAACGTTCAATATTATCTTTTGCAGCCTTGATATTTTCAATTAATTGCAGGTCAACAGACTGCGCAGCAGCAGAAATCTCCTCTTCGGAAACCTGCAAGGTGGACAATTCAACCTGATCAAATTTTTGGGTATATTTTTTCAGGGCGGCATCACCATTTTGGCGAACCTCTTCAATTATTTTCAGGACTTGCGTCCTCTCTTCATGATGATCGGCTAACGATCCCAATTGATGAGTTTTTTTGTACTGCTCAAATGAACAAATTAACAGCGGCATATCTTATCTCCTATCCAGAGGCATTATTGCAGAAGCATTAAAATGGACTGGAAGTATGAACCATATTTTAACATAAGAAGCCGGCAGGGTCAATTTTTGTGATGATTACTTGATGATCAGGGAACGCAAAGCCGGCATAAAACCAGGAAAAGAAACATTGATTATTTCAGCACCATACACTGCTGTTTCACCTTCCGCTGCTAAACCAGCCACTGCTAAAGCCATAGCCAGACGGTGATCGCCACAACTTTCCACATCGGCTCCCTTTAATCCTGCTTCTCCTTTTATAATCATCCCATCTTCGGTTTCCGTAATATTAACGCCTAGTTTTAGCAACTGCCCGGCGAGATCAGAGATACGGTCTGATTCCTTAACCCGCAGTTCGTCGGCATCACGGATCACAGTTTCTCCTTCAGCAGCTGCCGCCACAACAGCCAATGCCGGTATCTCATCGATAAGACGCGGAATCATAGCCCCGCCAATTTCTACACCCTTCAAGGGCGATCCTCCCCTGATAAGGATGTCAGCAACCGGCTCACTGCCCCACCGGCGCTCCTGTTGAATTTCAATATCAGCGCCCATTTGGAACAGCACATCAATAACACCCCGCCTCGCAGGGTTGATACCGACATCCTTTAAGAGCACCTCCGAATCCGGGACAAGA
>SL_8KL_010_SEDDRAFT_10002638_pt1 | contig 15053 bp, 9 predicted proteins | sample SodLakKL_010_SED_4_FD_11160 | JGI IMG/M metagenome (IMG submission 11160) | reverse complement strand
AGAATATATGGGCCTGTAGAAGCTACTGATGGAACATACATTTTCGAAGACTTAGAACCAGGATACTATGTAGTCCAAGAGTTGATACCTGAGATAGGTGAAGATGAATGTTGCTGGTTCTCGACAACAGGTGATTTTGTCGAAGATCTAGGGACTCTAATAGGCGTTGAAGTCGAAGCAGGTGAAACTTCGGAAGTTTGGTTCGGTAACGTCCGTGGCGGTAATATAACCGGTATGAAATTCTTATCTGTCGATGGTAACGAGTACTTTGAAGTAGGACTTGACAAGCCATTGATGGGCTGGGAGATAAATCTCCATGAAGCCAATCGGCCGATGGTAGCTGATATCTGGCAGATGGGAGACTATATAGATACAACCTACACAGATAGATCTGGTCAATATTACTTCGAATGTTTAGCACCGGGTTACTACTTCGTACGAGAAGAAATCCCAGAGGGATGGTACAATGTGACCCCACAGGAACAACTCGTTCTTGTAGAACCCTGCACTACAACCGAAGATGTTGACTTCGCTAACTGTATGTACAAGGATATCTATGGTATCAAGTTCTACGATAGAAACGCGACAGGTGAATTCAATCCGGAAGACGGAGATGAGGTCATTGAAGGATGGACTATAAGACTATTGGACGAAGATTTAGAAGAGATAGTGAACACGACCACTGATCATCTTGGATACTACTACTTCGAAGGACTAACAGTCGGAACCTACTATGTAGAAGAAGAGGAGCTAGAAGATGAGGGATGGGCTACCTCAACTGAGAGCCGAGTTAGAGTCGATTTGAACTGCTGTACTCCATGTACTGTGGTGAACTTCGGCAATTACGAGAGACCGGAGATAACCATCGTCAAATTCGAAGACACCTATATGACGGGTACCTACGATGAACTGGACGACGAACTACTCGATGTAGCAGTGCTTTTTGACGTCGATAGAGAAGAAGAACTCTTCGTATCAGATCTCTCAGTAATAGGCGAATATACGTTCTACGTTGACGCTTTCTATAATTATACAGTAACAGAACAATTACCTGCTGGATGGCACGCCACTACAGACCTGATCCAATCGACAGAACATCCATTAGTACCAGGCGAGAATTATATATTCTACTTCGGTAACGTACGATACGGAAACATAACAGTCTTCAAATTCCACGATGTCGGTGTGACAGGAGACTATAATATGACAGATGGAGATGTACCATTAGCAAGATGGAACATCACACTGTACAATGAGACAATGGATTTAGTTGATTGGGGATATACTGAGGAAGATGGTCTGATCACTTTCGAAGAACTACTACCAGGTGAATACTACGTTGGTGAAGAGCTATGGGATTGTTGGATGAACACTACAGAGCTACCAGTACATGTCACTCTAGAAGCTGGTGATGAAAAGGAAGTAGAGATAGGCAACGCGCGATATGGTATGATATCAGGATACAAATACTGTGGTTACGAAGATTATGTCGGAGAACCGATAGCTGATTGGGAGATCTACTTGTACGTCGGTGAGGAAAGAATCGAAGAGACAACCACAAATGAGACTGGATACTACGAATTCACATGTTTAGCACCAGGCACTTATACGGTGACAGAAGAATCACCTGAAGGATGGTACCATTACAGCGATGCTGAAGTAACTGTGGAGCTTGAGCTCGAAATGCATTACGAAGTCAACTTCTACAATTACAGACATGCAGACATATGGGGATTGAAGTTCTGTGACTTCAACATGAACGAAGAATTCGAACCCGGTATCGATGCGCCATTGTGTGGTTGGGAAATAGAACTCTACAACATTACGGACGGCGAAACAGAAACAGAACCATACAGAACCACCACAACGGACAACCATGGTATGTACTACTTCAACGATGTTGCTCCTGGACACTACCTAGTTAGAGAGATAATCAAAGAATGTGGATGGACAAATACCACACCTTATGAAGTATCTGTGCACGTAACCGGCTGTATTGAAGAAATCGAAGTGAACTTCGGAAACTACAGACCGAGCGATATCACGGTATACTTATTCGATCTCGATGAAAATGCACCGATATCTGGAGCTGAAGTAGAACTTTGGGAAATCAGTGAGATGGGTGGACAAAAGGTCGAAATAATAGATACTGGCATAACCGGTGATCACGGCTACTACGTCTTCTGTAACTTAGATCCAGGATACTATCTCGTAGAGATATACGACGGAGAATATAGCCAATCAGTGATGTTAAGATGCTGTGGAGAATGGGTTGAATTCGTGATCAATGGTGAAGAACTAGGAAACAACGACACACCTCAAGCAACCTATGCGAAGATAGAGTGAAACTATAACAGGTGAACTAAAAACAAACCCTTTTCCTTTTTTAATTTTTAATTCTCTACAAGATTTTTCTATATTGAACTAAATATTACAAAACCTATCTAGGTAGATAAGTATTTAAACAAAGACTTAGATATTAAGTAATTAGGGAGGCAAATTCATGGCCCTAAATCAAATTGAAATACGAGATATAGATGAAAATATGTTAGAAGACCTTAATGGCCTTTGCGTGCCAGAAGAAAAATTAGATGATCCATTTTTCATCGAGGGCGATTTCTTATGGAAAAAATGGATGCTCAAAAATATGGATAAATTTGGTACTGTGGGTAAGGTAGCTTATCTGAATTCAGAGATGGTTGGGATGACCCAATATATACCTAAACCTGACCAAAAAGTTGTCGAGATAAAGTGTACTTTCGTTAAAAAAAATAAAAGAGATATGGGTATAAGAAAGTCCTTGTTGAAAGAAACTATAAAGGAATTTGAGAAACCTAAAAGATATTTTGAACATGAAAAAGCAAAAGCATTAGTTACACTTCCTTATCCTTCTCCTAAACCTATAGAGAATGCTGATTTCTACAAAGAAAATGGATTTAAGCGATTCTCCGATGATCACAAACACCTTCTCTGTTACCCCCTAACGGAGGACCACTCAGGATATGAATTCTTTATCGAGGAATCTCCTAATATTCCTATAGACGAACTGGACAAAGATAAAGCACTCATCCTCTGCAATTCACACTGTCCATATTGCGTGGAAGAGATGATGGAGACTTTCAAGGAATTGCGCAGACTCAATTCCGATATCCCTGTAAAACTAGTCGTCCCTTTTGATGAACCGGAGGAATTCACCCGTGCATTTTCGATGCCTTTGTGCGTGGTCATTAATGGGGAATCTATTGGATTTTCTATCATGGAAAATGATGAATTCATAGAAAGGATGTCAGAGGCTTTAGATTCGGGAAGCGAACTTTTAAATCAAAAGATAAAGGCAAATTGATTACTAAAACAATCATTTTTGGAAAGCTTTAGGCAGTTAAGAGTACAGCTACGATGCCTGTTAGGAATATCCCATCGAATGTCCCTGCTCCGCCTATGCTCAACGTTCTACTACCCATCCCGATGGTTTTTTTCAGATTTAAGATGTCCGCTCCAATGATCACTCCGTTAACGCCTGAGACGTAGGCTATAGCCTGTTGAGGAGACCCTGGCAAAAAGATAGCGATCAGAGCAGCTGCCAAAGGTGGGACCAGCAAAGGCATGCTTATCCCTACCCCAGGAATAGGCCGGGCTAATTTATAGCATATAGTCGCCATTATGCCAGTTCCTACTAAGTACTGCCATACTAGATGAGGATTGTTTATTAATAGATAGAGAGATATGAGTACAGGTATTATCATACCACCTAAATTGATCGCTATAGTAGATTTCATTTCTTGGTAAGAAAAAGAATCCTGAGGATAAAGAAAGTCCATGAAGAAATCTGTCCGAGACATCTGGACTCGCTGTTTAACCTTAACTGAATAAACTGGTATATTCACAACGCTTCCTATAAGTGAGAAGAAAAATAAAAAGAAGGTTTGCCAGGGACTGAATCCCAACATCCTAAAGGCTCCACTGATGATAATAGGAAGTATCAACAACACCAAAAGGAACAGAAGAAAAAATATCGCTGCTAAGGGCAGGTTTATGATTCTTCTATAATTCATCCAATCGATGAGGCGTTGGAGTGATTCATATATTTTTTCCTTCCTCTATTACTGCAACTTTCATTTCTTTCCTTTCCTGACCTGTTCCTTTTCTGAAATATCTCACTATTTGGATCAACAATAACACCGTATAGTTCTTTTTCCTTTACCAACTCGTTCATCCTCTTTATCAACTTGGACCTGAGCCATCTTCCCTCTTCCTGCCCTATTTCTTTGTCTTCAAAGAGAGGAGACAGAGCTACAGCACCTAAAAAGATGATAGGCATCTCCTCTAATCTAGCCTCAACTTTTTCTACTAAATCTTTGCACTGATAGGCGGTGAAGGCTCTAGAAACCATTATCTTTTTCAGTATTTTCCTTTCCTCAAGCCCTACGCTTTTACATTCCCTGACCATGAAATAGGGATCTACGGTCCTGCTTCCATCCATGATCAATGCTTTTCCTCTTCCAGATGTGACCACCTGAACAGCTAGGGAAGAAACAGGTCTGTGGTCTGAACCCTCTATCGTCTTTAATCTTCCTTTTTCTAAACACCTTTCAGGTTTCATCGCAGACCTACCATTTGTGAGACGGTATTTATAAGAATAAAGAGGGGTCTGGTGAAAGTGATTATTTATTTCAAAAAAATCTACAAAAATTGAGCAGAAATGTTATTATCTTGAGAATATCGGGCCTACAGATATTCTAAATCTTTCTAATTGATCACAATCATGATATTCACCCTTTACTGTCCTTACTTTCAATTCACTTCCTTCCCCTTGATGGGAGTCTTCAATTTCATCTTTTGAGATTCACTGTGAGATCTTGTCACGGTGTTTCTAATTCTAATTTTTCTTTCCCCAGTTCATTTATCTCTTTCATCTTTTTGTATGTTAATCGTTTCCTACTCAGAGCTCTCTCTGATTTACTTTCTTCCATCATATCCTCTACAAAGTTCTTAAAGTCCTCTGGTAGGTCTTCAAAATCTGGTAGATCTTCTCTCTTTTCCAGAGATCTCTTTAGATTTCTAGATATATTACTGCTAGCGTACCAAATCCCATTATAGAGGTAATATTTTTTACAGACAGCCTCTCGGTCACTCTCGCAGGTTACATCTATCACCTATATCTCCCTATAAATCTATCTTTAATGAGCCTATAAGTAATTTCGTCCGATAAATGTTACCAAAGATCACTCATTTAAATAATAAACATTTTTCAAATCCGCTTTTGAATTTTCATCATTTCAAAGACTATGATACAATAAGGAAGATCAAGAAATTATTCTATAATTGGGTTTTCCGTATCCCTGGCATCCTCCACAAAAGGCTGAGGAAAAATATTCCCAAAAATGACATTTCAAAAGGATATAAAGACGGTATTTGTTTTGATTGTGTGTTTTCTTCGCCTATCTTTATAGTATAGTCCTCGTTTTCGCCCCAATTTTGATCTTCACATGGATCATAATGATAGCCGTTATATCTCTGCATCACTCTCATCCTGGTCTCTCCAGCTTGAGCATCTTCAGGGACAGTTATTTCAGTAGTAACGGTTTGAGGATCATCGTTTCCATAGCCTACCTCGATCACTTCTTCATTGCTTAAGTCATAATCTTGACTCCAGTCGAAGACCACTGTCACATAATTTGAATACCCACCTGTACTCATCGTAACCGATAACTCATAAGTCTCCCCTGGAATTACAGGATCTGAAACACTGTCTGTATGATCAGCGTAACCATCATCATCTCCTGAATCTCTATCTATACCGTTGAACTTCACATTGGTAATATGTTCAAATGTGGTATCGCCTGATATTATGCAGTACTCACCATCCTCCTCTTTTTCTTCAACTGTTATCTCCTTTTCAGTTGAATCTGAAAGATCATTGTCGTCTCTCACTGAAAGTTCTACAGTGTAAGTGCCTGCATCGACGTAAATATGTGTAGGATGCTGGACGGTACTGGTTGTTCCATCTCCGAAATCCCAGAACCATTCGACTATATCTCCATCAGGAGCAATAGATTCATCCGTAAATTCTACGTCTTCATCTTCTTTTGGATCATCAGGATTATAGATAAAACTCGCATAGGGTTCCTCAGGCTCTGTTTCACTATCTTCTATTTTAACAGTATAGTCCTCGTTTTCACCCCAATTTTGATCTTCACATGGATCATAATGATAGCCGTTATATCTCTGCATCACTCTCATCCTGGTCTCTCCAGCTTGAGCATCTTCAGGAACAGTTATTTCTGTAGTAACGGTTTGAGGATCATCGTTTCCATAGCCTACCTCGATCACTTCTTCATTGCTTAAGTCATAATCTTGATTCCAGTCGAAGACCACTGTCACATAATTTGAATACCCACCTGTACTCATCGTAACCGATAACTCATAAGTCTCCCCTGGAATTACAGGGTCTGATACGCTATCTGTATGATCAGCGTAACCACCATCGTCTCCTGAATCTCTATCAATGCCATTGAACTTTACGTTAGTTATATGTTCAAACGTTGTATCGCCTGAGATTATGCAGTATTCACCCTCCTCTTCATCCTCTTCTTGTTCCACTGTTATCTCACTCGTGGTTGAATTAGAAAGAGCATTCTCATCTGTAACCGTGAATTCTACTGTGTAAATCCCATATTCACCATAAGTATGACTCGGATTCTGTTCCTCGCTTGTAGTTCCGTCTCCAAACGACCACGACCATTCTACTATTTCCCCATCCGTTTCGGTGGACTGATCTGTGAATTCTACAATCTCATCTTCTACCGGTATTTCAGGCGAGTAGCTGAAATCTGCGATCGGATCATCTAATTCTTCAACTTTTATCTCTTTATCGACTGAATCTGATAGATCGTTGTCATCTGTCACTGTGAGTTCTACGGTGTAAATTCCATGTTCTGTATAAGTATGACTCGGATTTTGTTTATCACTTGTAGCTCCATCACCAAAGTCCCAAGACCACTCTATAATTTCCCCGTCTGGTGAGCTCGATCCGTCGGTGAAGTCTATCGTTTCATCTTCTATGGGTTCTTGTGGAGAAAAGTCAAATTCAGCAGTTGGACCCTCTAATTCTTCAACAATAATCTCCTTATCGAGTGAATCTGAAAGGTCATTGTCGTCCGTCACTGTCAATTTGACCGTATAACTACCTGGTTCAGTATAAATATGATCAGGATTCTGTTCATCACTAGTTCCTTCATCCCCAAAATCCCAAGACCATTCAACTATTTTTCCGTCTGATCCAGTAGACTCGTCTGTAAATTTTACGTTTTCACCTTCTTTTGGATCGTCAGGATCATAGGTAAAATTCGCATCGGGCCCTTCAGGTACCGTCTCACTCTCTTCAATTTTAACAGTATAATCTTCATTCTCTCCGAAATTTTGGTCTTCGCAGGGTGTATAATGATATTCATTATATCTCTGCATCACTCTCATCCTGGTCTCTCCAGCTTGAGCATCTTCAGGAACTGTTATTTCTGTAGTAACGGTCTGTGGATCATTATCACCATAACCGATCTCTATAACTTCCTCATTGCTAAGCTTGTAATCCTGACTCCAATCGAACACCACCGTTGCATAATTGCTGAACCCACTTGTACTCATCGTTACCGATAATTCATAGGTCTCACCTGGAACAACTGGATCTGAAATACTGTCTGTGTGATCGGCATAACCTCCGTCGTTTCCTGAGTCTCTGTTTATACCGTTGAATTTTACGTTAGTTATATACTCGTATGAAGTATCTCCTTTTATTTCACAGTATTCAGGTTCTTCTATTTTCAGGGTTCTTTCTTCAGTATCTTCCAATCCTGTCTCATCGATCACAGTCAAAGTCAAGTCATAATACCCATATTCATCGTAAACATGATCAGGATTTTGCTCCTCACTTGTCGTTCCGTCTCCAAAATCCCAAGACCACTCCACTATATCTCCTTCGTTGGAGCTAGATTGATCTGTAAATTGAACAGTTTCTTCTTCCATAGGGAAAACAGGATCATGATCGAAGTCAGCAGAAATAGGTCCGTTTTCCTCTTCATAATCGATCTGTCCTGTGATGGCTAAAGCATAAGGTTGTCTTTCCTTAGGTATATTTTCCCCTATCACCTCGATTTCGTATTCCCCGACCTGCGGTTCTATCCTCAATACGTTCTCTAAGGGATTCAAATTGTCAAACTCACCTCCGGTCGTGGATTGACCAGGATCAGTTCCTTCGAAGACGTTTCCCTTGAAAATCGAACCATCCGGCGCAGTAACTTTAAGATTCAAATCATTGACCAACGCTTTCTCAGCAGTTGGCGAACCAGGATAATCTGTATAAGCCATCGTGACTTCTAAAGGTTCTGATGAGTTTTCAACCGTGATAGTATAGTTGTCTGATTCACCAGTCTTCAATCCGATGATCTCATCGAATACTTTTAGGTTTCTTTGATTATCAGCAAACTCTAGTGAATTATCTAAAGTCGTTCTCCCGAATCCCTGATCGAAATTTGGATAGCTATCCCCATTAGTATAGGCTCCCGCTCCAGTTATCTCCTCAGCACTATTGACTAATACAGCTTTGATCAAAGCCGCGGATGGATTTTCTATGTCTTCTCTAGGGTAATATCCTTCCTCAAAATATTCTCTAACTACAGCTGCAGAACCAGCGACTATAGGAGTTGCCATACTAGTTCCTTGCATGTCTGTATATTCGTTATTTTGGCTGTCAGGATCCCCATCTGATTTCGCTGAGATGATATCATCATCGCCGTACCATCCCTGGCTGCCCTGTCCAGGTGCAACGATTTCTGGTTTCAGTCTTCCATCGTCTGTAGGCCCTCTAGAACTGAATGATGCCATGTCGTTCTGTGAGGAGTCCCTATTACCATTGCCGGAAGCTCCTACAGAAAGGATGTTCTTCGCGGTGGCTGGACTTGCCATCGTGTTCTCCTCATCACCAGAGTTTCCTGCAGCGAACAATATAAGCATATCCTTGTTCTCCCACATATATTCATCAACTTCTCTAGCACGGGAAGTGTATGAACTGTCGTCACTTCCCCAGCTGTTTGAATGTACTCTCGCTCCGTCTTCATAAGCCGCATCGAATATGTAATATAAAGAAGAAGGTAACTCTAGTCCACCACTATCTGTTCCTATATCGTATACGGATAAACGAGCATCTTTAGCTACGCCGTCATAGGGCTGAGGATCATCATCAATTTCATCATTTCCAGCTATGCTTCCCGCTACATGGGTTCCATGACCATGGCCGTCGTAATCTCCCGCATATTCTACATAGTTGACGATTTTCCTGTGATCAGGACCGATCGGATCACCTTTCGGATCTCTGAAGGCCGAATGACTATAATCTACTCCTGTATCAGCGACACCAACTATTTGACCTTCTCCGGTCAACCCTCTTTCCCATATCGGTCTCTCTTCTGTTACTCCCGATTGAACACTCCACTGAGCATCGTTGTTCAGTAGTTCTATTTCTTCATTTAGTTCTATCCATCCTACACCTTCTATTTGGGCTATATGTTCAACATTAGAAACGTCAGACGTCATTCGAACATGATCTCCTCGATAGCGGTCTATCTTCCCAAATTTCTCTAACTCGGGTAGGACCTCTTCAACATCCTCATAAATTATCAAGCTTAGATCTTTTTGTCCCTGGAGATCATCTAATCTTGGAGAAATGCGGTGTTGAGTCTCATATTTCCCTACCCATCGTATGTAGTCTTTTTCTTCTATCTCTTCTACACTTTCAGATGAAAGATCCATAAGATAAGCGTTCTCAGGTATGTATTCTAAGATTTTACCTATGGAAGCCAATTCTTCGTTCCATTCTGGTTTTATTGGCCCGATGGATTGAACGAGATAAAGGCCGTCTTTTGCCTCTTGATCATCCTGCAAAGAGGCCTGGTTGTTTATATCTATCGTTTCTCTTTTAAGGTGAATCTTGTTCAGTTCTGAATTTAGAACAGACATACTATCGAAACTCATCAATTCCTTTCCTGTTTCATCCACTTTTACAAGTAAAAAGGATTCATATTCTTCAACCACTTCTAAATTGGTCTCAACTCGGGAAAAATCATCAGGTTTGTCGATCAGTTTGTATACTGTGTCTCTCGATTCGTTTTCTGATTCGAATGTTTCTGCTGGCACTACACCAACAACTGTACTGAGTACTAAGAATATCGCTATACTTAAACTCAAAAAGGTAATTATTTTTTTGGGCATTTGATGGTCCTCTAATTAGAAACAGGTTGAGTTTTTACTATAAAAAGATTTCTCAAAAATATCATAAAACAAAGTTATCATAAAGATATTGTGAAGTATATTTGTTCGATAAAATTATGATTTGAATTTTTTATGATCGGTGAAAATTAGTATATAGTGAAATAAAACATTCTTTTTGTAATACTAGTACTTCTGCCATCTATATCTCACTAGAAGAATTAGCTAATATGGGTTAAACTAAAATAGGATATTATAAATCTGTTATCACTACCGATGAAAGGGTGGAAGTAGTATGAAAGAGAACATAAAGGTTCTGTTAGTAGATGATGATCCTGACTTCTTAGATCAGGCGAAAACTTTCATTGAAAGAGCGGATCAGGAACTAACCGTTGTCACCGCTATATCGGCTAAAGAAGGATTGAATTCATATGAAAGGGAAGGTATCGACGCGATCGTTTCGGATTATCAGATGCCTGATATAGACGGTATAGAATTTTTGAAAAAAATCAGAGAGGAAAAGGAGAGCGATATACCGGTTATAATCTTGACAGGTAGAGGACGAGAAGAGGTTGCGATGAAAGCTTTAAATTTTGGAGCCGATCGTTATCTCCAGAAAAGCGAAGATCCCAAGACACAATTCAATATATTAGCCAACATAATAAAAAAAGAGGTCGAGAAGATAACGGAAAAGATGTACAGAAATTTGTTGGAATTCAGTCCCAATCCTACCGTTGTTCTTTCTAAAGATAGAAGAGTTGAAACTGCTAATAGCGAATTTTTAGAATTGATCGGTAAGGACAGAGAAAACGTTGAAGGCGAACATGTTTCATCAGTTATAGTTGAGAATGAAAAAAACAGATTGGAAAAAATTCACGCTTTCAAAGAGATAGATAAAGATACCGTTCCTAGCAGTTACCATACAGTGATAGTAGATGGATCCGGAGAAAAAAAAGAAGTCCTTATATCGATCTCTTTATCACCGGGTTCTGGTAAAAGTATAGTGAACATCTTTGATGTTACCGAATGGGTCGTGAACGAACAGTTGATAAGTCAGATAAAAAATTTTGAGCTAGGTGGATCAGAAAATTTGATGGAAGAGCTATCCGAAAAAATTGAAGGGGTGATAAATGAGGAAAAGATCAAATTGGATATCCAGAAAAACTGTTTAGAAGAACTGGTAATACTTATGATCGCTAATGAGGAGAAGATCCATGGAAAGGCTATAATCGACGAACTCAGAGAAAAGTTCGGTCTTTCCATAAGTGCTGGTACGATGTATCCGATACTACATGGTCTAGAAGAAAAAGGTATTTTGGAAAAACATGAAGGAGTCCAATCCAAGAAGTATTCTTTGAAAAATAGGTCTGAAGCCGTGGAAATCGCAAGAGAAAAGATAAAGAGCGTTTTTAGCCAATATCTCCTGCTATATCAATTACACAGGACATATATGAATAGAGATTGAGTTTTCTATATATCTGTATATATCGAGTTTTAATACAGGATTCGATTTTTCACGAGTTTATAATAGGTACATCAAGTTCTATTAAATTAGTTAAAAGATGTTAGACAAAGAGACCATAATTATGACACGTCAAAAACCTCCTAGGTCTAAAAATAACGGTAAAGCCTTTCACAGTTGTTTAAAAAGAGTAAAGAAAATGTCTGAAGGTGATGATAAAGTCATAGATAATGAGAAACTACTGAGATCGATAGATAGATATCTTAGATATAAAGAATGTTTAAAATAAAAGACTCTAGGGACACTATAGATCCGTCTTGAGAGATAAAATAACTTTAAAGAGAGTGAACTTGATGGATGTGATGTTGTTGGGATCTAGACCTGAAGTCCTGAGCCAAGGAAAAAAATGGTTGGAAAAAGAAGGTGAGAGATTGAGTGTTCATACTACATCTTCATCAGAAAGAGCTTTAGAATTATTTGATAGGAAAAATTTTGACTTCATTGTTCTAGATAGCGATTTACCAGATATGAACTTTTATGTTTTCTTTGAAGTTATCACAGAGAGCGATGAAACACCGCACATCATCCTAGATGGTAAAGACCAGGAGGAAATGATGATGAAAATCCTAAATATAGATGTCGGCAGATACTCATTAAATGATCGTAGTCTCAAAGCAAAGTTCAAAGATCTTGCAAATACTATAAATCAAGAAAATGACTCAGTTGAAGAAGACAAAGAGTTTCTAAACTCTCTTCTCCGACATGATCTGATGAATAAGATAAGATTGATGCGAGGAGACCTTCAAATTTTAAAATATGAGTACGATCTCCCGAAAGAAGTAGAGGATCGCCTTGCTCTGTTGGAAAGAAGGGTGAAGAACAGTGCTGACTTGATAAAAAAAATAAAAATTCACAGAAAAGCTAATGAAGAAGATATAAGTGAGATAGATTTGATAACACCTCTATGGGATGCTTTAAAATCCATGGAAGATCTGTTAGAAGATGTAGAGTTTGAATTTAATGTATATAGTCTTGATGACTGTACTGTAAAAGCCGATTCACTTCTAAAAGAGGTATTTTCCAACATAGTTGAAAACGCTATCAAGTATTCAAACGGAGATAAGATAAGAATCTCGACAGAAGGGTCTGATACTCGATTGATATGTTCTATAGAAGACAATGGCCATGGTATACCCGATGATAAAAAGGAAAAGATCTTCCAGAGAGGCTATACTACAGACAAGGAATCTAGTATGGGTTTGGGCCTCTTTTTGGTCAAGAAAATTTTAGAGATCTACGGCGGAGAGATAGAAGTCAAAGATTCTGACCTTGGAGGAGCAAGGTTTGACGTGATCTTAAAAAAGACTTAGTCGTTGCTATACGGTTTTTTGATGATTATCTCTTATAGTTTAAAGCTCTGATGTGGTAAGTTTCAAATTTTACTATTAATAATCTTACCCCCTGTATCGAACCTCGATATCGAGATATAATAAAGAACGAGGATAAATAAGTAGGGAGTACTATTACATATTGGGTTAAGATAAGATGAGGAAAAGCAGACATAGGAGTAATGGATTTTTGCCATACATAATTAGTCTAGTTTTTATTATGTTGATAATCACTTCAGTTTTGGTTTTCATGGCCTTTCATATGGTATAGAAGAAAGTTAAAGAGTCTGAATTGCGCCAAAAATATTGGAACTGGATATAAAATCTAATTAAAAGATGCTTAATTCAAAGATCATAGCAATATACTTATTAGCCCTCATCTATATAACCATATTATAGATTTGGAACACTGTTGAATAAAATAATGTTCGGAATCTGAAGATTAGCGTGGCTGAAAAAAATGGAAAATCCGACTAAGTTATTGTTGGTAGATGACGAGACTGATTTATTAGAGCAGGCGAAAATATTTCTAGAAAGGAAAGATGAGAGATTGAACGTAGTGAGTGTATCATCGGCAAAAGAAGGTCTGAATTTGTTGGATGAAGAAAATTTTGACGTTATAGTTTCAGATTACCAGATGCCAGAGATGGATGGCCTAGAATTTTTAGAAGAAGTTAGAAATGAAAGAGATAGTGATATCCCCTTCATAATGTTTACTGGAAAAGGTCGAGAAGAAGTGGCTATAGAAGCATTGAATCTTGGCGCAGACAGGTACCTCCAAAAAGGCGGAAGTCCAAAAACTCAGTACCAAGTACTTTCTCAGGCCATCGAACAAGAAGTTGAACATCATCGTACTGAGATGTCTTTAAGAAGAAAAGATGAACTTTTAGAACAGATCTTCGAGAAAGCGGAAGAAGGATTCTATATAAGGGATCTTTCTGGTAGATTGACCTTTGTCAATGATGCATTTGCTGAGATCCATGGCTATGATCCTGAGGAACTGATAGGGAAGGATTCACAATCCCTTCTCACCGAGAGCTCTAAAAAGAAACTCAAAGGGCGAGATTTCGAGGATCTAAAAGAAAGAGATTTGGAAATTGAAATCGTTACTAAGGAGAGCGAGAAAAAAACCCTGAGAAATGCCATATTTCCTTTAAAAGACGAAAAAGGAGATATACGAAAGGTCTTCGGGATATCGGTGGAGATAACGGAAGAGAAAAAGAAGGAAAAAGAACTCAAAACAAAGGAAGAACGGTATAGAAGGTTATTTGAGACCGCCCAAGACGGTATGTTGATTCTCGATGTAGATACAGGCGTCATAAAAGATGCGAACCCTTACATCCAAGATATTTTAGATTATTCGAAAGAAGAACTTACTGGTAAGAAGATATGGGAGATCGGCAGTTTTCGTAACTTTGCTAAAGATAAGAAAAAATTCGAGCAGCTTGTTGAAGAGGGATATGTACGGTACGAGGACTTACCATTAGAATCTAAATATGGAGAAGAAGTGCCTGTAGAGTTCGTAAGCAACACCTATGAAGTAGGTGTAAAAAGAGTGGCTCAATGCAATATAAGAAAGATCTCTGAAAGGAAAAAAGCTGAGGAAGCATTAGAACATTTGATCAAAAGCATCTCCGGTGTTACGGGGAAGGACCTTTTTAAATCGATTGTGGAGGAATTGATCGAGTGGTTTGATGTTGACGCAGCCTGTGTGGCTAGACTTCAAGATAACGGAAGATCGGTCTCTTCTCTCTCGATGAAACTGGATGATGAATGGATCGATGATTACGAGTACGAGTTAGATGGGACGCCATGTGAGGAAGTAACTGTTAGGGAACTAGAGGGATGTCTCTATCGAGAAGGTATCTGCGAAGCCTTTCCAGAAGATGAAGAGTTGAAGGAATTAGAGATGGAAGGTTACCTAGGTGTTCCGATATTGGACGAAG
>SL_8KL_010_SEDDRAFT_10002633_pt1 | contig 15065 bp, 11 predicted proteins | sample SodLakKL_010_SED_4_FD_11160 | JGI IMG/M metagenome (IMG submission 11160) | reverse complement strand
AGTCTCTCAGTCTCTCAGTCTCTCAGTCTCTCAGTCTCTTAGTCTCTTAGTTCTTGATCCATGAAACCCTCATTTAATATTGTTCCCTTCGGTCACGAGATCGCTTCGCTAAGTTCATTATCTCTTGTGAACATTTTGTAAATGAGGGATTCATAAATTAATCTGCGTTTTACTTTAGGGTTTACTTAGCTGACCGTTTTGGGCTTTTTACCCGGAAATTTCATTTTATATCCTGCATTAACAACTCCTTTTGAAATGGAGTTCAATTTACTTTTTAGTATGCGGCGTTTAAAAGGAGTGACTCTATCAATTAAAACTATACCTTCTATATGATCGTATTCATGCTGAATGATCCGGGCAGCAATTCCATCATACTTTTCTTGTAGAATATTAAAGTTTTCATCATAATACTTTATGATTATTTCAGGTTTTCTCCAAATATCTTCACGAATTGTAGGAAAGCTTAAGCATCCTTCATTGAACACCCATTCTTTACCGGTTTCTTCTATAATTACCGGGTTTATAAACACTTTTTTAAAGCCGTCCAATTTTTTATCTTCTTCTTTAAACGGAGTTGCATCGACAATAAACAGCCGTTTACTTAATCCTATTTGTGGTGCTGCAAGCCCAACCCCCTGGGCATTATGCATAGTGTCGAACATATCATCAATCAACTCCTTTAAATCCGGATCATCTTTATCAACTTCGGTTGCCTTTTTCTTAAGAACCGGATCTCCATAAGCTACAACTGGTAATATCATTATTCTTTTTTTCTTTTTGATTTTGATTCCATATATGATTGAAGTATTATAGTGGCACTTATTGTATCAACAAGTTCCTTATTTTGTCTTGCTTTCTTTTTTAAGCCGGCATCAAGCATGGCCTTTGTTGCCATTTGTGATGTAAAACGTTCGTCTATACGTTCAACAGTTATCCAGGGAAATTGTTTTCGTAAATGTTTTACAAAAGGATCAATAAACCTTGATGCATCGGAAGCCCTGCTTTTCATATCTAACGGTTTGCCAACCACAATAACTTCAACATCTTCTTTGGCAATATAATCCTTTAAATACGAAATAATATCTTTTACATGCACGGTGGTAAGTCCATTGGCAATAATTTGTTCTTTGTCTGTTACTGCCAAACCAACTCGCTTTTGCCCGTAATCTATTGCAAGTATTCTTCCCATTTATTTTAACTGTGACCTTTTATTGCCAAAATTAACTATATTTTTTGCTAAATTATAAAAAGCCATTGAAACTTCTATGCAAAACTTTATGACTTAAGATTACAGATTCTACAGGTAGCTTTGCCCTTATTTTTTGTTGTTTATTAAGTTTCAATTTAGAAATTTAAGTTATTTATGTTTGTTGAACTTTCACCAGTAAATTATTAGTTTTTAACAACCATTAGTCCATATCTATAAGCCTGTAAAACAAATTTGATTAATAACCGGGTGATTATTGTTTATAATTTGTGTTGCATGGTAAAGGTGGTTTAATTATTTTTGTTATTACAGAATATTTTTAATATTTGGTTGTACTTTATAAAATTGCTTTTGTTCAAAATAGTACATATTTTTTATTGATTGTTTAAACGAAAAAAGTTATTAATAATTTTATTTAATCAAAGTGATTTAATCTAAAACGTTTTCCGGTTTGGCAAAAAGTAATGAAAAGGACGTTACAACACCTTTGATGCGTCAGTATAATTCAATCAAAGCTAAATATCCTGACTCTTTGTTGTTGTTCAGGGTAGGGGATTTTTATGAAACTTTTGGTGAAGATGCTATAAAGACATCTCAAATACTGGGTATTGTCTTGACTCGTAGAGCCAATGGAGCTGCTTCATATGTTGAATTAGCCGGTTTCCCTTATCATGCGCTGGAATCTTATTTGCCTAAGTTGGTAAAAGCCGGACAACGTGTTGCTATTTGTGATCAGCTTGAAGATCCCAGCAAGGCCAAAAAGATCGTTAAGCGGGGAGTTACTGAACTTGTAACACCCGGCATTGCATTTAGCGATAAAGTATTGGACCTAAATGAGAACAACTTCCTTGCCGCATTACATATGCATGACCAAAAATTCGGTATCTCTTTCCTGGACATTTCAACGGGTGAATTTTTTGCAGAAGAGGGTAATCAGGAATATATTGATAAATTGTTACAAAGTTTTAAACCCAGCGAAATAGTTATCCAAAAAAACAAAATTCAAAAGTTTAACCAAAATTTTACAGGTAAATATTATACTTCTACCCTTGATGATTGGGCATTTACAAAAGAGTTTGCTGATGATTTACTTTTAGATCATTTTGGCACGGTATCTTTCAAGGGATTTGGGCTTGAAGATATGAATTTGGGTATTATTGCCGCCGGAGCAGTTTTGCATTACCTTTCAGAAACTCACCATAATAAATTACAGCACATCACTAAAATATCACGTATAGATGAGAAACAATACGTATGGCTGGATAAGTTTACCATTAGAAACCTTGAACTTCTGCATACATCCAATGAAGATGCCTCTACTTTGGTTAATGTTATAGATCATACCATATCTCCTATGGGCAGCAGGTTATTAAAACGCTGGATTACCTTGCCGCTAAAAGATAAAAGCATGATCACCGAAAGGCATGATGTCGTAGAATATTTATTTGAAAATAATGAATTGGCAGAAAAATTAGCAGGTTGGATAAAAAATATAGGAGATCTTGAAAGGCTTATCTCCAAAGTAGCAGTTAGAAAAATTAATCCGAGAGAGATTTTGCAAATAAAAAGGGCATTGCAGTCTATTGAGCCAATGAAGGAAGCCTTGTCGGAGACAGATTGTTATCCACTTAAAAAAATTGCCGAACAGCTAAATCCATGTGGAATTATCAGAGACCGTATTGCCAGGGAGATCAAACAAGAGCCTTCGGTTTTGATATCAAAAGGGGAAGTTATAAATGACGGCGTATCGGAGGAGTTAGATGAATTACGTTCTTTGCGACATTCAGCAAAGGATTACCTGCTTGAACTTAAGCAACGTGAAATGGAAAGGACATCTATTTCCTCCTTGAAAATAGCTTATAATAACGTTTTTGGATATTATATTGAAGTTACAAATACTCATAAAGATAAGGTTCCAGCTGATTGGGAGCGCAAACAAACATTGGTTAATTCCGAAAGATATATAACCCCGGAACTTAAGGAATATGAGAGTAAGATTTTGGGTGCGGAAGAAAAGATATTGATACTGGAAGAACAATTATATAATGAACTTTTGTCAGCTCTTACCGAATATATAGAGCCTGTTCAAATTAATTCGGGTCTTATAGCAAAGCTGGATTGTTTGTTATGTTTTGCCAATGTAGCCAAACAGTTTCATTATGTTAGGCCGGAGATTAATGATAGTTATGTTATAGATATAAAAGAAGGTCGACATCCCGTTATAGAACAGCGTATGCCTGTGGGAGAAGAATATGTGGCGAACGATGTGTATTTGGATAATGAAAAACAACAGATAATGGTCATAACAGGACCTAATATGTCAGGTAAATCTGCATTGTTGAGACAAACGGGGTTAATAGTTTTGCTTGCTCAAATGGGCTGTTTCGTGCCAGCAAAAGAAGCATACATTGGTTTTGTTGATAAATTATTCACTCGTGTAGGCGCTTCTGATAATATATCTTCAGGCGAATCCACATTTATGGTGGAGATGAATGAAACTGCCTCTATCTTAAATAATATCTCCAATCGTAGTCTTATTCTTCTTGATGAGATTGGCCGAGGCACCAGTACATACGATGGAATAAGTATTGCCTGGGCAATTGCCGAATACCTGCACGAACACCCTCTATTTAAGGCTAAAACACTTTTTGCTACCCACTACCATGAACTTAACGAATTAGCTGCCTCCTTTTCCAGAATTAAAAATTATAATATTACGGTAAAGGAAATGCATGATCGGATTATTTTTTTAAGAAAGCTTGCAGAAGGTGGCAGTGAACATTCTTTTGGTATACATGTGGCGCGTATGGCAGGTATACCATCGGTAATTATTGACAGAGCTTATTCTTTGCTAAGTAGCCTTGAAAGATCACACAGTAATAAGGAACTTACCGGTACTGACAGTAAAACCGATACAATAAAAAAACAAGATGATTATCAGTTAAGTTTTATACAACTTGATGACCCTCTTTTACAGCAAATAAAAGAAGATATATTAAATACAGACATAGATACATTAACCCCCGTAGAGGCATTAATGAAACTTAATGAGATTAAGCGGTTGCTTAACAAAAAGTGATTTAAAAACTCTTTAACAGCAATTAATTCCGATAACCTAGATTCTGTAGTACTTCATCGCTTAAATCGTACTGCACATCACTGTAAAACATCACAGGGCCACTGGCTTTGTCGAATATGACTGCATAATTTCCGCTTGCAGCGATTTCTTCAACGGCTTCATAAATTTTGTCCTGTATGGGTTGAATAAGTTCCTGTTGTTTTTGGGAAAAATCACCACCTTCACCAAAACGTTGCATTTGAAGCTCCTTTGCCTCTTCCTCTTTTGCAATCATTTCTTGTTGACGTTCTTGCTTTATATCTTCGGGTAGAATAGCGGCTTCTGCCTGGTATTCATTATACATCTTTTCAACTTCATCAAATTTGGCTTCAATCTCTTCTTCCCATTCTTTTGCAATTTGATCTAACTCCCTTTGTGCAGCTTGATATTCCGGAATGTTTTCCATAATATATTCGGTATCAATGTACGCAAAACGTTGAGCTTGTGATAAAACAGCTGTGAAAGCCAGAAGTAGTGTTAAAATTGCTATTTTTTTCATGATTTATTACCTCCTCCGTTAAAGTTAATCGTTAAAGTTAATTTTTAATGTGATATAATTAATTTTATTATGATGTTTGTAATTTTAAAATAAAGCTATATTACTATAACACCTTGTTATTTAAGAGCTTGTTAGTTTATTGCTTAATCAATTTCTTGTCCTATAGAGAAATGGAATTGTCCTTCATTAGCACCGGGCATTCCTGGTATTTCATCAAATCCATATCCCCAGTCAATGCCAAGTAAGCCAAACATTGGTAAAAATATTCTGGCTCCAAAGCCTGCAGATCGTCTTACATCAAAAGGATTGAAATTGTCAAATTGTAACCAGGAGTTACCTGCTTCAACAAATGCTAAGGCATAAACAGTTGCTTGTGGATTTAACGAGATGGGGTAGCGCAACTCGGCACTATACCGGTTATACATATTTCCACCAATTGGTTGGTTACGTTCATCCATTGGTGTTAGAGAGTAATCATCATAACCCCTAAGAGCTATAACTTCACGTCCGTCAATTTCCCAACCAGTCAAACCATCGCCTCCCAGATAAAAACGTTCAAAAGGAGGTTGTCCGATATCAGAGTTGTAATATCCCAAAAAGCCAAATCTAATCTTGGTTGCCAGCACCAAATCACCCACAATGGAAGTGTACCAGTCACTTTTAAAATTCCATTTATGATATTCAAGCCACTCAAACTTTTCATCTCTGCTTTTTTGAGTGTAATCAGCATCTGAAAAGAGGCTATATGGTGGTGTTAATTGTAGCGATACTGATACTTCAGACCCCCTCCTGGGGAAAAGTGGAGCATCTATTGAATTTCGTCCAAAACCTATTTGATAGCTTAGGTTATTTGATGAACCTTTATCAAATAAAAACCTTATAGGGCTATTATCCATCTCATAGTGTTGATAGTTGATGGATTGTCTTAAGAAAAAATAATCATCCGGAACTCTTAGTCTTTTTGAAAGACCCACTGAACTACCAAGTATACTGTAATAGCCGTAGTTGTCGTGATCCTTTGGTACATTTCTCCGGTGTCTTGTACTGTATAACGAAAGGTTTAGAGCATTTGGTCTTTGCCTTCCCAGCCATGGTTCAGTAAAAGACAGGCTGTAAGACATATAGCCCCTTCCATATGTTTGTGCTCTGAGAGACAATTGTTGTCCGTCTCCCGTGGGAAGAGGTTGCCATGCATCTTTATTGAAAAAGTTTCTTGTTGAAAAATTATTAAAAACAAGGCCAACGGTGCCTATTATCCTTCCGCCACCCCAGCCTCCTGAAAGCTCAATCTGGTCGGATGAGGTTTCTTCAACATAATATTCAAGGTCAACAGTGCCGTCTTCAGGATTAGGCCTTGGTGTAACGTCTATAGATTCTTGGTCAAAATAACCAAGTTGTGCAATTTCACGATGACTTCTAATTATATCACTACGACTGAACAATTGACCGGGCCTGGTTCTAAGCTCACGCATTATAACATGATCATTAGTTCTGGTATTTCCGTGTACTGTAACTTGGTTTATTTCTGCTTGTTGACCCTCATGTAATCTTATTTCAACGTCGATAGAATCTTGTTCTACAGCTGTTTCTACCGGGTTTACATCAAAGAACAAGTAACCGTCATCCAGATATAATGCGCTTATATCCATACCTTCCGGGTTCATAAACAGGTTCCTGTCAAGTTGTCTCTGGTTATACACATCACCTTTTCCCATTCCAAGAACTTCATTAAGTGTTTCGGAAGAGTAAACAGTATTGCCAACCCAATTGATATCTCTTAAATAATAGGTGGGTCCTTCTTCTATATGTACATCTATTTCAATTCGATCATCTTCAACCCAGTAAACAGAATCCTTAACTATTTTAGCATCCCTTTTACCTAATTCACTGTATCTTTCAATTATGTTATGTTTATCTTCCTTGAAATCTTCTTCAACAAACTTTGAAGAAGAAAAAAGGAACAATATGCTTCTCTCACGGGTGTCTTCCATTAACCTTTTTATTCTGAAATCACTTAATTCCTCATTTCCGTATATATTAACGTTTCGTATTCTGACACGTTCACCCCGGTCAACGTGAAAAGTAATGTGTTGACTGTCTGGGCGATCTTCATCAGGCTCAATTGTATAACTAACAGAGGGTTTTAAGTAGCCATCTTCAATATAATAATCTTTAATGGTGTTTTCAGCACTAACCAACATATTTTCCGTAACCATATCACCCCGGCTTATGTCAAGCTTTTCTTCAAGATTACTTTTATCCGATCGCCGTGCTCCCTCAATCTCAAAACTTGATAACCTGGGCCTTTCTTTAAGTTCAATATCTAAATATATATGCTCGTCTTCAACAGAAGTTATTGAAATTTTTACATTTTGAAACAATCCTTGATCCCATAGATTTTTTATGGCCTCAGATATTTCCTCTCCCGGCACCATAATTTTATCACCAACACTAAGATCTGAAACCATTATAATAACATTTTCTTCAATATTACGGGCTCCGGATATAGAGATACCACCAATGGTATACTCCCTGGGATTGTCGTAATCAATTTCTTCATGGTCTGCAAAATGAGTATTTTGAGAAAACACTTGTAATGGTAGAAGTATAGTGATAATTATTGTTATTAAAATCTTTTTTGACATTATCATTATTATTTATTTGTTTTCCTTTTTAAAATAATTTGCAATATTTTTTTTAACTAACTAACAGTTTTTCCAAAACGCCTGTCTCTTTTTTGGTATTCAAGTATAGCTTCAATAAAATGTTTTTGGCTGAAATCTGGCCATAAAACAGGAGTAAAATATAATTCACTATATGCAATTTGCCATAATAAAAAGTTGCTAATTCTTTTTTCACCACTAGTTCTTATAAGTAAGTCAGGGTCTGGGAAATCTTTTGTTGCCATATATTGTTTAAAAACACTGTCATCAATGTTTTCTAATGCAATTTTTTCATTTTTTACGTCTTGGGCTAATTTTTTAGTTGCATTTATAATTTCCCATCTAGCACTGTAGCTTAGAGCAAGTACTAAGTTAAGCTTGTCATAGTTTTTAGTAATGTTGATAGCTTCATTAAGCTCTGTTAAGCATTTTTGTGGTAGTGAATCTAAATCGCCTATTGCATGTAGTCTAATTTCATTTTCACAAAGGTTTTTGGTTTCGTTTTTTATAGCATTTACTAGTAATTCCATTAACGTATTAACTTCGTTTTCCGGCCTCTTCCAGTTTTCAGTTGAGAAAGCATAAATTGTAATATAAGGTATTTTTAGTTCACCTGCTGCTTCGAGAGTTTCCCTAACGGCTTTAATACCTTGTTCATGACCATAAATGCGTTCTTTTCCTCTTTGTTTTGCCCATCTGCCATTTCCATCCATGATTATAGCTACATGCTGGGGCATTAGGTTATGATCAAGTTGTTTTTTTAATTCCATATCTTATTGTTAAGTAATGCTATGCTGTTTATTTTTTTTCTGCAAATTTCACAAAATGTTTTGATAAATAAAAGTTTAGTTCAAAAGTTTAAGAAATTTTAATCATACCAAGGATAACACTCCCATTCACCCCAGCTAGGCAACTTAAATGTAAGAATAAAGCCTGCGAAAGAGTACCAGTCTTTTCTATAGGGATTACCTCGCATCTTGTTTGTGTTTTGTCCCCTATTTTCCAAGGATCTGTCTGATAATTGATATGCCAATTCTGAATCAAAATTATCAGGATTCGCGTAAGAATTGCTGACATCATCCAGGTAATCTGTTGACGTTCTTCTCATGCCCCATTCAAGGCTACCTGTAAAATATTTTGATATGTGAAACTTATAGCCAATCCCAAATATATATGAAGCGGCATACAGGTCATAGGGTTCATTTTGCCCCTCTGTTTTGAGTGGTTGCAGATCATGCCATAGACCGTCATTACATTTTGCCTGGGGATTAAATTTAAATCCACCTATACCTCCAAAAATATAAGGTGTGTGAATAGTATAAGAATCCCCCGGGTTAAAAGGTAAAAAGTTTATTTCACCTTGAATAGAAATCTCTCCAATGATTGATCTGAAGTGAAGATTTCGATTTTCATTGTAACCAATTACAGCATCATCAGCTTCCACACTGCCATAATAACCATTAATTCTTAAACTTTTATGCTCATCTATACTAAAGCGGTACATTCCACCATAAACAAATCTTGACATAGCAAACTGCTTTGAAGGATTCAGGTCACCTAAGTAATATGACATTCCATTAAAAAACCCCAGTTCATTATGGTATTGCCCATATATAAAAGTAGGTAGAAAAAACAATAGGATACAAATTTTTTGTGATTTTTTCATTAATTGAAAGAATATTTCAATATTTTTATAATAATATAAGAATCAAACTTATGTTTATAAACGTAACTATTGATTCTATATTTTTCACTGTAAAATATTTATATTTAGAAGAATATTAAAACCTGGGAATGCCACTACTGGGTCCTATTGTAGGTAGTTTGTAATATACGGTAATAAATGTAAACATATAAGAGTCATTGGAAAAAGGACCACCTCTTTGCTGCCCGGGAGCAGTTACGTTTTCAGGCTTATTATTTTTTGATGGATTGGAAAAATACTCGGCAAGGGCAATTCTTTGTGGGTCGTTGGGCCACATTTTTTGGTAAATAGCTGGGTCAACATATGTAGAACCAACATCGTCAATATGATTTGTCCATGTTTTGCGAAATCCATATTCAATGCCAACTGCAAATTCTGTGTTTATCTGAAGCAAGGCTCCAATGCCCATTGGTACACATATTTGAATTTGGCTGTAAATATCACGTGTGGGATAATATCCTTGTCCCTCCGTACGCAAAGGTCTTAAATCGTACCAACCGTCATCAGGTAAATTTCCATTAGGAATAGAACCATTGTAATTTTCCTTTTCAAACTTTGCCTGTGGATTGAAATAAAAACCTCCAATGCCGGCGAACGCATATGCCGAAATATTATATCCTATCCACCCCCTCCTTCTTGTTGCCCTGCGATATCTTGCTCCAATTCTTTCAGCACTGAAGAAATAATACTCTCCTTGAACCGAAAGTTCAGCAATGGGTGAGCGAAAATGTATGTTACGGTTGTTTCTATAAGGCTCATTTGTATAATTATCATCACCTGACAACTGGCCATATATTAAATTGCCTCGTGCAGCAAAGTTTTCTAATAAAAAATACCTGTAACTCAACATTACAGATGGCCTTGTGGCCTGGAAATCAATATCTTGTATCATGTATCTTTCAGTAACATCCGCTCCTCCTAAATCACCCATAAAGCTACTTCCACCTAAGCTCAATAAAACATGATGCCGCTCTCTCCTCCATTGCTGACCATAACTGCTATCTGTAATTAACAATAAGAATAACAGTATTAATATTATTGAAAGGATCCTCATATTTTTAAGATTGGGGTCATTTATAGTTTTAATAACTGCTTATACGGTAGCAAAATTAAAAAATTTTTTTAAATAGAGTAATTTTTTCTATATTCAGCTCAATTTCTCTTATCAAATCCCCATGCCAGCTTATTTCTTATTGTTTTATAAAAGTTTTTACATTCCAGGCTGACTAGATTTACCTCGAACTCAAGCTTGCTTAGCAATATTTCTGCAGGCGGGCTTAATGCTCTTGAACGTGAATCTAATACACATAAAAAGTCATGATGATAACCAACTACTTTAACCTTTATTTTGCACTTATCGGGTATAACTATTGGTCTTACTGTAAGGTTATGGCTTGCTATAGGGGTTATAATGAAATTGTTTGATTCGGGTGAGACTATTGGCCCGCCGCAGCTTAGTGAATAGCCCGTGGAACCGGTTGGAGTTGAAATGATTAAACCATCTGCCCAATATGTGTTTAAAAAAACATCATCTATATCGACACTGATAGTAATCATTGTTGAAGTATCACGTTTTATTACTGAAAATTCGTTTAAGCCATAATTCAAATTACCAAATAAATCACTTGGTTCTTCAAATTTTATCAATGAGCGTTTATCCAGTTCATAATTTTTGTCAAATATCAAGTTAACAGCTTCTTCAGCCTCATCAATTGATACAGATGATAAAAACCCCAGCTTCCCTATATTGATCCCCAGTATTGGAATTCCAGAGTCCCTGATTATAGTCACAGAATCTAATAAAGTTCCATCGCCACCAATACTGATCATTAGATCGGTGTCTTTTTCAAGTTGTTCATGATTTTCAAAAACTCCAGATTCATTTTTAAGGTTAATATAAGGCTCTATCAAATAATATAAATTTTTATGTAATTGTAGATCTGCTTTTTTATCAATTAATAGCTTTATTAGTCTTGTTATTTTTTTTAAATAAACTGTATTAAATTGATGACCAAAGAGAGCGATTTTCATAACTATTATATAATTAGAAGTTTAATATGTTGTTATCCCCAGGAAATGGGTTTTTGGTTTATAATTTAATAATTTAATAAAATGACAGAAATATAATAAATTGTTATTTAATGTGAACTATCAGAATCTTTCCAATTTTTTGGTATCAAGTTTAAGGAAGATGAACAATAATATAGTAAATCCTAACAAGGATGATCCTCCATAACTTATAAAAGGTAAAGGAATTCCTATAATGGGTACCAGGCCAATTGTCATACCAATATTAATTGCAAAGTGAAAAAATAATATAGAAGCAACACAATAACCGTATATTCGACTGAAAGATGAGCGTTGTTTTTCAGCAAGTAAAATGAGTCTTGTTAAAAATATCAAAAAAAGTAATATTAATGCTGTACTGCCAAAAAACCCCCATTCTTCACCAATAGTGCAGAAGATAAAATCTGTGTTTTGTTCGGGAACAAAATCCAACTTGGTTTGTGTCCCTTCCAGGTATCCTTTACCCCAAAAACCACCCGAACCAATTGCAATCTTTGATTGATTCAGGTTATATCCGGGTCCTCTCATATCAATTTCATCATCTATTAATACGGTAATACGTTCTTTATGATGGTGCTGAAGTACATTCTCAAACACATAATCTACTGAATAAACATATGCTGATAATGCTATGCATAGTCCGATAAGTTGCAATGCTGCAGCTTTCTTTTTTTGGATCATGAATAAAATCAGTATTGTTGTGCCTGCAAGCCCCGCAATTATAAATAATTCGTTTACCAGCAGTGTTAATATAAACAGAATCATGGCCATCGCTATAAAGGCTAGTACTATTCCTGATAGATAACCTTCGCGGTAAAGAGCAAAAACAAATGCACCAAAAACGAGAGTTGTTCCAACATCATTTTGCATTAAAACTAATAATGCAGGAATAGCAATTAAAATAAGAGGTTTAAGCCTGTTTTTAAAACGGATGTTTTTGGTTTTTACAGAGCTTATATATTTAGCAATAGCGAGCGCTAATGCAAACTTGGCAAATTCAGAAGGCTGAATGGCAAAGCTGCCTATTTGAAACCATGCTTTTGTAGCTTTTATTTCTGTGCCAAATATCAATACACTTATTAAAACCGGGATAAAAAACCAATAGATTGCATACCCGAAGGTTGAAAACCATTTTACATCTACGGAAAGTATTATGGAAGCCATTAAGAACGAAGCGGCAATAAATATTATTTGTTTACCATAGCTTTGTGAAAAATCGAAGATAGTTGTATGGGTATCTTCAATTTCGGCTGCGTAGATGTTGGCTAAGCCGATAAATACCAATATGACATATATAATAAGCAGTGGTTTATCAATATCTTTTAATATGTTAAATTGATGAGGTCTCATTCTGCATCAGGGTGTTTTTCGGGGTTTATAAAATTAGCGTCCAGAATTCTTTGTTCAAACCATCTTCTGTCAACCTGACGGTTCAAGTATTTTTCAATCATAAGGCTTGCAACCGGTGCAGCCCATGTTGCGCCATAGCCGGAATTTTCGATAACTACAGATATAGCTATTTCCGGATCATCTTTAGGAGCAAAAGCTATAAAAACCGAATGATTCTCACCGTGAGGATTTTGCACCGTTCCCGTTTTACCTGCCATTTCTATACCTTCTATACGTGAAAATCTGCCAGTGCCTTCATCTACTACTTCAAACATTGCCTCTATTATGAGATCATAATGTTCTTCATCTATAGTAGTGTTGTGTTTTTCTTCAAAATTGTTGTTTTCGTTTTCCGGATCATCTATAGCTCTTACTATATGAGGTGTTTTATAATAACCCCTGTTACCTATAGTAGAAGCAATATTTGCTAGTTGCATTGGTGTTATTCCCATTTCTCCCTGTCCGATTCCTAGTGACATTATGGTTAAAGAACTCCATCCGTTAGAACCATATATGCCGTCATAATAATTCGGAGAAGCTATTAATCCTCTTTGCTCATAAGGAAGATCATTGTTAAAGGCCCTGCCTACACCAAAACTTTGAACATGATTTCGCCAGTTTGTGTATGATTCCTGTATATTTTCAAATCTGTACTGATCTATAACATCCCTAAAAAGATTTACTGCATAAGTGTTGCAACTATACTTGATACTTTCTTTAACGTTAACCGGGTTTGGGTGCTCACGGCAACGTACTGTTATACCTCTACTGTGATAATAGCCGGGACATGAAAGTGTTGTGCCGGGATAAACAACTTCTTCGTGCAATCCTATCAAAGTACTAATTACTTTGAATACTGAGCCTGGGGGGTATTCAGCCATAAGAGCCCTGTTAAAAATAGGATTCAGGGTGTCAGTGTGCAATTGGCGAAAATTTAGACCCCTTACTCTGCCAACAAGAAGATTTGGGTCATAGCTTGGAGATGATACCATTGATAATATTTCGCCGGAGGAAGGTTCTATGGCAACAATACTGCCAATTTTGTTCTGCATTAGTTTCTCTCCATATAATTGCAAATCAATATCAAGAGTGGTGTATAGATCTTTGCCGGCATTAGCTATAGTGTCAAATCTTCCCTCCTGATAAGGCCCTGTTTCCCGGCCTAAAGCATCTACTACTTTTATTTTTACTCCTTTTTCCCCCCTGAGTTGTTCTTCATAATATTTTTCGATACCACTAATACCAACATAATCTCCAGGCCGGTAATAAGGGTTATTGTCAATTACCCGTTGACTTGCCTCTCCAACATAGCCAAAAGTATGAGCAGCTGTGGAATAAACATAATTACGTAAAGTTCTCGGTTGAACATAAAAACCCGGAAATTTATAAAGTTGTTCTTGTATGTATGCATAAGAATCTTTTGCAATTTGACTTAGGAAAATAGAACCTTGATAATAAGAATGTTGTTTTGCCTCGCTCATTCGTCTTTCAAATGATTCCCTGGTAATTTCCAGTAAATTGCAAAAAGCTGTAGTATCTATTTCCCCGACTTGTCCCGGTATAACCATCAAATCATAAAAAGGTTCGTTGTGCACAAGCAACTCACCATTGCGGTCATATATCAATCCCCTTGCCGGATAATCTGTTATATGGCGTAAAATATTCTGACTGGCTGATAGCTTATAAGAAGGATCCAAAACCTGTAATGAAAATAATTTTACAATAAAAATTACACCAATAGCCACAAAAATGGCTATCATTACAAATTTCCTGTTTAGATAAGCGTTGCTTTGATCGTTTGCTTGCATACCACAAAATTAGTCAATATAGATGATATAGAACTTATTTTTTTTAAATAAAACTTCTAAAATATAACATGCAAATAGTTATCAATTTATTTTACAAATTGTAAATAAAAAATTATTGTTTTACTAAAAAGCTATAATCATAGCTTCCGTATAACTAATTACAAAACACTGTTTATTAATGTTTCTCATATAAATACTTTTAAATATAAAAATCTCACGCAAAGTCGCCAAGCCACAAAGTAAAAATAGCTTAATTTTTAGCACAAAACTCTGATTATAGGATTTTTAATGAGTTGTATTAATATAGTCGCATTTAAAAAGTACGCAAAGATGAAAAAATCATTTATGATTTTTCCTTGGCGTCCTTGCGGCTTTGCGTGATTTTTTTATTTATTTTACAGCACATCAAAATAAGATTTTGTCATTTAATGAGCTACTAATAATATAAGAAAAAAAATGATACCTTGGTATAAAAATTTATATTTGTTTATAAAATTAAACTTTAATTAACGATTTTAAAAAACTATCTGTATGGAAAAAAGAATAGTTGTTTTGGGAGCCGGCCTTGTTGGTAAAGCTATCGCTATTGATTTGGCAAAAAGTTATAAG
>SL_8KL_010_SEDDRAFT_10002632_pt1 | contig 15065 bp, 8 predicted proteins | sample SodLakKL_010_SED_4_FD_11160 | JGI IMG/M metagenome (IMG submission 11160) | reverse complement strand
GCCTACCTGGCCGGACTGGCTACCGGTTTCTGGAGCAGTATCGAGGGGTTAAGTGATAGCTGGAAGGAGAGCGCTGCTTTTGAGCCGCAGATGAGTGAAGAAGGAAGGGCTTTTCTTTATGGCGGTTGGCAAAAAGCTGTCTCCCGGTCACTTAAGTGGGCCGAGCAGGAAATACCTGGCCAGGTTTAACTGGCCGGCAGTATATTAGTTATCCAGTAAAACTATTGATGAGAGGCCGGTGGAGATTATACTTGGCATCAGAAAAATGTTAAATAGAAATCTATATCTGTTTTTTGTCCTGGTGGGTGTATTTATCTTATTAATGAGTTCCGGATGTTCAGGCAGGGAAGATTCAGCAGACTTAATTGATGAACCAGTCGAGGCACAGGTTACAGAACAGGTAATGCTAAATGACCATATTATACAGATGGAGCTGGCTGTAACACCTGAGCAGCGTGAGCAGGGCTTGATGGGCCGTGAATCTTTGGCCGATGGTGAAGGCATGCTCTTTGTGATGCCAGATGAAGATCCCTTTCCAACCGAAGTGGGCTTTTGGATGAAGGACTGCCTGATTCCTATTGATCTTATATTTATCAGCAGGGAAGGTTTTATAGATTCTATCCACGAGATGCAGCCGCCCGAGCCTGATACACCCGATCATGAACTGCCTGTATATTACAGCAACGGGCCGGTTCAATTTGCTATCGAGCTGCGCGGTGGCCTGGCAGCAGAAATTGGCTTAAATGTTGGGGATAGTGTAGATTTGAGAAAAGATTACCTTTTACAGCTGGCAGAGTAATTATTTATTACTTAGTTATTGACCGCCAGCCGGTGGAACATAAGCAGGGGACCAGCCGTAGTTACTTTCGGCATAAGGTTCCCTGTATTTATATGTATTGTTGTAAGGTGTAAGAAAATCAGGGAAGTAGCCGTGCAGGAAACTGTCGAATTCATAGCGGTAACCGCTGCCAGGATTATCGGGATCGCTGCTGTCATAAGAAGCAAAGTTAGCAACCAGCTGGTGATCCCGTTCGACTATAAAAGTATAGATTATCTCGGTGCTTACAACCTGTCCGTCTTCAGTCCAACTGATAAAATTATAGTCGATGTTGGGCAGGGCAGAAACGGTAATGGTTTTTCCTTCCGTATATTCGCCCCTTCCGTAGACCCGGCCGCCCTCGAGCGGCGAAGGAGCAAGGCTGATGCGGAAAGTTTCCGCATTTTCACTGCTGCGGTTTACAAGTGGGGCAAAGGTGGCAACAAGTTCACGGTCATTTTGAGCAAGGAAGGCGTATGCTTTGGCCATACTGACCTTTTCATTGTCTTCCATCCATCCTGTAAATTCGTAGCCCTTTGCTGGAACGGCATCTAGGCCAACAAGCTTGTTTTCTTCATAATTACCGGCACCAAACACTTCTCCGCTGCTATCAGGCTCAACGAACAGGCTTATATTAAAGGTTTCAACCGGTCCCGGTGTGCTGTTTTCCGGGATATATAAGTTAATGGTGCCGTTGTTTTTTATCCGTTCTGACTGATACTCTAACTCATCATTATCGCCATTTATTTGGTTGCCCTCATAGCTGATCAGTTCAAAATTGGCTGTCAGGTTGCGGTCACGGGTTACACCGAAAGCATATTCGGCTTCAGTGCTGACAACGGAGTCATTTTCGGTCCATTTGATAAAATCGTAACGGGTATCGGGGATAGCCTGCAGGACGGCCGTGTCATCAGAGGGATAAACACCACCACCCAGTACTGTTCCCCCGTTTTCCGGGTTAGCCTTTATATTAATGTTATAGATTTCTTCAGCACTTTCCGGTTCAAACCAGGCAGTTAAACGGCGGTCCCTGGTGACGGTAAAAACATAATTCTCCTCAAAGGAGGCAATTTGGTCACCTTCGTACCAACAGTAAAGTTCGTAACCTGCCGGAGTTTCCGCTTTAACTACTGCCTGATCTCCGTACTCATAATATCCTTCACCGGTTACTGCGGGGCTTTCTTCTGAATGATAGCTAACTTCGATATAGAAAACTTCTCCGTTTTGATCAGATCTCGATTCAAGGGCTTCGCGGACCGATTCATAATCTCCGTTTGATGACTCTGTATCATTATCTTCCTGGTTGCTTCCATTATCGGAGATGATTTCTTCATCGAAAACGGCAACTATATTAACATCTTCGGCTGGCATGATGTAAGTAAATATTTCTTCCATACTCTTTGTGTCGCCATCTATTGTCCATAATATAAATTCATAGCCTTCGGCTGCGGTGGCTTCTATTGTAACTGTTTCTCCTTCCCTGTACTTGCCGCTGCCTTTAGCAGCGCCTCCATCAGAAGGATCGGGCAGCAGGGTAAGCTCAAAAGTTTCCGGTTCTTCCGCTTCCACGGTGAACGGTTCAGCCTGCACGGCATCGCCGTCACGGTAGCTGACCTTGACTGTGTAATCGGTATCCTCATCGCCCTGGGCGAAGGGCTCGAAGTAGAGCTCAACCTGTTCAGCATCCCCGATGTTCCAACTGCTGCCGGTCAGCTCCAGGTTATTCCATTCGTGGCTGCCTTCAGAATAAACATCTTCGGCCGGGGCCTGGTTTTGTTCGGCGCTGCTGATGTAAAAGGCGCTGAAATCGTTTATTTCCGGTGCTTCGGAAAGTTCCTTGTTAAATCGCACAGTAATTTCAGCGTTAGCTGCATTGACCGATTCTACCTCAGGTTCGGTTTCAACTACTGTAAAGTGAGCGGTAAAGACCAGGTCTGCAGCCGGCATGGTATAGACAAATTCAGCGGCGCTGCTGATCTCCTCTTCATTGTAGGTCCAGTTGATGAACTCGTAACCTTCACCGGCGCTGGCTTTGATTTCAACTTCTTCGCCTGCTTCGTAAGTGCCCGATCCTTCAAGTGTACCGCCGCTTTCAGGCTCTGCGGACAGTTCAAGTTTAAAAGTTTCCGGTTCTTCCGGTTCCTCAGCTTCGACAGTGAATGGTTCAGCCTGCACGGCGTCGCCATCGCGATAGCTAACCTTAACTGTGTATTTGATATCATCATCACCGGCTTCAAAGGGCTCGAAATAAAGCTCAACCCGGGCAGCATCTTCACTGCCCCAGCTGCTGCCGGTCAGCTCCAGGCTGTTCCATTCGTTGTTGTCATCAGAGTAAACATCACTGGCCGGATCCTGGTCTTGCTGGTCAGCACTGCTGATATAGAAAGCGCTGAAGTCGTTTGCTTCCGGAGCTTCGCTAAGATCCTGATCGAAGCTCACTGTTACTTCACCGTTAGCTGCACTTACTGCTTCTATTTCAGGTTCGCTTTCAACTATACTAAAGTGAGCAGTAAAGAGCAGGTCTTCAGCAGGCATAGTGTAAACAAACTCGGCCGCGCTGCTGATTTCTTCTTCATTATAGGTCCAGTTAATAAACTCGTAACCTTCTTCAGCAGTAGCGCTTATTTCAACTTCTTCGCCTTCTTCGTAAGCGCCGGATCCTTCAAGTATACCGCCGTCTTCAGGCTCTGCCAGTAGTTCCAGGTTGTAAGTGTCCTGTTCTTCAATAGCTTCTTCAAAGTTAGCGATTAATACCCGGTCACGTTCTATGATAAAGCTGTATTCTGCTTCGTCGCTTACATCAACATATTCGCCCACATCGTAGCCTTCTTCGTGATCAGACTCAATGATTATCTCAGTCCAGCTGACAAACTTAAAGCCTTCTTCAGCTTCAGCGCTGATGATAACTTCGTCGCCTTCGCGGTATTCTCCGCTGCCAAATACCTGGCCTGCCTCTTCAGGTGAAGCAGATAGCTTTATTTCGTAGATATCACGATCATCAATTCCATCAGGTTCAAAGTTGGCGGTCAGGTTGCGATCTGTGGTTACGGTAAAATCATATTCTGCGCTGTCGGTTATTTCTTCATCATCTTCAGTCCAGTTTACAAAAACAAATCCTTCTTCAGCTTCGGCGCTGATTGTAATTTCAGTTCCTTCCTCGTAGCTTCCCGCACCATCAACGGTGCCACTTGCTTCAGGGTTAACGGAAAGGTCAACTTCATACATTTCCGGCTCTTCCGGCTCTTCTTCTTCGGCTGGTGCATCTGTATCTTCAGGCGCATCAAAATTAGCGACCAGGTCCCGGTCCCTGGCTACAGTGAAAGAAAAGTCTTTTTCCGTGCTGACTTCTTCTCCGTTTTCAGTCCAGTTTATAAAGGTATAGCCTTCGTTTTCGCTGGCAGAAACTGTGGCATTTTCACCCTGCCGGTATGTGCCGGTTCCGGTTAAAACACCGCCCTGATCGGGATCGGCCTGAAGGAAAACATAAAAGGTAGGCAGATCGTCACCAAAAAGGACACGGGCCGGGGCAGACTGGTTATCATAGCTGCCTGTTCCTAGCTGGCCCTTGTTGTTGCGACCCCAGGCCCATAATGATCCATCATCTTTTACAGCGAAAGCATGAGTATCCTGGGCGTAGATACCAGAAACATCTTCCAGGGGGATTTGCTGAGGAGTGTTAACTGAAGAGCCGCTGCCACTGCCAAGCTGGTCTTTACTGTTATTGCCCCAGGCACTTGCTGTTCCGTCCTGGTTAAGGGCATAGGCATGCCTGTCCAGCGGGTATGCCTGGCTGATGCTCTCTGCTACGAGTACGGGCCTGGTTCGGTTGTAACTGTTACTGTTGTCACCAATGCGACCGTCCCAGTTGCGGCCCCAGCCCCAGAGAGTGTTATCATTTTTCAGAGCAAAAGTGTGATGTTGTTGAGGGTATAATTCACGGATATTATCAATATTAACCTGGACCGGTCTTCTCCGGTTCATAACAGAACCGTCACCCAGCTGACCGTACCAGTTATAGCCCCAGGCCCAGAGGGTATTATCTGAAGTGAGCGCAAAGCTATGATACTCCTCTGAGAATACTTCCTGTACTCCCTGCAGGTCAACGCGTACCGGCTGGTTGCTGTTGTCACCAGAACCATTGCCAAGCTGGCCGTAATTATTGTGGCCCCAGGCCCAGAGGTTGCTACTATTATCAAGGGCAAGAGTGTGAGTTCTTTGGGGATAGACAGAATCGACATTATCAAGAATCTGGACAGGAATGCTGCGGTTTAAAGTAGAGCCGTCACCTAACTTGCCGTAACTGTTATTGCCCCAGGCCCACAGGGTTCCATCTTCCAGGATGGCAAAAGTGCTGCTATGTTTGGGAANAACCTCTGNGATATTTTCCAGTTCAACCANGACCGGTTCAAATCGGCTTGTTGTGGTGCCGTCNCCCAGCTGCCCATGGCTGTTNTTGCCCCAGGCCCAAAGAGTTCCATCTGACTTTAGTGCAAAAGAGTGCCTTTCGNTGGGGNATAANTGTTCAANATTNGANAGAATANGNACNGGNTCGGGNAATTCGTTTGCATCACGGCCGGCGCCGATCCGCCCATCCCAGTTGCGTTCCCAGGCCCAGAGCCTGCCGTCATCTGTTAATGCAAAGGTATGACCCGAGGACTGGGGATAGAGTGCAGAGACATTTTCAAGTGAGGATTTTATTGGAATCGGACGGTTCATGGTAGTGCCGTCGCCCAGCTTTCCATCACGGTTGTCGCCCCAACCCCACAGTGAGCCGTCTTCGGTAGTAATAAAAGTGTGGGAAGGTAGGGAATATAATTCCGAGACCCTGCTGGAAGGTTCTGCTGCGGCGCTGCTAAAGAATAAGATGATAAAGAGGAACATTAAAAATAGGGACGTTAAGTGTTTAGCGAAGACGTTAGCTGAGCTGTTGTGCAGCACTCCCGAATCACCTCTGTCGGCATCCGCAGTTAACGGTGATGTTGGCTCTGAGTTGTCAGGCGGATATATTGTATTTTATTGTGTATTATTCTGAAAAATAAAAAGCAGCCAATTAGGCTGCCTCTTTAGTAGTTCGAACAGTATTAATAATAATGTTCGTTAATAGCGACTGGCAACCTGGCAGTCCGTCTTTCGGACCCACGGCTTTGCGTCCCCGCATTACGGCGGGTTTGCCTTTTTCAGTCTTGCAAATTTATACTTTATCAGTTTAACAAAATAAAGTTAGCCAGTCAAGAAATATTTTAAGTTTTCTTTTAGTTTTAAGCTATTTTGCATGTGTTGCTAACAGTTTTCTTCGTTTATTGCTTCAAGCAAATATTTGACCACGCGCTTGTTTTTGGACATAAAAATGGCTGGGGCGGCAGGATTCGAACCTGCGCATGCGGATTCCAAAGACCCGTGCCTTACCACTTGGCGACGCCCCAGCATAAAAACTAATTATTTTTTTTTAATGGGGTGAGTGATGGGATTTGAACCCACGGCCTCCAGGGCCACAACCTGGCGCTCTAACCAACTGAGCTACACCCACCATATACCTATTCTGCGCTGTTTATTTTAGCACGGCGATAAATAAAAGTCAACGTAAATTAGCTTGAAAAATGTAGAAATAGCCGGATAAGTTTCTAATGCAAACTGTAGGTTTGTATGGTATTTTATTAACAGCAAAAAATTGGCTGGTGCTAAAGCGAAGCTTTCACGTTAAAGCAGAGTTCGTTAAGTCTTTTGTAAAGTTCAATACGCTTTATAGCGCAGCTCATTCTATTGCTTTATCTTTAGTCCGTGAAGTTGAGCTAAACTGAAATAATAGGAGAAAGGGTGTACAAAATATGCGTTTTTTAAGCGGCAGGGTCTTATTTGGCCTGGCTGTCNTGGNCATCGGANTTATTNTATTACTTAGCAACCTCGGTGTAGATATTGATATTGAAGTCAGGCAAATATTAAGGTTATGGCCGGTGATCCCCTTGGTTATTGGCCTGAACTGGCTCTATTTATCTTTCGGTTCAACTTCAGCCGGGGGGGAGAGTAAAGTATATTTTTCCTGGGGCCAGTTTATAACCGCGTTAATCGTTCTGGCAATTGGGGTAATATTCCTGGGTCGGAACCTGGGACTGTTTGAAGTAGACACCAGCTTGATTTTTAATATTATCTGGCCGGCCATATTAATTATGGTTGGAATTAGCCTGATCCGCGGCCGGGCTTTTAGCGGTCGGGGAGGTGGCCGTTTTGCTTTCATGGGAGGCGCCAATGTTGGTGGGGCAGAACCATGGTCGCTGGAAAACGGCAGCTATTTTGCCTTTATGGGTGGAATTGAGATCGATTTGACTGCTGCGGAACTTAAGCAGGGTGAAACCGTTTTGGATTTGACCGCTATTATGGGTGGCATTGAAGTTAAAATCCCGAAAGACCTGCCCGTTGTGTATGAAGGTTCGGCTGTCCTGGGCGGAGTTACATTTAACAACCATGAAGACGGCGGTATCGTCGGCGGCAGGAAAATTGAGCATAATATTAGTGAAGGAGCGGAAAAAGTAGTCCGCATCCAGGCCCGCGCTATAATGGGCGGCGTAGAAATCAAAGAAGCCTAGCAAGCACCAGGTGCACGGGAGCGGAGGCTTTGTACTTGCAAGTACAAAACCTCCGTCCCCGTGTACTGCTTAAACTCCTGCTACGCGGTTTTTTAGGGCGGAGAAGACCATCTTTTCAGGGAGTTCGGGTTTGAGTTTGTGAATTTGACCGAGGCAGATAGAGGCACCGTAATCCATGCCCTGGCATCCGGCCAGGAGGAGGACGTCGCCTTTGTTAGTTTCTTTTAGACCTGCGGCGATTGCATCCGGCAGTTCTTCGTAGATTTCTGTTTTCAGGCCGGCCTGCGCTATCACCTTTTTATATACCTTTAGTTCATCAGCAGTTACCAGGTCTTTTTCACCGACGTGGCTGCTGCTGGTAGTGGCAATTATTTTATCCAGCCCCAGTTTTGGTGCCCAGTAAACAAGGGCTTCGGCATTTTCCCTGTTTACTGTTACCCCACGGCTGCCCCTGATAGCGTAGACAAGATGCAGCTTTTCATAATTCATCATCTGCAGGGTTTCCAGGGTAACATTAATGTTTCCGCTGTTGGCAAAGTGATCGTCGAGAACCATGAAATCATCCTCAAAGATTAATTCAAAACGCCTTTCTACACCTTTAAAGTTAAGCAGGGCCCTGCTGATAGTTTCAGCAGGAATTTTATTGATCAGGGCAGCTAAAATGGCGGCCATCGAGTTATAAACGCTGTGTAAGCCCAGGACCGAAAGGTTTACATTTATGGAATCGGGCTGTTCTGATAGGAAGCTGAAAAAATGCTTATTTTTAAGGTTTACCTGGAAGCTTGCCCGGCCTGTGCTTAAGTCCAGGTTATCCACTACAATATCGGCATCCCTGTTTTTTATGCCGTAAGTTAAAACATTTGCCCCGGTTTCTTTAACAAGGGGAGCTGTCTGCGGGCAGTCCAGGTTAAAGACCGCCCACTGTTTTTTACCGGCAGTCCGTACCAGGGAAGCCTTGGCGTTATAATAATTTTCGTAGGAACCGTGCAGGTCGATATGCTCTCGGCTGATGTTGTTAACAATAACCGTATTAAAATCAACACTGCCCACCCTCTTTAATTCCAGGCCGGAAGATGAAACTTCCATCACGGCATGACTAACCTTCTCTTCTACCATGCGGGAGAAAAAACGATGCAGGTCAAGGGATTCCGGTGTGGTCAGGTCGGCAGGCTCAATATTATTACCTGCTTTGACGATAACCGTTCCGACCAGCCCGGTGTTCAAACCGTGTTCCTGCAGGATTGAATTTATCATATAGGTAGTGGTAGTTTTACCGTTGGTAGCGGTAACACCGGTCAGGTTAATTTTTCTTGAAGGGTGATTATAATATTTGTCAGCCAGGGCGGCGAGGGCAAGCCTGCTGTCTGCTACTTTATACTGGGTGATAGGAACATTATCTTGAAAATCCTCAACAACTGCCGCAGCAGCACCTTTTTGAGCTGCCTGGTCAAGATACAGATGTCCGTCTGTTTTGTAGCCNTTGATACACACGAAGAGATATCCATCAGANACCTGGCCGGAATGATAAGCAATACCGTTAAGTTCCGCAGGTTTTTCAGATAAATGTGTCTGTCCCGGCCGGGTTTCAATAATATCTATAACATGTAGCAGTTCCTCGCTTTTCATTTGCCAGATGNAGCCTCCCGTGATTTTCTTGATTTAAATTATATCTTAATGGTTAAGTGCTGTGCATATATTAGACAATAAGNTTTTCGGTTAAAATGTCAGAGCCCGCAGGAAGCGGGCTCTGTTTAGANCGTCAAATTAAATAGTGATGCTTAGGAGATAATGATTGATTCTGTCGGGCACTCTTCGGCTGATTCGCGAACCTTTTCTTCATGTTCAGCAGGCACGGGGTTTACTTTAACTTCAGCAATTTCGTCTCCCAGCTCGAAGACCTCCGGACAAATATCCTCACAGATACCGCATGCGCTGCAATCATCGTTTACTTTAACTTCCATGCTTATGCCTCCTTCAAATATTGATTATCTTGCATAACCTTTATTCGCTAAGAAATAAATAAACCCTTTTTTTTGTCACATTTTTATTCCTCCGGGTTTGGACCAATCAATTACCATGCCATGTGTTACTTCAAAATTAAGGCCAATTTTATGGTTACTAACTTTGAACAATGTGGATAATGGGCTTAATAGTACAGGTTTAAAGGTTATCCCTGTGGATAACCCTGTGCATACTGTGAGTAGAACAGGTATTTGCTTTTTAAAAATGCGATTAACACTGCGATAAAAAAAACAAATTTTATTTTTAGTTAACATAAAATGTTGATAGTAACACTAATGGATTTTTGATACAGATACCTAAAAAAGCTTAATAATCAGTATTTGCCAGGCACAGGATTATGTGGTATTAATATAATTAATTGTGCAAAGGGGGTGTATGAATGAGATTTATTAATATTCTTGTCGTTGCTCTTACTTTATTCACAGTACTGCTTATGGCAGGGTGTAATACCGGCGGCTGATAGTATAAAAAAGGAACCGGTGCGGTTCCACTTACAAAAATAATGAAAATAAGCACTCACTGAAGTCTTTTGGGCAGAATGCCCGGGCGAGATCAGGGTGCTTATTTATTTATTGCACAGCTCTTTTCAGTAGGCAACCGCAATTGCTTTTGGTAAGGCAATTAACTGGTATGCCTGATTCAGCTAAATAACTTGCAGTTTATCGCTAAAAATAGTTAGCTGCTCCAGGCCATTATCTCTGACAACAAAGGTATCTTCTATACCAACAGTGCCTTCCCCGGGAAAAATAAATTTGGGCTCAAGGGCGAAGACTGCCCCTTTTTCAAGGGGGATATCAAGTCCGCGGGCAATAACAGGCAGTTCATCAAGTTCGAGACCAACCCCGTGTCCTACGAAACTAACTTTTTCAACATATCCCATAAAGTGGTTGCTAAGCCCCGCTTCTGCTGCAATTTTTTCTGCCTCTTCATATAATGAGCTGGCCATAACTCCGGGCTTGCCGCTTTTGGCCAGCTTGTTTTTTATGGTGATAGCTTCATTATAGGCTTTTTCAAGATGTTGCGGCAGTTCGCCGATGCTGAAAATCCTGGTTTGGTCAACCATGTAACCACCGAGAACACTAACAAAGTCAATCAAAACGGGTTCGTTTTTCTTTATAACAGCGGCTCCGGCCCCCTGCGGAAAAGAAGGATTTAATCCTGAACCGCCTGTTGGTCCGTCAAAAAAACTGATTGCAGCAGCATTTTCTCCGGACATGATGTGACCATAATAAAGTTCCTGGTTAAAACCGCGCATTCTCACCTTGCCCTGGTGGCCAAGGGATCGGGCGTGCTGTTCAAGTCGGCCTGCCAGCTCTACTTCTGTCATACCCTCCCGGATAATGCTGCCGGCTTTTTTAAAAACAGACTCGCTGATCAGGGCGGCTTCTTTCATAATACTAATTTCGTAATCGGACTTTACGGAACGGACTTTACGGACAATTTTTGAGATGTCGGCCATTTTAAAATCTGAAAACAGCTTTTGATAACGGAAGTAAAGAGAGGCGGGCAGGACGTCGCTTTCAAGGCCCAGCTTTGCATTCTCCGGTAAGATTTCTTTAACAGTATTCAGCAGCTTATCCCATCCATTGAATGGAACAATTTTTTCAAGCTTGCTTTCCTGCTCGGCCCTGGCCATTGATTTTTTAACGATAAGAACCGGGTCGTCTTCTGCAGGGACAAAGAGGTGACAGTTTTGGCCTGTGCCGCTGAAATAAAATAAATCGGCTCTTTGGACAATGAGTGCGCCATCAATACCCGCATCTTTCATTCCACTTTGCAGTTTACTTATTCTCTGTTCCAGCTCGTATTTTGGTGTCATAAAGTCCTCCTTGTGATAATAATTGTTTTGGTGCCTATGGTATGGTACACGGGGGCGGAGGTTTTGTACTTGCAATAATAAGTACAAAACCTCCGCCCCTCATGTACTTGCCTGCTTAAAGAGAGGGCACGCACTTAATCATACCATAAAATAGGTGATGATTTAAGTTTGCGTGCCCGTAAGTTAAAGGTTATATGTTTTTTAAGTTATGCTCTTTCAAATAAACCGGCTGCGCCCATTCCGCCGCCGATGCACATGGAGACGACGCCAAAGCGTGAACTGCGTCTTTCCATTTCGTGCAGCAGGGTTGCGGTGAGCTTTGCTCCGGTGCAGCCCAGTGGGTGGCCGAGAGCAATAGCGCCGCCGTTAACATTAACGATATCCGGATCAAGATCCAGTTCACGCATACAGTACAGCGCCTGTGAAGCAAATGCTTCGTTAAGCTCAAATAAGTCGATGTCGCTGATTTTCTTTCCGGTCAACTCCATTAACTTTGGTATAGCCACGGCCGGGCCGATCCCCATAATTTCAGGGGGGCAGCCGGCAACGCCGAATCCGCGGAAAATTGCCAGCGGCTTTAGACCGAGGGCTTTTGCCCTGTCAGCCGACATTACTACTGCAGCTGCCGCTCCATCACTGGTTTGTGAGGAATTGCCGGCTGTAACAGTGCCCTTGGCATGGAAAGCGGGCCGCAGCTTGGCCAGTTTCTCCGGGCTGGTGTCTGCCCGGACGCCTTCATCTACTTCGAAGGTGAATTCTTTTTCCACTACCTTATCATCGGGACCAACAGAACGGTCAATTATCTTCAGGGGGACGATTTCATCCTTGAAACGTCCTTCCTTGATTGCAGCTGCCGCTTTCTGGTGGCTTTTATAACCGAAGTCGTCCTGGTCCTCACGGGAAATGTTGAATCTCTGTGCAACATTTTCAGCCGTGATGCCCATAGGGGTGTATGTTTCGACATGGTTTTCAACCAGCTGCGGGTTAGGCGCCAGCTTGTTGCCGCCCATGGGGACCATGCTCATGCTTTCAACCCCACCGGCTACAATTACATCGGCAAAGCCGCACATGATTCTTTCAGCGGCCAGGGCGATTGCCTGTAATCCTGAGGAGCAAAAGCGATTAACGGTTTGACCCGGCACGCTGTCGGGTAGACCTGCATGCAGGGCAACGATTCTACCCAGGTTCATACCCTGTTCACCTTCAGGGAATGAACAACCGAGAATAATATCTTCTATTTCAGCGGGATCCAGGCCTTTGGCCCGGTTAAGGGCTTCTTTAACGGCAGCTGATCCCATATATTCCGGACGGGTGGTGCGCAGGGTGCCTTTGGGGGCCCTGCCGATTGCTGTTCGGACGCTGGAAACAATAACAGCTTCTTTCATTCTCTCAACCTCCTTCTTTAATTCCTCAATGGCTTACCAGTGCTAAGGATTGCATTGATTCTTTCGTGGGTCTTTTCTTCGCCGGCAAGGCGCAGGAAAGCTTCCCGTTCTATGTCGAGCAGATACTGCTCACTGACAAGCGAATTGGGTTTGATGTTTCCGCCGCATAGGACGTAGGCAATTTCGTTAGCGATCTTCTGATCATGCTCACTAATATAGCCGCCCCACAGCATGTTCTGGACACCGGTCTTGAAGGTGGCCAGTCCGTATTCACCAAGAACCTTGATCGGCTTTTTCTTAGGTGGCTGGTAGCCTTCCAAAGCCATGGCCAGCACGGTATTCTTGGCATCATGCAGCAGGTAGTCCTGGTTGACGGTTATATTATCAGTCTTCCTCAGGAAACCGAGATCCCTGGCATGCTGGGCGCTGTTTGACACGGTTGCCATGGCAATTGCTTCAAATGCTTTCTGAACGTAAGGCAGCATGTCAACCTTGGTATCGTCACGCAGGCCTTCGGTAAAGCGGATCAGCAGTTCCTTGTTTCCACCCCAGCCGGGAATTACACCGACACCCATTTCTACCTGGCCCATGAAGGTATCGCCGGCAGCATGAATGCGGTCGCAGTGCAGGACAATTTCCATTCCTCCACCTAAAGTCATCTGGAAGGGTGCTCCGACTACGGGAATTTTTGAGTACTTGATGGCCATCATGGTATCCTGGCCGGTCTTAATTGCGTTTTCAAGCATATCCCAATCGCCGCTCTGGGCCATCATCATGATCAAACCTACGTTGGCTCCCACGCAGAAATTGTTTTCCTGGTTGCCGATAACCATACCGACATAGTTTTTCTCTGCTTCTTCTATGGCCTGCCCGGTCACTTCTATAAAGAGTGGAGAAATGGCCTGGTTGGGACTGTGCATCTCTAAGCAGCAGACACCATCGCCCAGATCGATCAAACTGCCGTCGTCATTGCCGAGAATAAGCTTGCTGTGCTTTTTCAGGGCGGGCAGGCTGATAATTTCAGGGCTGATCGGAACCGGCTTGTAGTCTTTTGTTTCAAAGCAGTAGTAGGTCAGGTTGCCTTCATCATCTTCCTTGTAGAAACTTTCAAAGCCCTTGGCGAGCATTTCTTCAACGTTGGCAGGGATGGTTTCCCCTTCGCTCTTCATCCGTTCAACACTTTCTTTGACTCCAATAACATCCCAGGATTCAAAGGGACCGAGCTTCCAGTTAAAGCCCCAGCGCATGGCACGGTCAATGTTGACAATGTCATCAGAAATTTCCGGGATCATCTTGGCGCTGTAGATCATGAACTTTTTAGATAGGTTCCAGGCAAACTTACCGGCGGGGTCATCTGACTCAACCAGCATTTTGTAGCCGTCTTTTAACTCTTCATGCCTGGTTTTGCCCAGGATGTCGAAGCGGGCTTTTTCTTTAGGCCTGTATTCCATTTTTTCGTAGTCAAGGGTTAGTATCTCAGAACCGCCTTCTCCCTTGACTTTCTTGTAAAAGCCCTGCTTGGTTTTATCACCGAGCATTTTATTTTCGACCATCTTGTTCAGCAGTTCGGGAACGTCGAATACTTCTTTTTCTTCTGGATCGTCTGTTTTGTCATAAACTGTTTTCGCCACGTGGCAGAAAGTGTCAAGACCGACCATATCCAGGGTCCGGAAAGAAGCACTCTTCGGGTGGCCCATCGGCGGGCCGGTGATGGTGTCAACCTGTTCAATGGTCATGTTATTTTCCAGCATCAGGTCGATAGTATAGACCATTGCATAGGTGCCGATGCGGTTGGCGATAAAGTTGGGAGTATCCTTGGCGAAGACAACGCCTTTACCGACCACCCTTTCACAGAAACGGTGCATGTAATTGAGAACTTCTTCCGAAGTGTCTTCACAGGGGATTATCTCTAAGAGTTTCATCCAGCGTGGTGGGTTAAAAAAGTGGGTCCCCAGAAAATATTTGCGAAATTCGGGTGAGTTTTCGGTAACCATCTCGTTTATTGAAAGTCCAGATGTGTTTGATGAAACGATTGTCCCGGGTGTCCAGTTTTCCTCGACCTGCTTGAAAACCTTTTTCTTTATATCCATGTTCTCGACGATAACTTCGATGACCCAGTCGACATCTTTTAACTTGTCCATGTCATCCTCGAAGTTGCCGGGAGTAATCATGTCAATATTCGAGTCACTGTATAGCGGTTTCTGTTTGTTCTTGAGCAGTTCCTGCTTTCCTGTTACCGAAAGGCGGTTGCGAACTTCCGGACTTTCAAGGGTAAGCCCCTTTTTTTCCTCTTCCGGGGTCAGTTCACGTGGTACGATATCGAGCAGGTAAGATGGAATACCCACATTGGCCAAATGAGCGGCTATGGTAGCGCCCATAACCCCGGCGCCCAGAACAGCAGCTTTCCTTATTTCTTTTACGGCCATTAAAATACCTCCTTA
>SL_8KL_010_SEDDRAFT_10002630_pt1 | contig 15071 bp, 11 predicted proteins | sample SodLakKL_010_SED_4_FD_11160 | JGI IMG/M metagenome (IMG submission 11160) | reverse complement strand
TTCCCTTGGGACACTCTATTTCACATGCTCCTGTATTTGTGCAACTACCGAATCCAAGCTCATCGGCCTTGGCAATCATGTTCCTTGCCCTGCGTTTTGCCTCAGGTCGCCCCTGCGGCAAAAGTGCCAGTTGTGAAACCTTGGAAGCTATAAAAAGCTGGGCCGATCCATTTTTGCAGGCAGAGACACATGCCCCGCAACCAATGCATGATGCTGCATCGAAAGCTTCGTCGGCATTTTGCTTTGGAGCCGGAATCGAATTTGCTTCAGGAGCCGCCCCTGCATTGACCGAAATAAATCCCCCTGCTTCAAGTATTTTTTCAAAAGCCGAACGGTCTACAACAAGGTCCTTAATAACAGGAAAAGCCTTTGAGCGCCACGGTTCGATAACGATAGTGTCTCCGTCTTTGTAGCCGGACATCCGCAGCTCGCATGTTGCACTCATCGAATCCTGACCATGAGCCCTTCCGTTTATATAAAGTGAACAGCTGCCGCATATCCCCTCCCGGCAGTCGTGTTCAAAGGCAACAGGATCTTCGCCTTTTTTAATAAGGGTCATGTTAAGGTAGTCAAGCATCTCCAGAAAAGACATTTCCTGTGATGCCCCTTCCAGGTTATAGGTAACAAATGACCCCTTGCTTTTGGCATTTTTTTGACGCCATATTTTAAGTGTCAAATTCATATTTAATTGTATTTGATTTTAAATTAATAACTCTAGTAAGATCTTGTTTTGGGTTTTACATACTCGAATTCCAGAGGCTCTTTGTGAAGCTTGTGATCACTCTTTTCTCCAGTATATTCCCAGGTTGCAATGTAAGAATACTCCTCGTCAATTCGCTGAGCTTCACCGTTAGGAGTCTGGCTCTCTTCACGGAAATGCGCCCCGCATGACTCTTTCCTGTTGAGGGCATCTTTGCACATAAGTTTTGCCAGTTCGAAGAAGTCAGCGACCTTAACTGCCTTTTCAAGTTCCTGGTTCAGCTCATCCATTGTGCCGGGAACATTAACATCCTTCCAGAATTCTTCCTGCAGGTTATCCAGGAGTTTTAAAGCTTCCTTCAGACCCTCTTCATTTCTCACCATTCCGCAATAATCCCACATAATTTTTCCAAGTTGTTTATGGAAGGAGGTTACAGTTTGCTTGCCCTTTACTGACAGAAGCTTCATAAGCTTATCTCTTGATTGTTTTTCGGCTTCCTCAAAGGCAGCATGGTCTGTAGGGATTTTACCGGTTTTGATATCATCGGCAAGATAATCGCCGATGGTTACAGGAAGGACAAAATAACCGTCACATGCACATTGCATAAGAGATCCGGCTCCCAGTCTGTTTGCCCCGTGGTCGGAGAAGTTTGATTCACCTATTGAATAAAGGCCTTCAATGCCGGTCATAAGGTTGTAATCCACCCACAAGCCTCCCATTGTGTAGTGCCCTGCAGGATATATCCTCATTGGTTCCTCATAGGGGTTTTCTCCTGTCATTTTTTTATAAAGGTCAAAAAGGTTGCCGTATTTGGACTCAATCACTTTTTTCCCTTTTTTGGCAATAGAATCCTTAAAATCAAGATAAACCGACAATCCTGTTTTTCCAACACCATAACCTGCATCGCATCTTTCTTTTGCGGCCCTGGACGATATGTCTCGGGGTGCCAGGTTTCCGTAGGCAGGATACATTCTTTCAAGATAATAGTCTCGTTCCTCTTCCGGGATATCGTTGGGGTGCCGTTTGTCTCCCTTCTGCTTTGGCACCCATATTCGTCCGTCGTTTCGCAGAGATTCTGACATCAGAGTCAGCTTGGCCTGGTAATCGTTCAGCTGGGGAAGACTTGTAGGGTGTATCTGTACAAAGCTGGGGTTTGAAAAATATGCACCTTTTTTGTGTGCTGCCCACGCTGCAGAAGCGTTTGAGCCAACAGCAAGAGTTGACAGATAATATATAGTTCCATATCCTCCTGTGGCCAGAACAACAGCATGGGCAGAATGCCGTTCAATTTCACCTGTAACGAGATTCCTGGCAATTATCCCCCTTGCCTTGCCGTCAATAACTACAACATCAAGCATATCACGACGGCTGTAAAGGGTCACCTTCCCCAGAGACATTTGCCTGATCAGTCCCGAATAAGCCCCCAGAAGGCACTGTTGTCCTGTAGCGCCTTTAGCATAAAAAGTCCTTGAGACCTGGACTCCTCCAAATGAACGGTTGTCAAGATAACCGCTGTATTCACGGGCAAATGGCACTCCGGCAGCGGTAAGCTGATCAATAACAAAGTTGCTTACCTGTGATGAACGGTATACAAATGCTTCCCTTGCACGGAAATCACCTCCTTTCATAATGTCATAAAAAAGGCGGTCGACACTGTCTCCATCGTTTTTATAGTTCTTAGCAGCATTTATTCCTCCCTGTGCAGCAACCGAATGTGCTCTGCGTGGAGAATCCTGAAAGCAGAAAGCCTTAACATTGTAGCCCAGCTCGCCAAGGGAAGAAGCCGCAGATGCTCCTGCAAGTCCTGTTCCTACAACTATTATATCCAGTTTTGTTTTGTTGGCTGCGTTTACAAGACGCAAATTGTTTTTGTGCCTGGCCCATTTTTCCGATAACGGACCTTCGGGTATTTTGGTATCAATTTTGCTCATAATAAATTAGCTTATAAGGTCTTTAATGAAAAAATATAAAGCAATTACGGAAAATCCTGCGGCGATAATCACCGATAAAATATTTCCTAGGACAGTCCACCTCTTCTTCCAGATGCGGTTACTGACTCCGATTGTTTGAAATGCCGACTGGAAGCCGTGGCTGAGGTGGAAGCCAAGTAATATGAATGCCACAAAATAAATAAGCACATACCACCATATTGAGAATGAGGCGGTAACCATTGTGTAGGCGTCTTTCATCGTTTCTCCGTTATATTCGACATATCCGATTTCACCAAAGGTCATTTTAAACCAGAAATTGGAAATGTGAATTACAAGGAAGATAAGTATAAGCCCGCCAAGAACAAACATGTTCCTGGAGGACCAGGTGGCACTTTTGCTTTGGTCAACTTTCAAATATTTCTGAGGCCGTGTTTTTTGATTTAAATAGGTCAGCCAGACCGAGTAAATAATATGCAAAAGGAAGCCTATTGCAAGAAGCGGTTCTATAATCTGTACCAGAGGGTCGGTTGCCATAAAATTGGCAGCTTTGTTATATGCTTCTGGGCCGGCAAGAAGAAATGAGTTAACGGCCAGGTGAACCAGTATAAAACTGAATAAAAAAAGGCCTGATAATCCTACCAGCACTTTTCTGCCGACTGAAGCTTTAAAAAAGTAGGTCATAGGTAAATGTTTAGGAATTTATAATTCAAAGGTTTTTAATTCGATATACGCTGAAATGATTGTATTTTTACAAGCATACAGGAATAATTAATTGTTATCCAGTCCGGTTAAAATTGCCTGTAAAAATCATTTCCTTTGTCATCGATCAATATGAAAGCGGGGAAAGCTTCAACCTCTATACGGTAGATTGCCTCCATGCCCAATTCCGGGTATTCAAGCAACTCAACCTTTTTGATATTTTCCTGTGCGAGTATTGCTGCAGGGCCTCCAATGCTTCCAAGGTAAAAGCCTCCATATTTTTTGCATGCATCCGTGACGGCCTGACTTCGGTTGCCTTTTGCTATCATAACCATGCTGCCGCCATGCTTTTGGAATAAATCGACATATGAGTCCATCCTCCCTGCTGTAGTCGGACCGAAAGAGCCTGACGGCATTCCTTCAGGGGTTTTTGCAGGGCCTGCATAATAAATCGGATGGTCTTTAATGTACTGGGGCAGATCTTCACCCTTGTCAAGGCGTTCTTTGAGTTTAGAGTGTGCAATGTCGCGACCAACTATGATAGTACCATTAAGGGAAAGACGTGTACCAACCGGGTGCTTTGACAATTCGGCAAGAATATCTTGCATCGGCATATTAAGATCTATTTCAACTGCACCCCCTTCTCCGGCTTGCGCATATTCGGCAGGGATGTACTGACCCGGATTGTCTTCAAGCTTTTCTACCCAGATACCCTCCTTATTTATTTTAGCCTTGATATTGCGGTCAGCTGCACATGAAACTCCCATGCCGACAGGGCAGGAGGCTCCATGACGAGTCATGCGGATAATTCGTATATCAAGTGCAAAGTGCTTGCCCCCAAATTGTGCTCCGATGCCAAGCTTTTGTGATTCTTCAAGTATCTTTTTCTCAAGCTCGGTATCGCGGAAAGCATGACCGGACTCGCTTCCTTTTGTTGGTAGGTTGTCAAGGTATTTTGAAGATGCAAGTTTTACAGCCTTAAGGCAAGCTTCCGGTGAGGTCCCTCCTATAACAAAGGCAACATGATAAGGCGGACAGGCAGCAGTACCAAGTGATTTCAATTTTTCAACAAGGAATTTTTCAAGATTTTCCGGGTTCAACAAGGCTTTTGACTGCTGAAAAAGCGCTGTTTTATTGCTGGAGCCACCGCCCTTTGCGACAAAAAGAAAATTATATTCATCGCCCTCCGATGCATAAATATCAATTTGGGCAGGGAGGTTTGTACCCGAGTTCTTTTCTTTGTACATCTCAAACGGGACAACCTGTGAGTAGCGAAGATTTTCTTCAGTGTAGGTTTCGTAAACCCCTTTGGAAAGCGCAAGCTCATCGTTGCCGCCCGTCCACACACGCTGGCCTTTTTTGGCAATTACGGTGGCCGTACCGGTATCCTGGCAGTACGGGAGAACTCCTTTAGCTGAAATTTCAGCGTTGCGTAGCATTGTAAGGGCTACATACTTGTCATTTTCACTTGATTCGGGATCTTCCAGAATGGCTGCAAGTTGCTTTATGTGATCGGTGCGAAGCATAAAAGAGGTGTCACGCAGAGCTGCCCTGGCCAATCTTGTCAAACCTTCAGGTTCAACCTTGAGAACCTGATTGCCTTCAAACTCCGATTGAGAGACATAGTCTTTTGTCAGCAGGTAATAACGGGAATCATCCTTCTCTAATGGAAACGGTTCTGAGAATTTGAAATCTGGTGTAGACATAATTTTGTAGTTTTAGGTTAAGGGTTTGTTTATAGAAAAGATATTCAATGGCTTTTATTAGCTGAACCCTCATCACACTTTTTTGTCTACCCTTCTCTTTGAGGGGGCTCTTACAGTTCCTTCTGGTCCGGTCCCCACGCTATTAAGGGATAAATGGCATGATTCCCGCCCCTCATTAATTTTTCACTTCCTGATTATGCCCTAATGAAAAAAGAGCATATAAATACCTGAAAAAATCAGGTATGATGAAGAAATATAAAATTAAAAAAAAAATGGAAATTTTTTAAATAACAATCTAAAAATAAGTTGTAAAACATATTTATTTTCCACTAAACTCCATAAGGTAGGCTTTTATAAAATTGTCGAGTTCACCGTCAAGCACTTCAGAAACATTGGAAGTTTCATGTTGTGTTCGCAGATCTTTTACCAGTTTGTAAGGGTGGAGGACATAATTTCTTATTTGTGAGCCCCATTCTATTTTCTTTTTTCCGCTTTCTATTTCAACTTTTTTCTCTTTTTGTTTTTCAAGTTCAATGTCGTAGAGCTGGGATTTTAGTATCTTCATTGCATTTTCCTTGTTCTGGCCCTGAGACCTTGATTCCTGGTTTTCAACAACAATGCCTGTTGGGATATGTCTTAGCCTGACGGCTGTTTCAACTTTATTTACATTTTGTCCGCCGGCACCGCTTGCGCGGAAAGTTTCCCAGGTAATGTCGCCCGGATTAATTGTTATTTCAATGGTTTCGTCAACCAACGGAGTTACAAGCACTGATGCAAATGAAGTGTGGCGCTTGTGATTGGCATCGAAAGGAGAGATCCTTACCAGTCTGTGTACACCGGTTTCACTCTTTAAAAACCCGTATGCATATTCTCCCTCAAACTCAAGGGTAACTGTTTTTATTCCTGCCTCATCTCCTTCATGACAATCAAGCACTTTGACGCTGTAGTTGGATTTTTCGCCCCAGCGAAGATACATACGCATCAGCATTGAAGCCCAGTCGAGGCTTTCAGTTCCTCCGGCTCCCGCGTTGATTTTTAATAGGGCGCCCAGCTTGTCTTCTTCTTTCCTGAGCATTTTGCGGAATTCGAGGTCTTCCAGCAGGCGAAGGGTTTCCCTGTATCGCTCTTCAACTTCTGCTTCACTGGCTTCACCTTCGTTATAGTATTCAAAAACCACTTCAAGTTCTTCAAGTGCTGTTTGTACTTTATCAAAGGCGTTAAGCCAGCTTTTCAGTGAAGATATTTTTTTTAATTGTTTTTGTGCCTCAGTGGGGTTATCCCAAAAGCCCGGATCCTGAGTCTTTTTTTCCTCTTCCTCTGTAAGATCTCTTTTGTTGTCTATGTCAAAGATACCCCCTCAGCGCTTTTACGCGCTTTTCAAGATCTTTGAATTGTTCTGCAGTAATCATTTAATTGAAGTTTTTGCAAAGATACTACACCTCATCCGTTTCATCTACAATTTCTTCGAGAACTCTGGTTATTACCTCATATTCAAATCCTTTGCTGCTGGCAAATCTGTGAAGCTTTCCCTTTATTTCTGTAGAATTGTTTGCTGAAACAGACTTCTGTTTTTTCAATAGCTCCTTTTTAAGTAGATTTTTATAATCTTGACCATCAATTCTTCTTGTAGCGTCTTCAATAATATTTTCAGCTATGTTTTTTCTCAAAAGCTCATATCGTATTTTTATTTTCCCCCATTTGTTATTTCTGAACTTACCGCTTGCAAACATTCTGGCATAGCGCCATTCATCAATGTACTTTTCATCAATAAGGTGATTAATAATCTTTTCTGCATCTGCAGAATTGATGCCCAGATTAAACAATTTTTTTCTAACCTCCTGACAACATTTCTCTTCTGCTGAACATAACTTTTTAATTTTATCCAGTGCCTCGTCAGTGCTAATTTGTTTTTTGGGGTTCATTCGTACAAACAAAGTTAATTAAACTAATTTTCAATAAGTTATTACAGTATTTGTGAGCTTAAACTTATGGGAGCTCATGATCAAAAAATTATGACTCTACGGTTTTTTGTTGTAATATGCCCTTGCCATCCTGGTCTTGCCATTAATGTCCTTTTTTGTTTCAATAAAATTGTAACTGTTTTCCTCAAGCAATTTGCAGATATTTGGACCCTGCTTTTCATTTATTTCAAGATATAGTTTTCCGCCATCTCTTATTATGGTTTTCGATTGGTTAACAATTGCCCTGTAATACTTTAACGGATCCGTTTCGGGTACGAACAAAGCCTCTTGCGGTTCGAAGTCCAGTACGTTTTTGTGCATCATTTTCTTTTCATTTTCTAAAATGTAGGGAGGATTGCTTACAATTATATCATATTTAACAGAGCCGGGCAAGCCCGGATTAAATATATCACTTTTAAAAAAAGAAACATTTACATTGTTGTGTTTTGCATTCCTTTTTGCAATATTAATTGCCTCTTCTGAGAGATCAAAAGCATGTATATTTGCCTTTGGCAAATTTCTTGCAAGAGCTATTGCAATGCACCCGCTGCCTGTTCCAACGTCAAGGATAGTGAGACTATTGCAGGGTGTTTCATTCAGGATCCAGCTTACAAGTTCTTCCGTTTCTGGTCTGGGTATAAAAACTCCTTCTTCTACAAACAGCTCAAGATCAAAAAAACTTGTTTTACCTGTAATGTATTGGATTGGATTGTATTTTTTTAGCTGTCTGACGATATCTTCTATTTTTAGAAATGTATATTCGCTTATTTTTGTATCGTAGTTTAAATGGATATCGGTTTTTGTGTAATTTAGTAAATATTCAAATATAATGGATATTAAGCCACTGATTTCCCTTTCAGGGTAATATTGTTTCAGTTCTTTTTTTATGTAGAACAATGCATCTTTAACCGATAAATTTTTTTTAGTCATCGCTCAAAAATAAAAATATTTCCGCCATTATGGGTAAAGACATTCACGAAATATATATGTCCCGGTGCCTTGAGCTTGCATCTCTGGGCAAGGGAATGGTTGAGCCCAACCCTTTGGTGGGCGCTGTTATCGTTAAGGATAACAGAATTATTGGTGAAGGTTATCATTTTATTTACGGTGGTGCACATGCTGAAGTCAATGCCATCAGCTCGGTAAAGGAAAGGTCAGAGCTCCCGTTTTCAACTTTGTATGTTAATCTGGAACCATGTTCTCATTACGGAAAAACACCTCCCTGTTCTGAGCTTATTGCAGAGCTTAAAATACCAAGGGTAGTTGTGGGCTCAAAAGATCCCAATCCTTTGGTTTCCGGCAAAGGAACTGATTTTCTGAACAAACATAATGTAGTGGTAATATCCGGTGTAATGCATAAAGCTTCAATAGCTCTGAACAAAAGACATTATACTTTCCACACTAAAAAACGTCCTTATGTAATATTGAAGTGGGCACGGTCAGCTGACGGTTTTCTGGATGCTGAAAGGGAGCTTGACGGCAGTTCCTCTCCCAGATGGCTCACCTCGGAAATCGCCCGTTGTGTTGTACACAAATGGAGAGCTGAAGAGAAAGCCATTCTTGTGGGAGCCAATACAGTGCAAAAGGATAATCCACAGTTAAATGTCAGAAACTGGTGTGGGGCAAACCCATTGCGCATTGTAATTGACCCCCGATTGCGACTGGGAAGGAGTTACAATGTTTTTAGCGACGGTGAGCCTACTATGGTTTTTAATGGAATAGAAAACGCGCAAAACGGAACAACCGAGTATATTCAGATAGATTTCAGATCAAATCCTGAATACGCAATATTGCAAACACTCTATGAAAGGAAAATTCAATCCCTTATAATAGAAGGCGGAGAATTTACTCTTAAGAGGTTTATAGAGAGCGGCTTATGGGATGAAGCCAGGATTTTCACCGGGCCCGATGTTTTTAACGCCGGAGTTTCCGCTCCTCAAATACAGGGAAGGTTTGCCGGTTATACAACCATTAAGAACAGCAGACTTGATTTGATTGTCAATCCTGAGTCGCTTAAATCTTTGGCCTTATGAAGTTTCTCCCTTGATGCTTAAAAATTGTGTTCACAGCTGAACAGGGAAATAAGGGTTATTTAAAAAGGGTGTTACATTAAACCCTCTTCAAATAATTTATCAGTTTCAAAGATCAGTAAAATTTCAGTCCTTTCAATTTGCTGGGCATTTTCCTGGTCCTCTTCATTTGTTCGGTTAGCTCTGTGTTTTTCCCGTCCGCCGGCAGTAATCCTTTCTGCCATTGCTGATTCATTGACCAGTGTTCGGGAAAGTGCTCCCGCAACCCTGGCGCTGTAATCCCAAACATCGGTCACGGAGGTGCTAAGATGTTCAGGCACATGTACTGCACTAACTTCTATATGTAACTTTACAGAGGGGTTATCCTCCAGCAGGTTGTTAATTTTTTCAACTATTTCATAACCGGTGGAACTAATCTCCATTGTGTCTGAGTAAAAGAAATGTTGTTTTTCAGTCTCGGCATAAACTTTTCCCTGGCTTTTACGAACCTCAAAGCCCTCTTCAACGATATCACCCAATGCATTTTCCACTTCTTTTAAAAGTTCATTTATGGCCGATTCTCTTCTTTCTTGGGCCTCTTCGTAGTCATAAAGCTGTTGACTGCACGATTCCAGCTTATTTTGCATTTCATTTAATTCCTCTGCTTGAGAGTCAACCTTCATTTCCAGATCTATAAGTGAATCTTCCCTTGATTGAAGCTCTTCCTGAGCTTCCTGCAGATGTTCGAGCACCTGCTCTACCTCTCTTGTACTGCCTTCAGCAAGCGCCTCGTGTGTTTCCTGCATGTTTTCATATCTTCTGGTTAAATTTTCCAGTTCTGAGCGCAATCTTCGAATATCTAAAGAGCGCTGTATGCTGTCCATCATAAGAGATTCAACTTCTTCGGAAAGCATCTCTGTCTGCCTTTCCAGTTCATTAACCTGAACTTCAAGCTTTTTATTTTGAACCCATAGAGAGTCTCTTTCACTTTTATATAGTTCGTTCTTTTGCCGCAATTCATATAAATGGCTGGCCGGAACACATGAAAAGCAGATGAAGACAATTACTGAAGCGAACAAAATAGCCTTGAAAATTGTTTTCATTTGTGTATATTTATTGTGGGTTATTAGACGGGTCAAATAATGATACAATATACAAACGTAAATAAAAGTATATTTCGTTTTTATATACTCAACGAAAATTTTATCGAAATGGTTTAGCTTTCGTTGATAAACTTAATGTTTGTGTTTTTTATAAATCTCATGTAGATTTGAATAAAAATTTGCAATACAGAAGCATTACTGTAATAATCTTGGCTTTTTTTATATATCATGAAAAGAAATAATAAAAATTACCTGCTTGATAAAATAAGCTCACCTTCTGATCTGAAAAATCACGGAGAAGAAGATCTTATTCAGATATGTGAAGAACTAAGGGAGTTTATAATTGACATTGTATCGAGTAATCCGGGTCATTTCGCTTCAAGCCTGGGTGTGGTGGAGCTTACCGTTGCCCTGCATTATGTGTTCAGCACACCTGAAGATAAGATAGTTTGGGATGTGGGTCATCAGGCATATGGTCATAAAATTTTAACCGGTCGCAGGGATAATTTTTATACAAATCGCAAATATCAGGGAATAAGTGGGTTTCCAAAATTAAGTGAGAGTGAGCATGACTGCTTTGGGGTGGGTCATGCATCTACTTCCATTTCTGCCGCACTGGGAATGTCTCTTGCATCGAATTTGAAGAACGAAAAAGATCGCCAGTTCATATCTGTAATCGGTGATGGTGCAATGACCGGGGGTATGGCTTTCGAAGGCCTTAATAATGCAGGGATGGAAAGGTCAAATCTGCTTGTTGTGCTCAATGACAACAATATTGCAATTGATCCCAGTGTCGGCGCATTGAAGGAGTATCTGCTGGATATAACCACTTCTCAGGCTTATAACAAGTTAAGGGAAGAGGTTTGGAATATGCTTGGCAGATTAAATCATTTGGGAACACATGCACAATCGCTGGCACAAAAAATTGAGCAGGGGATGAAGTCGTTCCTGCTAAAACACAGCAATTTTTTCGAATCCTTAAATTTCAGATATTTTGGCCCCGTTGACGGTCATGATGTAATTTATCTCTCGCGTATTCTTCGGGATCTGAAAAACATACCCGGACCCAAACTACTTCATTGCCGAACTGTAAAAGGTAAAGGGTTCACACAGGCTGAAAAGAACCAAACTACCTGGCATGCTCCCGGTTTATTTGACAAAAAAACCGGTAAGCTGATAAAGGTGAAAAGTGAGGGGCCTAAACCTCCCCGTTATCAGGATGTTTTTGGTGAGACAATTGTTGAACTGGCAGAAAAAAACGAGAAGATCGTAGGGGTAACCCCTGCCATGCCGACAGGTTGCTCTCTTAATCATATGATGGAAAAAATGCCGGAGCGCACCTTTGACGTTGGAATAGCCGAAGAACATGCAGTTACTTTTTCTGCCGGGCTTGCCGTTCAGGGGATGCTTCCCTTTTGTAACATTTACTCTTCATTTATACAAAGATCCTATGATCAGGTGATCCATGATGTTGCCCTGCAAAACTTAAATGTGGTTTTTTGTCTTGATCGTGGCGGTCTGGTCGGAGAAGACGGACCGACTCATCATGGAGTGTTCGATATGGCATTTATGCGCAGTATTCCGAATATGACGGTAGCAGCGCCAATGAATGAGGAAGTTTTGCGTAATCTTATGTATACAGCCCAGCTTAATAATATGGGGCCCTTTGTTATTCGCTATCCCCGTGGTAGTGGCGTTATGACAAACTGGAAGAAGCCTTTCCGCAGGATTGATGTTGGCAAGGGCAGGATGCTGCGTGACGGGAATGATATTGCTATTCTGACCATCGGGCATGTCGGGAATATGGCTGCTTCAGCTTGTGACAGGCTGGAAAAAGAGAATGTCAGTGTTGCGCATTTTGATATGCAGTTTGTAAAGCCACTGGATGAAGAGTTGCTTCACAGTGTCTTTAAGCGTTTTAAGAAAATCCTTACAGTTGAAGACGGAGCATTGAAAGGTGGATTTGGAAGTGCTGTGCTGGAATTTATGGGAGATAACCAATATAATGCAAGACTCATACGCCTTGGCATACCGGATAAGTTTATAGAGCACGGTACCCAGCAGCAACTTTATACCGAATGCGGGTATGATGAAAACAGTATATATCAAAAGGCCAGGGCCCTTGCAAGCCGCCGTATTTTGTCAAGCACCGGGTAAACCGTGCAAAATTTTGCTGTCTCAAACAATTATAGTATATTCGCATTCCCCTCAGCTTATCTGCCCGGGTGGCGGAAGTGGTAGACGCGCTGGTCTCAAAAACCAGTGGTAGAAATACCGTGCCGGTTCGATCCCGGCCCCGGGCACCCTTAACGCCCGCCGGCATCAGCTCCTTATAGTTCAAAATTTTTTTTGTTTTTTAAATATTTTGAAATCAAATTCTTTTTTCCTTATTTTTATTTTCTTATTTCCATTTTGATACAAATAAGGATAATGCATAAAATTTCCTAAACAACTAAAAAATATTATGAATATGGAAAGCAAAAGTTTTGATTTCAATGCATTTGTTGCAGATTCAAAAAAAGCTCTTCTTTCACCGGAGGAGTATTTTAGCTCAATGCCTGCCGAGGGCGGACTCGCTGCCCCTGTTATTAAAGCACTTATATATGGAGCTGCTGCCGGAGTTTTGAATCTTATATGGAGTTCGTTCAATATAGGTGTGGGAGGAATATTTGGAGCAGGTGTTGGGGTTATGGTTTTTATCGGATCAATAATTGGAGCTTTGCTTGGACTTTTTATCGGAGCGGTTATTATCCTTATATTATCAGCAATTGCCAACGGCAAAACAGATTTTGAGCCTATGGTTCATGTTCAGGGTGCATTGCTGGTTATAATGCCGGTTTCGGCTTTTGTGAATGTTTTTTCAGCCATTCATCCCACACTTGGCTCATTTCTGAATCTGGCGGTTAACTTGTACCTTCTGTATATGCTGTTTTTTGCTATGACTAAAACACTTAATGCAAAGGTGGATGTATCGAAAATCATTGTGATTGTTCTGGGGGTGCTGCTTATTCTTATGTTTTTTGTTGGCCTTGCAACAAGGGGCATATCAAGGGCATACAGAGGATGGCAGCAAGCAGAGCTTAAAGAAGTTATATACAAAAGAGAAAAGCCTGATGAAGGCTCTTTTTGCACTTTTCATTCTTTCTGCAGCTGAATGAGGTTGTAAATTTCAGATACCGGCAATTTGACCGTTAAATTTGATTAAAAACCCTGCCCTGAAAAGCGCAGGGTTTTTTAATATAGGGTTTACTGATTTTCTCATGCCGGCATTACTCTTCTATTATCTGCCATGTAATAATTATATTCAAAAACCGGCGAAAAAATTATTCGTAATAAGCTCTTAACCAAATGAGCCAAAAAATTACCATACTCAATAGCCACTTTCATCAATCTGGTCAGGTTCATGACAAAGAATATGGCTGATATCCAGGATTCTGAAGTGTCCTGCCTTCTTGCCCTGATACGGTTCAGATTGTAACCGTTCTTGCCCTGTCCGAACTTGGCCTCTACATGGTTGCGCATCCTTTGTTCCTTCCTGGTTTTGTATTTTTGATATCCTGTAAGACCCTCCTTCGGTGGCCTGCCCAACGGCTTGCCAACTACTCTTATACCCATCTCTTTCAAATACCGGCGGTTCTCACGACTCAGGTATTTACGGTCACCAAGGAGTAACTTCGGGTAGCATCCATACAATGACTTAAAGTCTTCAACCTGCTTTTTCAGATCGCCACCTTCATTGTAATTATCCCAACCAATATGGTTACACCGGACAAAACCATCTACCTCGCTGAGATTAACCTTTGCCCCGAACTCAACGTCAGCATTATCCTTGCCACGTACCATAGGGCGAACCCAAGGCTGATAGATATTAACTATCCGGTCACTACACTTACGTGTCCGGTTGCGGTACATATACATCTGCTGATCAAATACATGCTGAACTACCCAGTAGATCCTCTGGTCCCTCACCCCAAAAGCGAAATCTTTTCCTTCTGCCTCAATCGAATCCAGCATCCTTTCAATTGTCGAAATATTCCTTCTTACATATCGTAGCTGCTTACCAATTACCAACCGAAGCTCCTTTTTGCTCTTGTTGCGCTTCTTTGATAGTGCCAAATATTGCTTTCTGGCTTTACGACGGTAGGTGCGAGGCTTTTTGTGAAAGTTCCCTTGTTCATACAACACATCAATCAGCCTTTCTGTCTCCTCACGACTGCGATTTACTAATTTCAAATCCGTCGGATACGTGATATACTGATCAGCTACACTGGCATCAAGTTTTAGCCTGCCTTGGTTAGGGGTGGAAACATTGGAAGCAGGCTCGTTACTTGATTTAGCTTGTGATAATGCACTTTTGGAGTTGTCATCTTTCTCATTATCACCTTGGGAGGTGTTTTTGATTGTCCTTTTTCTCTTCGGCTTCAAGCTCTCAGCACGACGAATCACTGTCTCGTTGAACTGATCAAACTTCTCAGAGCCCATACGCTTGCGAATGTCAACAAACAAAGAGGAATCAAAGGGTAACTCACTTTGAAAGCTTTTTAAACCGCAAAAATATTGCATGTACACATTTTCACTTATCATATCTAAAGTATCGCGGTCACTAAGTGATAGCTTATGCTTAATGATCAGGGCTCCGATAACCATCCGGATATCTACACTTAAACGACCAGAGCCGGGATCAAGATTCCTGGCATAGATTTCTGCCAATTCATCCCATGGTACCAGCTCTGCAAGGCGAACCCAACGATTATCACTTTTGAGCTGTTTATGAAATGGATGCTGGAAACCTTCCAATGTAAGCTGTTTTGATGGTGTATAATTTATCATAAGTGCAAGGATTTTTAAGCTAAAATACCATAAACCCTTCACTTTTCCTTGCATTTTTCACTCATTTTATCAACATATTGTCTTGTTTATCAACAGTATAACCTCTATTTTATAGAAAATCAGCAGACCCTA
>SL_8KL_010_SEDDRAFT_10002629_pt1 | contig 15073 bp, 13 predicted proteins | sample SodLakKL_010_SED_4_FD_11160 | JGI IMG/M metagenome (IMG submission 11160) | reverse complement strand
GTCGTCTTCCCATGATCAACATGCCCTATGGTACCCAAATTCAGATGAGGCTTCGTCCTCTCAAACTTCTTCTTCGCCATTATTCATTACCTCCTTGAAATTTTAATCAACTACACTATGCATGACTATTTTCTCATAGATATTTTTGGGAACTTCCTCATAATCCAAAAACGACATATTATAAATGCCTCTACCCTGTGTTAGTGATCTCAAGTCCGTCGCATAACCAAACAACTCACTTAACGGAACCGCTGCATTCACCACTTGAACGCCTTTATTTTTATGAGAACCGATAATACGTCCTCTGCGCCCTGTCAAATCTCCCATTACATCGCCCATATAGTCTTCGGGAATAGTTATATCTACCCTCATTACCGGCTCCAAGAGCACTGGATGCGCATCTGAAACTGCTTTCTTTAAAGCCTGGGAAGCAGCTATTTTAAATGCTATCTCCGAAGAATCGACTTCATGATATGAACCGTCAACTAACTTAACTTTAATGCCAATCAGTGGATAACTGGCGATAACTCCGGTAGACATGGCTTCTTTAACACCTGCTTCTACAGCGGGTATATATTCCTTGGGTATCACCCCACCTACAATTTTACTTTCAAAAATTAGCTCCTCTTCAGTGCTGTCCAAGGGCTCTACTTCAAAAATAACGTGACCGTATTGCCCCCTTCCTCCGGATTGACGAATAAATCGGTTTTCTACCCGGGTGCTCTTCTTAATAGCCTCTCGATAAGCAACCTGCGGGCGACCTACATTGGCTTCTACGTTAAATTCACGCAGTAACCGATTGACTATTACTTCCAGGTGAAGTTCTCCCATGCCTGAAATTAATGTTTGCCCGGTGTCTGCATCCTGGTAACTACGAAATGTAGGATCTTCTTCAGCCAAACGCTGCAGAGAAAAAGCCATTTTATCTTGATCCATCTTTGTTTTCGGTTCTATGGCCACGGAAATAACCGGTTTAGGAAAGTGAATGTTTTCCAGCACTATGGGATTTTGCAAATCAGATAATGTATCCCCGGTAGAAACACTTTTCAAACCTACCACTGCTACAATATCCCCTGTAGCCATCTGTTCAGCCTCTTCTCGCCGATTAGCATGCATTTTAAGAATACGCCCCACTTTTTCTTTCCTATCCCTGGTGGAATTGTAAACACGAGCACCACTTTTAATAATTCCTGAATAAACACGTAAAAAAACAAGCTTTCCCACATACGCATCCGTCATTATTTTAAACGCCAGGGCGGAAAAAGGAGTATCATCCGCAGGCAACCTGCTAGACTCTTCATCTGTTTCGGGGTTATAGCCATTAACTGCCGGCACATCTGCAGGGGATGGCAAATAATAAACTACAGCATCCAGTAAAGACTGCACTCCTTTATTTCGATAAGAAGAACCACACAGAACCGGAACTACTTCATTCCTTATCGTAGCCCTTCTTAAAGACTCCCGAATGTCTTGATTAGTAAAATCTTCCCCTTCCAGATATATTTCCATGAAATGCTCGTCACTTTCAGCGATAGCCTCAATCATTTTCTCTCGGTATTTCTCAGCCTGTTCCACGTAGTCTGCAGGGATATCTTCTTCTTCCCTTTTAATCCCCCACTCACTCACATTAACTACAGCTTTGAATTTAATTAAATCAATAATACCTTTATATTTATCCCCTTCAAACAAAGGAATTTGTATGGGTACCGGGTTAGCGTTAAGATTTTCTTCCATCATTTTCACTGAATGATAAAAATCAGCTCCCACTGCATCCATTTTATTAATATATGCCAGGCGAGGAACTTCATAATTGTCTGCCTGGCGCCATACGGTTTCCGATTGCGGTTCCACTCCGCTTTTGGCATCAAATACAGCAATCATGCCATCAAGCACCCTTAAGGAACGCTCTACTTCCATAGTAAAGTCCACGTGTCCGGGTGTATCAATAATATTAATTTGACAACCTTCCCAAAAGCAAGTAGTAGCCGCCGAAGTAATAGTTATGCCTCTTTCCTGTTCCTGGTCCATCCAGTCCATGGTGGCGTTTCCCTCATGAACTTCCCCCAGACGATGCACTCGTCCCGTATAAAATAGCATTCTTTCGGTAGTTGTAGTTTTGCCGGCATCAATATGAGCAGCTATACCAATATTCCTTAGCTTTTCCAGCGGAATTTGTCTCATCTTTTTCCCCCCTTTCCTATATATTTTCATGACTAAACTTTAAGCAATATTACCAGCGGTAATGGGCAAAAGCTTTGTTAGCTTCCGCCATTTTGTGCGTATCTTCTTTTTTCTTAAAAGAACTACCCGTACTGTTAGCAGCATCCAAAATTTCTGCTGCCAAACGCTCTGCCATAGTTCTTTCTCCCCGCTGCCTGGCATAGTTAATAATCCAACGTATTGCTAGTATTATTTTGCGATGAGAACTGACTTCTACCGGTACTTGATAAGTAGCGCCCCCAACGCGACGGGGTTTTACCTCCAAAACAGGTGATATGTTTTGAACTGCATTTTCAAATATCTCCAGAGGATCTTTGTCCGTTTTTTCTTTTATTATTTCAAACGCCTCATACATTATATGCCGGGCTTTTTGCTTTTTGCCATCATACATTAATTTATTTATAAACCTGGCTACAAGCTCATTATTATATAAAGGATCCGGCTCAATTTCTCTTTTAGGAACTGCTCCTTTACGCGGCAACTAACTTCACCTCCTGGCATAATGTTAAGTTATTTTCTGGGTTTCTTCGTCCCATATTTTGAACGGCCTTTGGCCCTGTTTTCCACGCCACCCGCATCTAAAGCCCCTCTTACCAAATGATACCTTACACCGGGTAGGTCCTTTACCCTTCCACCTCGTACCAATACCACCGAATGTTCTTGAAGATTATGCCCTATTCCCGGGATATAAGCACTAATCTCCATACCATTGGTAAGCCTTACCCGGGCAATTTTTCTTAAAGCAGAATTAGGCTTTTTAGGCGTAGCGGTAAACACCCTGGTACATACCCCTCTTTTTTGAGGGCATTTATCCAAGGCAGGAGCCGAAGCTTTTCCTTTTGTTTGTTTTCTGCCTTTTCTTACCAGTTGATTCATAGTAGGCATTTTATCTCTCCTCTCACTACATATCATTCAATAAGAGCCGCTGCTGACGCTCCTACTTTTATTCCGCAAGTTTTCCCCAACTCATTCATGGATTCCGCATAACTCCAAGGTATCTCTTTTTCCTTACAAAGATCTACTAGAGGAGATACTACTTTATCTTCAGCATCTTTAGCAATAATAACGTGCTTGGCTTCACCTTTATTAATAATTTTTAAGGTTTGCTTTGTGCCCACTACTTTATTAGAATTAGACACATTTTTTAATTCTTCAATATTGAAAGTCATGAATTAGCGCTCCTTTCAACGCCGTGAACAAACACACTTAAAGATTTTAACATCTACTTTTAACCCTGTCAATTACTTTTGATGCGGAGTTTTTTCCAAATGTTTTTCTTGGTCTCCTTTTTCCTTATCTTCTTTATCTTCCTCTATCTCGCTTTTGTTGCCCTCATTTTCACTTGCTAACTGTTCTGAAGGATAAACTTCAATATTCCTATACCTTCTCATTCCCGTCCCTGCAGGCACTAACTTCCCAATAATAACATTTTCTTTCAAGCCCAACAAGGGATCTACCCTTCCTTTGATTGCTGCTTCCGTAAGCACCCTGGTAGTTTCCTGGAATGAAGCAGCAGAAAGGAAAGAATCTGTAGCCAATGAGGCTTTGGTAATACCCATTAATAAGGGGCGGGCCAAAGCAGGCTTGCCACCATTGTTAAGAATATCTTCGTTTATTTCTTCAAATTCAAAACTATCTACCAAGCCTCCCGGCAAAAGATGAGTATCACCGGCTTCTTCTACCTTCACTTTTTTCAACATTTGGCGCACAATAACTTCAATATGCTTGTCAATAATATCTACACCCTGCATATCATAAACATTTTGAACTTCTTGCAATAAATACAATTGTACACCACGAACTCCTTTTACCGCTAAAAGATCATGGGGATTAATTGAACCTTCCGTAAGCTCATCACCGGCATTAACCTGCTGTTTTTCTTCAACTTTCAAACGAGCCCCGTAGGGGACCTGGTAAGTCCTTACCTCCCCATGCTCGGAATTTACTTTAATCTCCTTATACTTGGTTTCATATATTTCCACGTTACCCGAAATCTCGCTGATCAAGGATTGGCCTTTAGGCTTGCGCGCCTCAAAAAGTTCTTCAACCCGGGGTAAACCCTGGGTAATGTCATCACCGGCAACGCCTCCCGTGTGGAAAGTGCGCATAGTTAACTGGGTGCCCGGCTCGCCGATAGATTGAGCCGCCACAATACCCACAGCTTCCCCTACATCCACCACATCACCGGTAGCAGGGTTACGTCCATAGCACATTACACAAACTCCGTGCTTTGTTTTACATGTTAAAACTGAACGGAATCTAATTTCGGCTATACCCAGCGCCATAAATTGCTGGATCATTTCTTCAGTGATATGAGCATCCGCTTCAGCCAAAACTTCCCCGCTTTCAGGATGATAAATACTCTCCAAGGTAAACCTTCCCACCAGTTTCTCCATGGCCTCCCCTACTTCACATCCCATATTCAAATAATCTGTTAAAGACAAACCCAACGTGGTTCCACAATCTTGTTCTCGGATGATTACATCCTGAGCAACATCTACCAAGCGCCTGGTAAGATAACCGGAATCTGCCGTTTTCAATGCTGTATCTGCTAACCCTTTGCGGGCACCGTGGGTGGATATGAAATACTCCAACACCGTGAGCCCTTCCCGGAAATTGGCTTTGATGGGCAAGTCTATAATCCGACCGGTGGGATCAGCCATAAGCCCCCGCATTCCGGCAAGCTGAGTTATTTGCGATTCATTCCCTCTGGCTCCTGAATTAGCCATCATATAAATAGGATTAAATTTATCCAGGCTATCCATCAATGTTTTGGTTAAATCATCCTTTTTCTGTCCCCAAATACCTATAACCCTATCATAACGCTCTTTCTCGGTAATTAAACCCCTGCGAAAATCACCATCAATTTGGTCTACTTCACTTTCTCCCGATGCCAGGATATCCAGCTTTTCAGCAGGCACAGTTACATCTTCAATAGCCACAGTCACCCCGGCCTTGGTCGCATAATGAAAACCAAGGGATTTAATTTTATCAAGGATTACCGCTGTTTCTGTACTGCCATATCTCCGGTAACACCAGGAAACTATTTTAGCAACAAAATCTTTTCTAATGGGCTTATTTAGCGGGACCTCTTCCAAGATCTTTTCTATATCAAGATTCTTAAATTCCACAAGATTAGTAGGTAAAAGATAATTAACTTCATCAGCATTATTAATATAAGGGAAATCTGTGGGAAAAATTTCATTAATAAATATTTTTCCTACGGTGGTTAATAAAACACCTTTCTTTTCCCTAAATTCGTCTTTATTTATGCCGGCAAAACTAATAAAGACTCGTGCCTGCAGATCCAAACATTTCTGATCATAAGCCATTACCGCTTCTTCTGTGCTGGCATAAATTTTCCCTTCTCCCATGGCACCTTCCTTTTCCAAGGTAAGGTAGTACAAGCCCAAAACCACGTCCTGGGTGGGAGAAGCTACCGGACTGCCATCTTTGGGATTAAGAATGTTCTGTGCCGACAGCATTATACTCCTCGCTTCCGCCTGGGCCTCAGCCGAAAGAGGAACGTGCACAGCCATCTGGTCTCCATCAAAATCAGCATTGTAAGCCGCGCAAACCAAAGGATGAATCTGTATGGCCCTGCCTTCAACCAAAACCGGTTCAAAAGCCTGAATCCCCAAGCGGTGTAATGTCGGAGCACGGTTAAGCATAACCGGATGCTCTTTGATTACTTCTTCCAACACATCCCAAACCTCCGGATTTACTCTTTCAACCATTTTTTTCGCGCTCTTAATGTTTTGAGTTGTACCATCATTGACCAGCTTTTTCATAACAAACGGCTTAAAAAGTTCCAACGCCATTTCCTTGGGCAGACCACATTGATAAATTTTTAACTCCGGCCCCACAACAATGACAGAACGGCCTGAATAGTCTACTCTTTTACCCAGCAAATTTTGCCTAAAACGCCCTTGCTTTCCTTTGAGCATATCACTTAAAGATTTCAACGGGCGGTTCCCGGGGCCTGTAACCGGACGCCCCCTGCGACCATTATCAATCAAGGCATCTACTGCCTCCTGTAACATCCGCTTCTCATTCCTGACAATGATATCAGGGGCACCCAAATCTAAAAGCCGCTTTAAACGGTTGTTACGATTAATAACCCGGCGGTAAAGGTCATTGAGATCGGAAGTAGCAAAACGCCCTCCATCTAATTGCACCATAGGCCTTAAATCAGGAGATATAACCGGCATAACCTCCAGAATCATCCAACGGGTATCATTACCGGATTTACGGAAAGACTCCACAACTTCCAGGCGACGAATAGTTTTGATTTTTCTCTGCCCCGATGAGCTTTGCAAATCTTCCCGCAATTCCACAGCTAATTCTTCCAGATCAATTTCTTCCAGGAGTTTTTTAATTGCTTCCGCACCCATTTCGGCCTTAAAACCTTTACCCTCGTTGAAAAGAGCCGCATATTTTTCACGGTAGTCCCGATACTCAGTTTCTGTAAGAAGTTGTTTTTTACTTAAATAAGTTTCACCCGGATCAATAACCACGTAAGCCGCAAAATACAATATTTTTTCCAGGGCACGGGGCGCTATGTCCAGCAACAAACCCAGGCGGCTGGGTATGCCCTTGAAATACCAAATATGGGAAACAGGGGCTGCCAGCTCGATATGCCCCATTCTTTCCCGACGAACCTTTGCCCGCGTTACTTCCACGCCGCAGCGATCGCATACTATACCTTTGTAACGCACCCGCTTATACTTGCCACAATGACATTCCCAGTCTTTCACCGGTCCAAAAATCTTTTCGCAAAACAGCCCTTCCCTTTCAGGTTTAAGAGTCCTGTAATTGATGGTTTCCGGTTTTTTTACCTCCCCACGGGACCAACCCCGCACCTGTTCGGGAGAAGCAAGGCCAATTCTTAAGGTGTCAAAATTGTTTATATCTAACAATTAATAACACTCCTTTTAAATATATTTTTTAAGCTCAAAATTAGAATGTGTAAAAATAATTTCCTCATGCAAGTTCATTAATTATTATTGTTTTACCTACTGTTTTCCGTTACCCGGAAATCTTTCTACCTTTTACTCAAATGACCCAAACTCTATTCTATATCGCCTTTTTTTTCACTTGTTTTATCCTGCATATCAGATAAATTTGAGGAAATTTCTTCAGAACCTTCGGATTCAGTTACTTCTACTTTTCCCTCCAAACCTGTGGTGGAATTATCTTTTATTTCTTTATCTGCTCTACCTTCTAAAGAATAAGTTTCTTCCGAAGTCTCACTTTCAGAAACTTCCTCGTATTCTTCTAAAATTTCTTCTTCATCTTCTGCTAAAGGTTGTCTTTTTTTAATCGGCTCTCCTTTACTGCCCTCTTGTTCTGCTTCGGTTCCTTCAATGTTTATTTCTTCCAGTTCTTCGTATTCAACTTCCTCCCCTTCTTTAATTTCCACTTCTTGAGCTTCTTCACTAAGAACCTTGACATCTAAACAAAGGCTCTGCAATTCTTTAACCAAAACCTTGAAAGATTCGGGCACGCCAGGTTCAGGAATATTTTCTCCTTTAACTATTGATTCATAAGCTTTGACCCGGCCCACAACATCATCAGATTTTAAAGTTAATATTTCCTGCAATGTATATGCGGCACCATAAGCTTCCAAAGCCCAAACTTCCATTTCCCCGAATCTTTGTCCACCAAACTGTGCTTTTCCACCCAAAGGCTGCTGCGTAACTAAGGAATAAGGCCCGGTAGAACGAGCATGAATTTTATCATCTACCAGATGAGCCAACTTGAGCATATAGATAAAACCCACAGTAACACGTTCATTAAAAGGTTCTCCCGTTCTTCCATCATAAAGGGTTGTTTTGCCATCTCGATTAAGTTGGGCTTCCTCCAGGGCGGAAAAAGCATCCTCTTCATTCGCACCGTCAAAAACAGGAGAAGATATATGAATGCCCAAACTTTTAGCAGCCATGCCCAGGTGAGCCTCCAGTACCTGCCCGATATTCATTCTGGAAGGAACTCCCAGAGGATTTAAAACTATATCTAGTGGTGTCCCATCCGGCAAAAAGGGCATATCTTCTTCCGGTAAAATACGGGCGATAACCCCTTTATTTCCATGCCGTCCGGCCATTTTATCACCTTCGGATACTTTCCGCTTTTGGGCAATATATACCCTTACCAATTTATTTACCCCCGGTGAAAGTTCATCCTGATCTTCCCGGTTAAATACTTTCACATCTACAATAATACCCGATTCTCCATGAGGCACTTTTAAGGAAGTATCCCTCACTTCGCGAGCTTTTTCGCCAAAAATGGCCCGCAATAATCTTTCTTCCGCGGTAAGCTCCGTTTCACCCTTGGGTGTCACTTTACCTACCAAAATATCACCGGCTCTTACTTCCGCACCAATACGGATAATTCCCCTTTCATCGAGATCCCGGAGTGCCTCATCGCCAATATTAGGTATATCCCGCGTAATCTCTTCCGGCCCTAACTTGGTATCTCTCGCTTCTGCCTCGTATTCTTCAATATGTATAGAGGTAAACACATCATCTTTAACCAACCTCTCACTTATCAGAATAGCGTCTTCAAAATTGTACCCTTCCCACGGAAGGAAGGCCGCCAAAACATTTCTTCCCAAAGCTAATTCTCCCATATCGGTACAGGGACCGTCTGCAAGAACTTCGCCTACTTCTATCTTTTGACCAACATTTACTACCGGCCTTTGGTTCATACAGGTACCCTGGTTGGATCTTTTAAACTTCTGTAGCTTATAAATATCACAGCCATTTCCGGTAGAAACATCCACGGAAAAGACTTCTCCCGTTCGGCCATTAATAACTCGATCGGATTTATCAGAGCTATCATCTCTTTTAACTATAATTTCATCTGCGGTTAATTTAACCACTTCACCCTCACTTTTAGCCATTACCATTACCCATGTATCACCGGCTACTTTATCTTCCATGCCCGTCCCAATAAGAGGCGCTTCCGACTGCAAGAGAGGCACCCCTTGGCGCTGCATGTTAGCTCCCATAAGGGCACGATTGGCATCGTCATTTTCCAGGAAAGGAATAAGAGCAGTAGCAACACTAACTAATTGCTTGGGAGAAACATCAATATAATCAATTTCTTCAGGCACCCTCATTACTGCTTCATGTTGATAACGGCAAATAACCCGGTTACTTTCAAAATAACCTTTTTCATCAATCTTCGCATTAGCCTGAGCAATTACATAATAATCTTCATCGTCCGCAGTAAGCAATTTTATTTCATTTGTTACCCGCTTGTTCTTTTTATCTACTTTCCGGTAAGGTGTCTCTATAAAACCATACTCATTAATACGGGCATAAGAACTTAAAGAACCTATTAAACCAATATTCGGCCCTTCAGGTGTCTCAATAGGACACATCCTACCATAATGAGAGTGATGAACATCTCTCACTTCAAATCCGGCTCTTTCCCTGCTTAAACCACCGGGGCCAAGAGCGCTTAACCTGCGCTTGTGAGTTAATTCCGCCAATGGATTGGTTTGATCCATAAACTGAGAAAGCTGACTACTGCCAAAAAACTCTTTAATAGCAGCAATTACAGGACGAATATTAATAAGGGCCTGAGGAGTAATTGCCTCTATATCCTGAATAGTCATGCGCTCTTTAATTACCCTTTCCATGCGGGAAAGGCCTATGCGAAACTGATTTTGCAAGAGCTCCCCTACACTTCTTAAACGGCGGTTTCCAAGATGATCAATGTCATCTATCCATCCAATGCCATCCATAACATTAAGGAGATAATTAATGGTAGCTACAATATCTTCGGGATACAATGCTTTAAATTTATCATCCTCTTCCGGGTAAAATGGCTTTTGTTTCTCCCCGTTTTTTGTATTGAATACTTCTTTTTCGGCCTCATCCATTTCATTGCATCTTACCAAACATTCCTTGTCTTTAAAGTGAATTTTTATTTTTTTAATGCCTGCTTTTTCAATTTTTTCATATAGCTTTTCATCAACTATTGCTTTAGAAGAAGCAACTTTTTTCCCCGTTTTAGGGTGCTTCAAAGGTTCTGCTATTTTTTGATGCATTATTCTCTGTTTTAGAGAAAGTTTCTTGTTTGCTTTATAACGTCCCACACTGGCAAAATCATATCTTTTGGGATCATAGAACAATGAGCGAAATAAACTACGGGCATTTTCTTTATTAAGAGGTTCTCCCGGCCTTAATTTTTTATATATTTCCAAAAGCCCTTCTTCATGGGATTCTGTATGATCCTTCTCTATAATACTTTGCATGCGCGGATCATGATCAAACAAATCCAGTATATCTTCTCTGTTTTCATACCCTATAGCTTTTAACAAAACAGTTACAGGAATTTTACGAGTTCGATCAACTCGGACATAAATATTATCATAAACATCTGTTTCAAATTCCAGCCATGCTCCGCGATTAGGCATTATAGTAGCTTTAAATAACTCTTTTCCACTAGGGTCGAGGGAACTGCTGAAGTATACTCCGGGTGAACGTACTAACTGACTAACAATTACTCTTTCCGCCCCGTTAATAATGAAAGTACCATTTTCCGTCATTTTGGGCAAATCACCCATAAATACTTCCTGTTCTTTAACTTCTCCACTTTCTTTGTTAATCAGACGGAGCTTAACCCTCAAGGGAACAGAATAGTTGGCATCTTTTTCTTTACAATCTTCAACAGAATATTTGGGTTCTCCAATGTTATAATCCACAAACTCCATTACAAGGTTTTCGGTAAAATCTTTAATGGGGGAAATATCATTGAATGTTTCATAGATACCTTCGCTTAAAAACCAATCATAGGATTTGCGCTGTACTTCTATGAGGTTAGGCAAATCCATTGCTTCCCTTAGTCTGGCATAACTGCGCCTCTTTCTTTTACCGGAGATTATTTCACTGTGTTCCAAAAAATCACCCCTTGCAAAGATTGTTATTAAAAGTTAAAATAAATTAACCATTATTTATTTGCATTTGTTAAATGTGATATGAGTTAAGTAATTAATAACGCATAAAAGCAAATTTACCCCTAGGGAATAAAAAAGCAGTGTGATGTTCTATTTGTCGGGCTTATATAACGATATACTGTTATTTATAAAGCTATCAAAACAAGCAACTTACTTAAGAACGTTTTTTTTTACAAGCATTTAAATATACTATCATATAGTTCTTTTTATGTCAATAAAAAGCGACTACTTTTAGCCGCTTTTTATTTAGTGCATGTAATATTATGTAAGCATATTAAGAGTAACCTTAATCTATTTAAGTTCTGCAGAACCTCCCGCCTCTTCAATTTTTCCTTTAATAGTTTCTCCCTCTTCCTTGCTTACTTGTTCCTTTACGGCCTTAGGCAATTCATCAACAAAAGCTTTAGCCTCTTTCAAGCCTAAATCGGTAAGCTCCCTTACCACTTTAATAACCTGTATTTTCTTTTCACCGGCATCCGTAAGAACTACATCAAATTCTGTTTGTTCTTCTGCTGATTCACCTGCCACTTCCCCTCCACCAGCTGCCGGTGCTGCTACAGAAGCAACTGGAGCTGAAGCAGAAACTCCAAACTCTTCTTCCAATGATTTTACCAGTTCAGATAATTCTAGAACAGTCATTCCTTTCACAATTTCCATAACATCTTCCACTTTAGACATTTTAAAAATCCTCCTTTTATATTTACTTATTTTTATTTTATAAAATAAATTATGATGCTTCTTTTTCTCGGCGAATATTATCCAAAACACAAACTAACTTGTTAATGTTGCCCTCTAACGCTGTAGCTAGGCCACGGATAGGAGCCTGAAAAGCACCGCAAAGTTTGGCCAATAAAACATCCTGTGGTGGTATGGCTCCCAAGTTTTCAATTTCTTTCATTTCCAGCATTTTACCATCAAGCAGACCTACTTTAATAGAAAGATTGTCTGTTTCTTTAACCCACTTTAACAAAGCTTTAGTTGCTTCTACCGGATCGTCATTGCCAAATGCTATAGCAGTAGGGCCTTCAAGATAAGGATGCAGTGATTCTAATCCTACTTCTTGTGCAGCAAGTTTGGATAAAGTATTTTTTACGACTCTATATTTACAATCTTTTCCCCTTAATTCACGCCGTAAATTACTTATTTCTCCTACATCCAAACCCCGGTAATCCGTTAGAATAATTAGCTTTGCATTCTGCATATCAGCAACAATATCTTTTACTCTCTCTTCTTTTTGTGCCCGGGTTATCATCCTCTTTTACACCTCCCCACTAAAAATAAAATACCTCCGCAGACAGACGGAAGCACTTTGTAAAAAGAACCTCGGCAGGCGACGCATTATACGTGCTTTAAGCATATACACCTGCTGTCTACGGTAAAATCCATTTTTTTCTGTTCATTGGCACGCTAAATAAATTAAGCCCCCATTTTTTGAGGCGAAACTTTCACCCCCGGCCCCATAGTAGAACTTATTGTTATTCCCCTGATATATTGCCCGCGGGCGGCAGAAGGCCTTGCTCTAATAATTTCGTCCATAACCGCATTAAAATTCTCTTTCAATTGATCCATACTAAAAGAAACTCTTCCAATAGGAACATGAACATTTCCGGATTTATCCACCCGGTACTCCACCTTCCCGGCCTTTATTTCCGTAACAGCTTTATGTAATTCAAAGGTCACGGTTCCACTTTTAGGGTTAGGCATTAAGCCGCGCGGCCCCAAAACCTTTCCCAATTTTCCAACTGTGCCCATCATATCGGGAGTTGCAACAGCCACATCGAACTCCAACCAACCTTCCTGGATTTTTGATACCAGATCGTCAGCACCCACATAATCGGCACCAGCTTCTTCTGCTTCCTTAGCTTTATCTCCTTTGGCAAAAACCAGCACACGAACTTCCTTGCCGGTACCATGAGGCAACACAACTCCCCCTCTTACCTGTTGATCAGCATGCTTGGGATTAACGCCAAGACGCACCGCTAATTCTACTGTTTCATCAAAATTAGCAGAGGCAATTTCCTTAACTAACTTTAAAGCTTCCGAAGGGTTATAAAGTTCATCGCGCTGAAATTTTTTCCCGGCTTCCTGTTGTTTTTTAGAAAATTTTACCATACAATTATTCTCCCTTCGTGGTTCATGAACATCTTTGTTCTCCCACAGTTTTCCTTTACTATTCTGCTACTTTAATCCCCATACTTCTTGCTGTGCCTTCAATAATCCTTATTGCCCCTTCTATATCGTTAGCATTAAGATCTTCTCTTTTTCTTTCTGCAATCTCTTTTACTTTTTCCCTGGATACAGTAGCCACCGTTTCACGGGGGGGCTCCCCGGCTCCCTTTTCAATTTCAGCGGCCTTTTTCAGCAAAATCGCTGCCGGAGGAGTTTTGGTTGTGAAAGTAAATGAACGATCGCCATAAACCGTGATCTCTACCGGTATAATTAACCCTGCTTGTTGATCGGTCCGTTCATTAAATTCTTTACAAAAAGCCATTATATTAACTCCGTGCTGACCCAATGCCGGTCCCACAGGGGGAGCCGGAGTAGCCTTACCCGCCGGAATTTGTAGCTTTATAACTCCTATAACTTTCTTTGCCATTATGCTAACCTCCCTGTTTTATCTCTCATCCCTAATATTTTTCTACCTGGTAAAATTCCAATTCTACCGGTGTTTCTCTGCCAAACATAGAAACTAAAACTTTTAATTTGCCCTTTTCCGGATTTATTTCCTCTACCGTACCTTCAAAATTTTTAAAAGGTCCATCTATGACTCTTACCGGTTGTTTTAATTCCAAGCCGATCTTTGGTTTTGCCTCCGTTACACCCATTTGCTTCATAATATGCTTTATTTCTTCTTCATCTAAGGGAATTGGTTTGGAACCGGGACCCACAAATCCTGTAACTCCGGGTGTATTACGTACCACATTCCATGCATCATCATCCATAATCATTTCTACCAGTACGTAGCCCGGGAAAAACTTCCGCATGACTGTCTTTTTTTCTCCGCCCTTACTGGTAATTTCTTTTTCCACCGGCACTAATACCCTAAAGATTTTTTCTTCCATTTCCATGGAAGCAACCCTTTTTTCCAAGTTGGCCTTTACCCGATTTTCATAGCCGGCATAGGTATGTACTACATACCATTTTTTATCAATATTGCTTTCGTCAACAACATAATCCTCATTTTCCGACATTTCTTCATGGACACTAATATTAATTGCCCTTTAACCTCCCTATTCAATAATAAATTTCAATTGTGCAGTAGAGCTATGGTAAAATATACATATCCAGCAAAATAGTTAAACCATAGTCAAGCCCCCAAAAGAAAACTCCTATGGTAAATATAGTGGCCAACACAATTCCGAAAAAAATACCAAACTGCTTGCGAGTTGGCCAGTGAACCTTTTTCAGCTCTACCTTTATTTCCTGAAGAAAATTTTTTATCCGATTGAAGAAATTCATTATATACTTATTCCTAACATTAGTAGATTATTATTTTGTTTCTTTATGCATAGTATGTTTTCTACACACAGGACAATATTTTTTTAGTTCTAACCGATCCGGGTTGTTCTTCTTGTTTTTATTTGTATTATAGTTTCTTTCCCGGCATTCGTTGCAGGCAAAAGTAATCTTAACCCTCATTAATATGCCTCCAAATCTAAAGCTTTTTATTTCTTATTCACAAAAGCTAATCTATCACAAGACTTTAAATGCTGTCAACTAATAAATAAAAATCTTTTCCGTGTTGCCTTTACATTTATAAAATAAAATTTAACAAACAGAACATTTTATTATAATTATATTCTTGTTCATTAATCTGCCACGGCGGTTACCACTCCGGCACCCACAGTGCGTCCTCCTTCACGAATAGCAAAACGCAAACCCTCTTCT
>SL_8KL_010_SEDDRAFT_10002625_pt1 | contig 15080 bp, 8 predicted proteins | sample SodLakKL_010_SED_4_FD_11160 | JGI IMG/M metagenome (IMG submission 11160) | reverse complement strand
AACGGAAACTCTCTTTGCGCGGTTTCTTTCGGGTTTCATACCGCGGCCAGGGCCTTTGCCCACAATGTGAACAACCTCTGCTCGGACTGCAGTTCGGACGTCAAGTACTGGCATATCTGCAAGGTCATGGGTCGCGTGGCATCCCATCTGGCTCTGGAAGTGGGACTCCAGGTGCATCCGAACATCACCCTGATAGGCGAGGAGCTGGCGGACTACATCGACCAGGAGCGTATCGAAAAGGCGAAGAAGGAGGGCATAACCGACTACACGGCCTACGGCATGACCCTGCGCCAGGTGTCCCGGCTCATCTGCGACGGCATCGTGCGCAGGGCCGCGGTCGGGAAAAACTACGGCGTTATCGTCATACCGGAGGGGCTTCTGGAGTTCATCAATGAAATCCAGGTCTTTATCATCAAACTCAACACCATTATCGCGGACTACAACAACACCCACGACACGGACTTCCACTCCCGGTTCCCGACCCTGGAGGACAAACTGGATTATCTGCGCCAGATGGCCAGGATGTCCCGGGAAAACCGGACCTTCAGCGTCTGGAATACGCGGGATGACGACCTTTTCAACGTCCTGCCGGATTTTTTCCAGGAAGGCCTGCTGACCGAGCGGGACAGCCACGGCAATTTCCAGTTTTCACAGATGGAAACCGACCGGGTCATCATGGGGCTGGTGGAGGACTATCTCAAGATCCTGGCGGACCGGGGCGTGTACAAAAACGGTATCAAGGCGGATAGCTACCAACGCACCATGGAGGAAGGCGGCCTCGACCCCGATCGCTTCGGCCCTGCCCTGTTCCGGGACTACAAGCCGGACAACGGCTTTCTTCTCGTGAAGGAATCGATCGTTTCCGTCAAGACCCTCAAGCAGAACCTGGTCAAGGCCCAAGTCATCGACCAGGACGAGGACATTCCGAAGCCCGTGGAGGCCATCTACAAGCAGTCGGTGCCGAAGTTCAAAACCCAGTATCACTTTTACGGCTATGACGGCCGTGGAAACGATCCCACGTGGTTCGACTGCACCTACACCTACAACCTGGGAATGACCGTATTTTCGCTTATCGCCAACGGCGCCACCGGCCAGATGGCCGCAATCCGGAACCTGGAGAAGGATTTCAAGGATTGGGAGCCCATCGGACTGCCCATCGGATCGCTCATGCACCTGGAAGAGCGCAAGGGAAAGCTGACCCTTGTCATGGAACGCGCGCTGGTGGACATACAGTCCCCGGCCTTCAGGGCGTTTGCCGCCAAACGGGACCGGTGGCTGGCCGCCACCCCCGGTGAAGACTGCTACCGGCGGCCCGGTCCGATCCGTTACGCCGGCGAAAGCGAGGACGCACGGCCCATTACGCTCATTCTAAACGATCTGGGCACCAGCACGACCAAACGCAACAAAAAGAATTATATTGATAAAAAACAGCTTATCAGTCCTGTAAATGACGGAATTGGAAGGAAACAGTGACAAAGGGGAAAAAGGACAAAACCAAATCGGCAACCACGCCGGGGGATGACAAGGCGGGGGAAGGCCTTGCCCCCCCCGCCTTTCCCATCGTAGGCATCGGGGCTTCGGCCGGGGGACTGGCGGCATTTGAAGCCTTTTTTTCCGGCATGCCCAAAGACAATGATCCGGACATGGCCTTTGTCATCGTGCAGCATCTGGCACCGGATCACAAAAGCCTCCTTACAGAACTGATCCAGCGCTACACCCGCATGGAAGTCTTTGAGGTGGAAGACGGCATGGCCGTGCGCCCCAACTGCGCCTACATCATTCCGCCCGGCAAAGACATGGCCTTTATAGACGGCGTTCTTCAATTGCTTGAACCGACAGCCCCCCGCGGCCAGCGGATGCCCATCGACTATTTCTTCCGAACCCTGGCCCAGGACCTGGGCGAACGGGCCATTGGCATAATACTTTCGGGCACCGGAACCGACGGCACCTTAGGCCTGCGGGCCATCAAGAGCGAAGGGGGAATGGCCATGGTCCAGAGCCCTTCAACAACCGAATTCGACGGTATGCCCCGAAGCGCCCTCGCGACCAACCTGGTGGACTATGAACTTGCCCCGGCGGATATGCCCGCCCGGATTATCGAATACGCGGCCCACGCAATCCCGGCGCAGGACCGCCAGGACACTGGCCGGCCGCTGCTCGGGGATGAAGATTCACTGAAAAAAATCTTCGTCCTGCTTCGTACCCATTCGGGCCACGATTTCAGCAAGTATAAGCCAAGCACGGTCCATCGCCGCATTGAACGCCGCATGGCCATGCACCAGGTCGAAAGCCTCGAAAGATACCTCAGGTATCTGCAGCAAAAACCCGCCGAGATCGACGCCCTTTTCCGCGACATGCTGATCGGGGTCACCAACTTTTTCCGCGACCCGGCGGCTTTCAAGGCCATCGAAGAGCATGTCATTCCGAAACTTTTTTCGGAAAAATCCGCGAAAGATACGATTCGCGTCTGGACGGCCGGCTGCTCCACCGGCGAGGAGGCCTATTCCCTTGCAATTTTGCTGGCCGAGCACAGGCTTTCGCTCAGCAGACCGCCCAGGATCCAGATATTTGCCACCGATATTGACAGCCACTCCATTGCCACGGCCCGCGCCGGGATCTATCCGGCCAGCATCGCCGCAGATATTTCACCGGAGCGGCTGTCCCGATTTTTTGCCAGGGAGCCGGGCGACAGTCTCTACCGCATCAATAAGAATATCCGCGACATGATGATCTTTTCCGAGCAAAATGTCATCAAGGATCCGCCGTTTTCAAAGCTCGACCTGATCAGCTGCCGCAATCTGATGATCTATATGGGCGCCGAACTGCAGAAAAAGATCATTCCCCTTTTTCATTATGCCTTGAACCCGGGCGGGTTTCTTTTTCTGGGTTCCTCCGAGACCGTGGGGGAATTTGCCGGTCTTTTTGCCACCACGGACCGCAAAGCCAAAATCTACCAGCGCAAAGCAGATTCATACCAGACGGGCCTGTATAAATTTATACCGCCAATGACCGCGGTGGATGATCCGCTCCCGTATGCTCCCCGCAAAACAGCCAAACCCGGAAAGCCGTCGCTGCGGGAAATAACCGAAAAGGCGCTCCTCCAGCAGGTCACGCCGGCCGCCGCGCTGGTCAACAGCAACGGTGACATCCTTTACCTCCACGGCCGTACCGGTTTGTACCTGGAACCGGCCCCGGGCGAAAGCGGTGTCAACAACATACTCAGGATGGCCCGTCAAGGGCTGCGCCGGGATCTGGCAGTAGCCCTGCGCAAAGCCGCCGCAGGCATGGAGCTTGTACGCTGTCCGAATCTGAAGGTCAAAACCAACGGCGACTATACGACGGTCCATCTCACCGTTCGCCCCCTGTCGTCCCAGGGGCATGCCAGGCAGCAGAAAAACACTGAAGACCGCGCCGAGGCGCCTTTGATCTTCGTCATGATGGAGCAGTCCGAAGCGCGCCCACCGGAAAAAACGGGCCAAAACGTGATTGCACAGCCGGAATCGCCCAAAGACACGGAACCCGGCAGCGAGGAGCAGGCAATCATTGCCGGGCTGCGGCAGGAATTGAAGGCCAAGGAAGAGTACATCGAGACCACCAGCGAAGAGCTGGAAACCGCCAACGAAGAACTCAGAACCTCCAACGAGGAGATGCAGTCGTATAACGAGGAATTGCAATCCGCCAACGAGGAGCTGGAAACCTCCAAGGAAGAGCTGCAGTCGGTAAACGAGGAATTGTCCACGGTCAATGCCGAACTGCAAGACAAGGTTGCCGATCTGACACGGGTCAACAACGACATGAACAACCTGCTGGCCGGCACCGGAATCGCTTCCGTGTTTGTGGATCATGACCTGCGCATCCTGCGCTTTACCCCCGCCGCCACCGAGCTCATCAACCTGATTCAAAGCGACATCGGACGGCCCGTGGGGCACATCCTCTCAAACCTTTCGAGCTACGATACGCTGACGGAAGACACCCAAGCGGTCCTGGACACCCTGATAACAAAAGAGGTCGAGGTTCAAACCCTGTCCGGGGCGTGGTTCCTGATGCGCATTATGCCCTACCGAACGTTAAACAACGTGATTGAAGGGGCGGTGATCACATTTGCGGACATCAATGCGGCCAAGCGGGCGCAGGAAGCGCTTCAAGACGCGCACATCCGGGCGACCGAGGCCATTGTCGCCGCAGTACGCCAACCCGTGCTGGTGCTGGATGCCGATTTGCAGGTTATATCGGCCAACCGCGCCTTTTTAAGCACCTTTCGGATGGCACATGGCAAAACTCAGGGTCAATTGGTTTACGATCTGGGCAATCGCCAGTGGGATATCCCGGGGCTGCGCAAACTGCTGGAAAAGCTTCTGCCCATCAATTCGGTGGTCGAAGATTTTGTGATATCGCATGAATTTGAATCAATCGGGTTTCGCACCCTAAGGCTTAATGCGCGCATGGTCGGTGAGGAAAGCGAACCGAGGGTTATTCTGCTGGCATTCGAAGATATCACCGCACAGGAAAATACGGGGAAAACACAATGACCGGAAAAGGCGACTTTCCCGATACCAGCGATATCGGCGCAAAACTGCGCAGGAAAGCCGAAAAGAAAGCCCGGGAAAAGGCCGCCCGTCCGTCCGACGAACAGATGGACCCATCAGCCGAAGAAAGCCGCCGGATGCTCCACGAGCTGCGGATTCACCAAATCGAGCTGGAGATGCAAAATGAAGAGCTGCACCGTATTCAGGCGGAGCTGCATGCCTCCCAGGCGCGCTATTTTGATCTCTACGACCTCGCCCCGGTGGGCTATTGCACGATCAGCGAAAAGGGATTCATACTGGAGGCCAATCTCACCGCAGCCACATTGCTGAATGTCTCCCGGAACTTGCTGGCCGGGCAACCGATTTCCCGGTATATCCTGAAACAAGACCAGGACATCTACTACCTGCACCATAAAAGACTTATTGAAACCGGAGAGCTGCAATCGTGCGAACTGCGGATGGTGCGGGCGGACAACCCGCCTGCCTGGGTAAGACTGGATGGGACGGTGGCCCGGGATGAAAACGGCACGCCGTTTTGCCGAATGGTGATGACCGACATCTCCCGGCGCAAGCAGGCTGAAACAGAACTGATGGAATTAAATGAGACCCTTGAGAAGCGGGTGGAAGACCGCACCCGCCTGATCAAGGATCAGGCGGGTCAACTTCGGACTTTGGCCGTGGAGCTGATCAAAGCGGAGGAAGCGGAACGGCGGAAAATAGCCGATGTTTTGCATAATGATTTACAACAGATTCTGGCCAGCGCCAAACTTCACTTGCAGGGGGTCTGCCCGGATTTTTCCTCCCGGCCGGAATTGAAAAAAGTCGATGATCTGCTCAAAGAGTCCATCGAAAAATCCCGGTCTCTGTCGGCCGAACTGAGCCCTGTCATTGTCTACAATTCAAGCCTGAGCGCGGCACTGAAATGGCTTGTCTCGCGGATGAAGGCACAATTCGGGCTTGAGGTCCAACTCGACACCGATGAAGCATATGCCATTGACGATGAAGCCATGCGGGTGTTTCTCTTTCGCGCGGTGCAGGAACTGTTGTTCAACGCGGCCAAGCACTCCGATGCCAACAGCGCCCGGGTCATAATTTCCACCTCGGGCCAAACAGTCACAATCCGTGTCAGGGATCCGGGCCTTGGATTTGATCCGGAAACCATAGGTGGCTCAGACGTCAACAAAGGCATCGGGCTTTTAAGTTTGCGGGAGCGTGCAAAAGCCATGGGGGGCTTTCTGGTAATCGAGAGCAGCCCGGGCGAGGGCAGTTGTTTCACCGTGACGGTTCCTTTTGCGCTCGGCAAAGGCAAATCAGCGAAAAAAGCAGAAACGACGACACACGATTTCCGTCGTCGTCGATCGGACCGGAAGGGATTTGCGGACGGAAAAAATATCCGGGTGCTTTTTGTGGACGATCATAAAGTGACCCGGCAGGGCCTGGTCAGCCTGATCGCGTCTCAGCCCGGTCTTGAGGTGGCCGGCGAGGCGGCAAACGGGCAGGAGGCCATTGATCTGGTCCGGAAATTAAAACCCGATGTGGTGGTGACCGATGTCTCCATGCCGGTGATGAACGGAGAGGATGCCACCCGCCGGATCAGGGCCGAGTGGCCCGACGTTCGCGTAATCGGCCTTTCAATGTTCGATGATCAATACATGATGCGCGCAATGTTTGAAGCCGGAGCGGAAACCTGCCTGCACAAAACCGTCTCCGCGGATGAACTGGTTTCGGCTATCCGCGGAAAACAGCCTCCGTGACCCATACAGGCAATTTGTTTCCCGACGGCCTCCGCCCTTGCATGATTGCCTCGCAGGGGATACTTTTAAAACAGATCCATATTTTTTTAAGAGATTATGAACAATGATACGCGTTTTGATCGTCGACGATCACACCGTCGTCCGGCAGGGATTGAGACAGATCGTCGAAACCGGGAGCAACATGAGGGTCTGCAAGGAGACCGCCTCCGGACGGGAAGCCATTTCATTTGCCTGCGCCGGCCATTGCGACCTGGTTTTGCTTGACATCTCCCTGTCAGACATCCACGGGATCGATGTGCTGAAACATATAAAACAATCCTGTCCGGGGGTCGGCATGATCATCCTCTCCATGCACCCCGAGGACCAGTATGGCCTCAGGGCCATGCGAGCCGGTGCTTCCGGATATCTCACCAAGGACTGCGAAGCCTCCGAGCTGATCCAGGCGATCCAAAAGGTTCATGGCGGCCGGAAATACATCAGCCCCGCCATGACACAACTCATGGCCGATGATATCAGCAGCCGAAACAAATTCCTGCCGCACGAAACCCTTTCCGATCGGGAATACCAGATTCTCTGCATGATCGCAAAAGGCAGACGAATCAAGGATATCGCCGAGAACCTGGGATTAAGTCCCAAATCGGTAAGCACGTACCGCAACCGCCTGCTTCACAAGCTCAAGATGCAGGACAATGAACAACTTACCAGCTATGCCCGCCAGCACGATCTTCTCGATTCATGAAGCATCTTTCGCTTCAGCCCCAACGTTTTCCTGTTTTAACCCATACCAACCCGTCCAGCCGCATTGAAACCTTCCGTGCCTGAAAATGTAGGCCCCTGTCTTACAAAAAAATGTGACATTGCCTTATCGACAGGCATAAACAAGGCCTTATTCTTTATTGCAAATCAGACGGGTTTCTTGAGAATTGCCGGTTTGCGGCGATTACTTGTATGGCAGTGGCCTTTTGCATAAACCATATAAATCAAGAGGAATGGCAAGATGAATCGAATTTTTCCCGTAATTTTTCTGTCGGTTTTCCTGGTAAGCACATCCTTGAGCCAGGCATGCGCCCAAAGTGCAAAAGCGGAAGTGCAAAACGCGGATCTGCAGACAGTGGGGGTCGTCACCCTCGTCCAGAAACCCGATGGGGTGCTTGTCACCATGGAAGCGTCCGGTTTGCCGCCCGGCTTTTCAGGCTTCCACATTCACGCCACCGGCGAATGCTCTCCACCCTTCACATCAGCAGGGGGGCATTTTAATCCACAAGGCAAAAAGCATCCCCATCATGCCGGGGATCTGCCCAATCTGCTGGTGAACAAAGACGGAAGCGCTTTCATGGCGGTCAAAAGCGATCGCTTCAAGCTTTCGGATCTTTTAACCGGGGACGGCGCCGCCATCATAATCCATTCCGAACCCGACAACCACGGCAATATCCCGGAACGTTATACCGATGAAATCGACGAGGCAACGCTTTCTACCGGGGATGCAGGAAGCCGGATTGCATGCGGGATTATTAAAAAACAATAGGCTAAAAACATCAAGCAACGCATCATTTTCTTGTATCTTTTCAGTTTGATGCATTCGTAAAAAGTCACGATCTGACGGCTTTGTAAAAGTGCAAGATCAAGGCTTGCGCAATTTCGAAGAATGCAGCGTACTTGGCGTAGGCGTGTATGTTTACAAGGCGTAAGCCGCAAATTCTGAGAAATTACGCGTAACGCAGATATTGGACTTTTACAAAGCCGTCAAGTTTCCGCAATCCAACAAACAGTTTCTCCTGCCTGAACAGATCAGGTTCTATAAAAACTCAACACAGGTATTGGTCAAAATGAAAGCACTGGAAAAAAGAGACATTCCCCGAGGCGGGGAAACCATCCTGATTGTAGATGATGACAAGGCGGTTCTTTATCTGTGCAAATTGCAGCTGGAATCGATTGGATATACCGCTTTTATCGAGTCGTGTCCCAAGGCTGCCCTGTCTCATTTCGCAAGAAGGCCATACACATTTGACCTCGTGATTACCGATTACGAGATGATGCCTTTTAATGGCGGCGAATTGGCTACAGCCATTTCCCGGATTCGAGCGGATATTCCCATAATCGCTTACACGGGTAATCCGGCTTCGGCATACAGACACGCCGTTTTCAGCGAAGTGATTGCAAAAACCGCATCCATCAAGGACATAGCCTCTAAAATCCGGCATGTACTGGATATGAGCCAGGCACCCATGGACAATGTTTCCCTCCAAAACGGCGTATAACGAATCGTCATTGCCTCAGGATTCTTTAAACAAACTTGTTGTTATGGGTGATTATGGTTATCTGATTGCACCGGAAGGTGTCAACCCGGTTAACTGATATATGCATCACTGACAGGATTATGGAGATCGTTGAGGTGAATCCCGGAAAATTCTCCATGGTCCGGGCTGAAGCTGCAAGACAATGAACAACTTACCGGCTATACCCGCCAGCATGATCTTCCCGATTCATGAAGCATCTCACGCTTCAGCCTGAACGTTTTCCCTTTTAGCCAATGCCGGCCAGTCCAGCCGCGGCGAAACGCTCCGTGCTTGAAAATGTAGGTCCCTGCCTTACAAAAGAATGTGACAATGCCTTATCGACAGGCAGAAACAGGTCCTTACTCTTAACTATACGTCAGATTTTTTTGACGTATTGTTCCGCAGCGCCATTCATTATTGATGCGCTCGTAACATTGTGATCTGTCGGCTTTATAAAAGCTCCGGGGCACGGTTTTCGCGGCTCCCCGAAGAACGCGGCGTACTTAGTGAACGTGAGATTACGGAAAATTGTGCGCAGGCGCAGATAATGGACTTTACGACGTCGTCATTATTGGAAAACCGGAAGATAATGTTCAAAGCGTTATCTGACCGAAATTAAAAGAAAGGAATATAAAATGAAAAAAATCAATCAATTGACGCTGTTTTCACTGGCAATTGCCATCACAGCCGCTATCGGCATGGCGGGGTGTGCGACGACCGGCATGGAGCGTTCAGCAAGGGCACAAACCTCCATGACCGAAATGGACAAGACGATCAAATTGCTTCTCGTGCATGTGGATGCGACAGGGGCATCGCTCAGAGAACTTGTTAAACCGGATAACACCGACGTGGAAAGGGCCTTCCTGCTATATACGGAAAACGTCTCAGAAATGGAACAAATGGAGAAAAACTTTACCAAGCACGCCGATGAAATGGATGCCAGAGGCATCGATTATTTCCAGGAGTGGCAGAAAGAAGGCGACCAATATAAAAATCCCAGGATACAGCAACTCAGCGAACAACGGCGACTCGAGCTCAGCGCGATATACGATAGGATAGCCACAAGCAGCATAGGGGTAAAGGAGGATCTCAACACTTACGTCTCCGATCTGAAGGAAATCCAGTCGTATCTTTCAAACGACCTGACGCCGGATGGCATCCGGGCGATTGCACCGGAGGCCCGTAAAGTAGCCAGGAAGGGCAGCGAGCTTAAATATGACATAACGGATATTCAAACGGCCGTTAACAGGGCAAACGAAGCCATGGCCCAGTAACGGGCCATTGCTGCTGAACCGACGGCAGAGATGGGAGGAAGAAGAACACCTTCGGACTCTGCCGTTTCTCGGCAACCAGCAATGATCCAGACGGTTTTATCGGTTCCAAACGGGAAAGGGGCAACGATATGGTGGACAAGGGGAAAAAAGATAAAGGCAAGCGCGAAGAGCAGAAAAAAAGCAAAAGCACGTTGAAGGAAAAACGAAAGCAAAAAAGCAAAAAAGAGAATATATCCGGAACGAATGACGCATAAACGGATTGTAAAAATGCGGAAGGCAGAGTCGCTCTGAACAGTTTTCTGTTTTAGCCAATGCCAGCCAGGCCAACCGCACCGAAACGGTCGGTACCCTAAAATGTAGGAATCTATCTTACAAAAGAATGTGACAATGCCTTATCGACAGGCATAAGCGAGGTCTTATTTTTCTATATAAGTCAAACAGTTTTCTGACGTATTTCTGCTGCGCCTTTATTGGGGTGCCGGAAAAAGGGAGAGAGAAAAGATGAGAAAAATTACCTTATGGACAATGATATTGATGTTGGGGGTTGCATTCAGTGCCAATGCAGCGTTGTATGGGTATAACATAGACAAAAACCAGAACACCTATGCAGGTGCTTTCAAGAAATACACAGGCAATGATTTCAGCGGGTATTATTACCTGGACACGATTGATAGCAATATCGGACAAATTTCAGCAATGTCCCATTTTGCTTCCAGAAACGATTTTGCGGCCAAAACCGCTTTTGCTGCCAGAATCGCCCGTGTCGAACCGACCCCCGAACCGACTCCCGAACAGGTCCACGAACCGGCTACCATGATGCTCATCGGGGCTGGATTGGTCGGGCTTGCAGTACTCGGTAGGAAGCGGGGAGGGGACAGCAAGTAAAATCCTTCGGTGTTGCACTCTTGTGTTAGTTTGAAAGGCAGGATTCTGGAACGGATTCTGCCATTTTTTGTGCACTAACCTGGGAAACAGCAATTAAACGATAAAGCCTCCCTTGTTCCCCTGTAACGTTTCGACCCTATTTTGACTTCCATGCGTTTTCCTAACAGGCGAATCATAGCGGCGGGATGTCCTGGGATCTGAAGATATTATCTTGGAATTCCTGAATATTAACCGGTTTTAAATAGGGACCATGCCTGATAATGTAGTCCGCTATCTTACAAAAAAATATGTTAATGCCTTACCGACAGGCAGAGACGAGTTATTATTATTTCAGACAGCCTCGTAAAAATCGTTTCAACCCCTGATTCATAAGTCATTACTGAACTCCCAGAAAGGAAAAGATCGATGTTCCGGCACATTCTGATTCCCCTTGACGGCTCCGGTCTGGCCGAGTGCGCCGTATCCTGCGCCGTAGCGTTTGCCCGGGCGTTCGGAGCCCATGTCACGCTGCTGCGGGTTCTGGAAAAAGCGCAAAACGTCGACTTCCTGCAGCCCGTCGATCCGCTCGACTGGAGTATGTATAAGAAGGAAGCCAACACCTATCTGACGGCATTGAAAGCCCGGTTTGAAGCTGAGGACATCGGGACGGATTGTTTGGTAAAGGAAGGGCATCCGGCCCAGCGCATCATCGAAACGATCCAGGAAAAAGGCATTGATCTGATGGTGCTCAGCAGCCATGGCAGAAGCGGCCTGAGCGGATGGTCTGCCGGCAGCGTGTTCCAGAAAATCGTATTCCGCGCACGCATCTCGATCATGATCGTCCGGGCATATCACTATGGGAAAGATCCGTCCGTCCCGTTTCGCTTCAGCAGAATACTCGTTCCTCTCGATGGTTCGAAAAGATCCGAGTTCGCCCTGCCCCCGGCAACCGCCCTGGCCCAATCCCACAATGCGGGGCTGATTCTGGCCCATGTGGTAATCAAGCCTGAAATGCCGCGCTGGACGCAACTGACTCAGGAGGACGCGGAACTGGTGAACCGACTGGTCGAGCGCAACCGGAAAGAGATGAAAAAACATTTTGAGACGGTTCTGTCCCGCTTGCCCGTTGAAGCCCGAACCCTCGTGGAAATGTCCGATGATCCGGCCGTCCGGCTCCATGAACTGGTGCGGGAACAACAGGCGGACCTGGTGGTCTTAAGCGCCCATGGTTATTCCGGAAAACCAAGATGGACCTTCGGAAGCATCGCACATACCTTTATCGCCTACGGCACCACCCCGCTACTTCTCGTGCAGGATTTTCCCCGCGACAAAATAGAGCCGACAGAAGCCGAAACAGCGGCTGCTGAAAGAAAAGGGCATTAGGATGCTGACCCGCTCCGCCATAGGCAGGACAGGCAACCCGGCCTGGCTCGACAATCGCTTGAACGCGCAAAAAAAAGTGCTCCAGAAAGCCTACCGGCATTTCGCCCGGCAAGTCGAAAAGGAGTTTACCCAGTCTCCCGCATCCGAATGGCTTCTGGACAATTTCCACATGGTCCAGGAAACCTGGCGCAAAATTCAGGAGGATATGCCGGCAGAATTCTACCGGCAACTGCCCGGACTCCACACCGGCGCCCTCCGGGGCAAGCCCCGCGTCTACGGGGTCGCCGTCGAAGCCATCGGGGCATGTCGGGCGGATCTGAAAACGGATCGGTTGAAGGACTTTATTTCGACTTATCAGCAATCCACGATTCTGGACATCGGTGAACTCTGGGCGCTGCCGGTCATGTTGCGGCTGGGCTTTCTCGACACGCTCGCGCACGCGGCGGGCAACCTCCTGGAAATGCAGAGGCCTGCCGATGGCCTTACCCCCGCGGATTTGCCCGGATTGGAAACGATTTCAGACGAGGACATGGTCGCCCTCTCGATCCAGAGCCTGCGCAACCTGGATACGCAGGATTGGAAAGATTTTTTCGAACAAGTGTCACTTGTCGAGCAAATCCTGCGGGAAGATCCGTCAGGGGCTTATGGACTCATGGATTTTGAATCCAGGGACCGGTACCGGAAAGCCGTTGAAACACTGGCAAGAAAAACCCGTAACAGCGAAACGGAAATCGCCCGGGAAGTCGTACGGCTCGCTCAACAATCCGGCATCAATAATCAATCCGAAGCCGACCTTTACAGTCATGTTGGTTATTATCTCATGGACGCGGGCCGCGCCAGGATAGAAGCGCAGCTGGGCTTCCGGCCCGCCGCAGGACTTCGGCTGAAGCGATGGCTCCTGAATCGTCCGACGCTTATTTATTTGGGGACAATCGGAATCTTCGGCCTGCTTATTCTGCTTTTGCTCATCGGTCTTGGGTATAGCGGCGGCGCCACGGGGCTCCAATTGAGCCTGATTTTGGTTTTTTTCCTGATACCGGTCGTCATCGCCGCCGTCACCATGACCAATTGGGTCGTTACCCGTATCGTCCCGCCCCGGGTGCTGCCGAAGCTCGACTTTACGGATGGCATTCCTTCCGGTTGCCGCACCATCGTGGTCATCCCTTCCCTGTTAAGCGATACCGACGAGATCGACGCGCTGCTGCGCCAGCTTGAACGCCATTATCTGGGCAATACCGACACCCGCCTCTTTTTTGCGCTGCTGACCGACGTGGCGGATGCACCCGAAAAAGAGATTGTTCAGGACCGTGACCTGATCGCAAGAGCCGTTACCGGCATCGAACGACTCAATCAACGCTACGGAACACCGCCCGGAGACAATGCGGGGCATTCGCCCTTTTTTCTTTTTCATCGGGAACGACTGTGGAATCCCAAAGAAAACAAATGGATGGGATGGGAGCGCAAAAGAGGAAAGCTCGATGAATTCAACCGCCTGCTCAGCGGAGACGAAAATACCTCCTATGTCGTCCGGATCGGTGATATGGCCGCCTTGTCGGATATACGCTATATCATCACCCTGGATGCCGATACGCTGCTGCCGCGCGAAACGGCCCATCGCCTGATAGGAACCCTTGCCCATCCCCTGCACCGCGTACGATTCGATTCTCGAACAGGCGAAGGAATCTCCGGATATACCGTTCTTCAACCGAGAACGGAAATTCATCCGCTCAGTGCAAACCGATCCATTTTTTCAAAAATTTTTTCCGGAAGCATCGGATTGGATCTGTATTCCACAGCGACCTCGGATGTTTACCAGGATCTGTTTGGAGAGGGCATTTACACGGGCAAGGGCATCTATGATATCGCGGCCTTTAAGCGAATCCTTTCCCGGCGGGTTCCGGATAACGCACTGTTGAGCCATGACCTCTTCGAAGGCCTTCATGTCCGGGTCGGCCTGGTGACCGATATTGTGTTGCTGGAAGAATATCCCCCCAGCTATCCGGTGTACGCGCGAAGGCTGCATCGATGGGTTCGGGGGGACTGGCAGCTTCTGCCCTGGCTTTTGTTCCGCAAACCCCATCCCGACGTCATTGCCAATCACTACCGGCTTTCGCTGATCGGCCGCTGGAAGATTCTCGACAACCTGATCCGGAGCCTCTTTCAGCCGGCAATGCTGGCCCTGCTGATCGCAGTATGGCTGTTGTTTCCGGGACCGGTCATTATCTGGACGCTGCTCGCCCTGCTGTTATCGGCCGTCCCGCTTGCACTTCAGGCAATAACTGAATTTTCCTCTCAATTCCGCTATCGGGCATCCCTGAAGGACATCGCGGCCAACTTTCGGTTGTCCGGTTCCCGCTGGCTGCTGATGCTGGCATTTCTGCCCTATGAAACCGTCATTACAATGGATGGTGTACTCAGGACGCTCTTTCGGCTTTCGGTTTCGCACAGGCGGCTGCTGGAATGGACGACCTCGGCCAATACCGCCCGGATGTTTGAAAATATAGGCAACTCGTACCGATTCTGGCAGCAGATGTGGGGCGCCCCGATGCTTGCCACAGGCNTCGCTTTTCTGCTGGCAGCCTTCCATTTCACGGCTTTTATCGTTGCCGTACCGCTGCTGATTGCCTGGTTTTTCTCACCGTACATCGCCTATCGGATCAGCCGCCCCATAGAGATAGAGCAGGAAATCCTGGCAATCGGGCAACGTTACCAGCTTCGCCGTTTGGCACGGCGCACCTGGTTTTTCTTCGAGCGGTTTGTGGGTCCTGACGATTACTGGCTTCCACCGGACCATTTTCAGGAATCGCCTCTGGGGCTTGTGGCGCACCGGACCTCCCCCACCAATATCGGGCTTTTGTTGTTGTCTACCCTGTCCGCTTACGACCTGGGATATATCGGTCTCCCGCTGCTCTGCGCCCGTTTGCGCAACACCATGGATGCAATGGAAAAACTGGAGCAGCATCGTGGTCATTTTCTCAACTGGTACGAAACCCGCAGCCTCCA
>SL_8KL_010_SEDDRAFT_10002621_pt1 | contig 15090 bp, 15 predicted proteins | sample SodLakKL_010_SED_4_FD_11160 | JGI IMG/M metagenome (IMG submission 11160) | reverse complement strand
TACGACATGCAACTCTTTTCGCAATATCGGGGTCTAGAGCAATTTTTCTTCCCTCGATAGAAGTCAAAAAAGGACCCCCGAAAGGTTGTTTTGATTCGGATTTTATGTATTTACCAGGTCTCAGCCCCAAAGCGTTGAGTTGAGGATCCTCGGGACAATCTAAAATTATGGCACTTTCTCCACATTTCAATTCGCATAAATAGCTATTTTCATCTTTCGTTAAGTTTTTATCACAGATTGAGCCATCTTCATTCCTGTTTTCAGTTAATCTTTTCATACTGTCAAAACCTCCTCTATCTTTTATCAATAAAACAGACTCTTTACCCAAGGGTTGTTTTTTAACTACAAGAGGTATATCAAAAACATAGGGATCGATCTTTGGATATACCTTATCCCATATCCCTCTTGGATTCCTAAATATGACCTTAGCTCGATGATCAAGATCATTCAATATCTTTAGCACAACATCTTTTCTAGGAGTTACGTGAAGTGGTACCCAAACAGCATCAAAATCAGAATAATCTGTAAATTTTCCATCGATTTTCTTAAATCTAATGGTTAGATCGGTATTTGATTTTCGGACTTTTTTTTCACTAGATTTTATAGCCTCTTCATCTTTATCTATACAGAGAACATCATATCCATTTTCGGCCAAATAAATACCAGTCATCGGAAAAGGCCCACTTCCAACAACTAGTATCTTGGAATCATCACTCAGATCCGCCATTTCCAATTCCTTTTCCACAAGGGATCTGTAGAAAAATTTCTCGTAATTATTTCCAAAGATAGGAAAGTCACAACCAATTTTTTCAAATAATTTTAACGTACTCTGTATCTTAGATTTTAAGAACTCACCTTTGCTGAAAAGTTCTTTCTTATTGCATAAAATGTCAACATTAGAGAAATCCTTCTCTGGTATATTTTTATCGATAGCTTCAAACTCACTTTTCGCTATGCTATCTTGAATCATTCTGTTATGAGAATTGTAGAGTCGTATTTAAAGTTTAGGCTTACCTAAAAATTATTAAGGAGGGAACTCTTTCTTTCATCGAAAAGAAATAAGATGAAAAATATGAACTCTTTCAACTGAAAATGAGGTGCTTTGAATAAACAAAAAAGTCATTTTGTGGATAACAGGCGTCTTAATCCTGGGATCATTAACGTTTTTGACGGGTTTAGATGAAATATTGAAGATAGTAAGAAGTATTGATCCACTTTTTTTAACAGGTTTGTTTTTACTTCAAACCTTTACTCTATTGATGGTTTCATCACAGTGGTTTTTCATGCTTAAAAATAACAACAACGGTATAGCGTTTCATGAGGTTTTTACGATACACATGGCTGGAAAATTCGTGGAGAGCGTTACACCTTCCTCTAAATTAGGTGGAGAAACAGCTAAAGTCTACCTATTCAAGAAAAAAATGGGGATCACATATCAAAACGCAGTCTCTTTCTTATTGGCCCATAAATATATCTCATTGCTTCCCTTTCTTATTCTTTCCTTTTTATTTTTGGTAATAGCATCTATACAGTTTTATCTTCCTAGAATTGTCTATATCTCATTTATGATGTTAGTTTTTTTCTTTGTTTTACTCCTCGTCTTGATATATCGGGAAAAAGTAAGATTTGATAGTGATGATATAAAGTCTGATAAACGGAACGTTTTCATAATAATATCGAGCAAGATAAAAAAAGCGTTAGAATACTTAAATAAATCCGCAAATGATGTGGAAAAGATATTGTCACGATCTGAGAGGAGTAAACTTTTTGCAATCTCATTTTTAGTATGGATTCTTTATCCAGTTAAAATCTATTTAGTTGCTACTGCTTTAGGATTTGAAGTAGGATTGCTCATAGCTATCATAGCCACTTATTCTGCCTATTTAGTAAGCATGCTACCGATCTCTCCAGGAGGGCTGGGAACTTTCGAAGGAACTATGGCTTCTATATTTATGATAAACCAACTCTCTCTGGCAGAGGGTATGGCAATTGCTTTACTCGCTAGGTCTGCTACATTTTTGTTTCCGCTGATACTTTCAGCTATTTGTACAACTTATCTCGTCAAAATCGACGGTTTGTCAATCTTTTCGAAAGATGACTATATAAGAACTCACTGACTTGAAGAGGTCTTTGAAATTTCGTGCTCCGTTAGAAATCGTTCACCCGAATATCTTTAGGCTTACCTAAAAATTTAAATGTCATTACTATCATTCTCTTTCACGTTCACATGAATCCGATACAGTCTTTCACCTCCGCCTTGGAAAAGAAATTCAATAAATTTCCCTTTTTCTTCAAATTTTATTCTTTGCCATACACAAAAATAGTTGAAAGGGAGATAAGATTAGCTGACATAAAACCTGATGATACTGTTATCAATGTAGGTTGTGGAGCTTTACCCTTTACTTCAGTTAAGTTGTCTGAAATTACAGGAGCAAAGATTTATGCAATAGATAATAACAAACAAGCGATTTTATCCGCAACTGAACTAATTGACTCGCTTGACCTAGCCGACAAAATAGAGTTTTTATTCGCTGATGGTAAAGATCCGATACATATAGATTTTGATAAGGCGATTGTAGCTCTCCAAGTTGATCCTCAGGATGAAGTGGTTAACAATCTAATTGAATACTCGAATTATGCTGATATAGTGGTTAGAATACCAAGAAAGAGGTTTAGAAAAACCTATGGGTCTTTTCCTGATCTTTCGAAAGCAAAAGATTCAGTAAAACATCATATGTTGACATTTGATAGATCAGTTCTTTATAAGGTAGAATGAGTCGATCCCTAGTTATTTTTTTTAGTAAATAAAAAACTCATAATTAGATAAGCATTCTTATTGACCTTTTAGTTTTTTATTGTCCAAACATCCATGTTTTCGAAACATATCCTTGACCTGCAAGACGACTACAGAACTATAAAAGTAGAGAAAGTAACATCCGATAACTTAATCCAACTGATAAAAACTCTCAATAATTACAAAATTTTTTATCCTAATAGATTATTACGGAGAGGAGGAAAAACATGTCTGTTGAGGAAGAAAAAGAAGCTTTGGAAAAATTAGTCCGAAAATTCAAGAAAAAAATCGACGAAGATGATTCCGTTAAAAAGAAGATGAAAGACTTTCAAAGAGACATTCAAGTAGATTTTGATTCAGGCAATCAATACAACATGTCATTAGAGGAAGCGGAAATAAGTGAAATTAGAGAGGGGCCGATTGAAGATTCTGATATTACTTTAGCTACAGACGTTGGAACCCTCGAAGATTTACTAGAAGGAGAGATAGGGGCTATGCAGGCCTACGCAAGCAATAAAATAAAAGTCGACGCTTCCTTGACCGATATGTTGAAGTTCAAAAAGCTGCTCTAACTATAGAAGTTAACCTTCTCAGGAGGGTGCTTCATAAACTCTCTCAATAACGTAGTAGCATAAGTTCCTTTGTTAAGGCTGAAGTCCAATCTTAACGCTTTTCCCTGCAACTTCCATTCAAAATCTTTAACAGGAGCGAATATATTTCTCCTTGTGCCAGTGGAAGATATGGACGAGATCTCCGGGATTATAAAATCATCTTTTTCTATATTTTCCTCGTCAATGATTTTTTTCTCTATATCTCCTTGTTCACCTTCAGATAGTTTGGATTTATGACCATAAAGTGGTGCACTTACGAAGGCTTTACCTGTTTTGACCATCTCTGACGCCTTTGAAAGATTATGCTCTCTCACTTTAACTTGAGTATCCTTGTTTGGTAGTCCATCTGAATCAGCAGGTAATACTACATCTCCTACTAGGGCATCATTGATGGGTAATCCTCTTTTGAGACGTAGAGAAACCATACGATTGAATAGATAAGATTGGTATGCATGGACGAACATCATGAGAAGATTATGTGGTAAAGTTCTGAGAGCGGAAACGAAATTTCCGGGGTTATTCTCAAGATATTTCAACATACCTCTTTCGAAGGTCAATATTTTTGGATATATTTCAAGACCTCTTTTTGGGTCCCAGTTATTCTCCATAAGCTCTCTTGCCTCGTAACAATTTTTTCCTTCACCCTTTTTTGGGGATGCTACATATTTCTTTACTGCGCCTTCGAAATCTCCCTTAAGTATTTTTTTTCCGACAATATGCGTAATTGGTCTTAGAGTCCCAAAGCGCTGTACACCGAACCAGTTCGGAAAACCTCCTACATCCTTTATCTCTTTTCCTATCCTATCTGCTCTACGTAGGGCTTCTTCTGGCTCAACATCTAAATCTCTAATCAATATTTCGAATTGATTTCTCGTGTGAGCTCCCATGGTTAAAGAGCGGTGAGAAGTAAAGACTTCCTGTATTTCGACATCATTTATATTTAAATCATTCAATTTTTCAGGAGAACATTTAAAAGAAATCCATTGAGTTGTTATAGCTCTTTTATCTTTGGTTCCACAGAAATCTATGTTTTCTCTAGATATCTTCAATTCTCCTGAGAGTCTTTTCATTAACCTATTAGTTTCCCAATTTCGAGACCAAACTTTTGCTATACTGTATTCTCCTTCGCTCTCTTCAAAAAGATCTATTTCTTCATCTACTCTAAAATCTTCAGGATATTTCTTCAATTTACCTCCCACACCTGGGGCTTCGGTGAAAAAACATTCAAGCCCCACCTTCTTTTCCATGAACACCTCACCGATTTAATTCATCAATCTTCTTCCTCTTCAAACATTTCAGAATATATGTTCTGGAAGTCCTCTTGAAACGATTTTGATATATCGATCAATATCTTTTTTGGATCGGCTCCTTCCGCTACTTCTACCCTTAAAACAGGATCATCTAACTCCTGATGTTCTACTGAGTAATCTGCATTAGTGACCTTTTCCTCTTTCACCAACTGTTCTATCAGCGGATACATAATAGTGTCGTCTGCATTTTTAATCTGCATTTCCAGCGTCGTATCGGTCTTTTCCAGTATTTCGAAATCCATATTTAAACACCTTCTCGAATCGCTAATTTGGGTTATTAAAGATTTAACTCTTATTTAAGGTATTTGTCTACCATTTTGATTGCACAGACATCTCCGCACATCGAGCAGGCTTCCTCCTCACTTGGATTTTTCTCTTCTCTGTACCTCTTTGCCTTTTCAGGATCAACCACTCTTTCAAGCGTTTTCTCCCAATCTAATCTTTGTCTAGCCATCGATATTTCCTCGTCTATATCTTGATCTAGACCGTTAGCGATATCTGCTGAATGGGCCGCAATTTTGGATGCGATAGTCCCTTCTTTCACATCTTCAACATCAGGAAGGCCAAGATGTTCAGCAGGAGTTACATAACAGAGGAAATCTGCTCCAGATGAAGCGGCTAAAGCCCCACCAATGGCTCCAGCAATGTGATCATATCCGGAGGCAAAATCCGTAACGATAGGACCGAGAACGTAAAAGGGGGCCCCGTCACAGATATCTTTCTGTATGTCCACATTGGTTTTGACCTGGTTGAGCGGTACGTGGCCTGGTCCCTCCACCATGGCTTGAACGCTTTTTTCTCTAGACCTTTCTACGAGTTCACCTAGAGTCAAGAGTTCCTGGATCTGTGGTCCATCAGTAGCATCTGAAATGGATCCGGGTCTAAACCCGTCTCCGAGACTTAAAGTAAGATTAAACTCTTTAGCGATTTCAAGCAAATAATCGAATTCTGAATAAAGTGGATTCTCCTCCTCATTCTGAAGTATCCATGCAGTCAGAAAAGAACCTCCCCTACTGACCACATTAGCCAATCTATCGCTTTTCTTTAACTTCTCTACAGCCTGTTTGGTGACGCCGCAATGAACAGTTACAAAATCAACACCGTCCTCTGCATGTTTTCTGATACTGTTGAATATGTCATCGGAACTCATATTCACTATAGCGCTCTCTCTCGCGAGTTTCAGCCCACATTGGTAAATAGGCACGCTGCCGAAAGGTAGATCTGTTCGTTTAATCAATTCTTTTCTTATCTTATCTATGTCGCCTCCAGTGCTGAGATCCATGACAGCATCCGCACCGTACTTTTCTGCGATCTCTAGCTTTTCTATCTCTTCATCTAAATCCACGTGGTCTTTTGAAGTTCCGATATTCACGTTGATCTTGGTCCTCAAACCTTCACCTATTGATTTAGGTTCTGGATCATGTCTGGGATTGTAGGGCACTATGGCTTTCCCATCTTTTACAAGTTGAGCGAGCTTTTCAGCGGATAGAGGTTCGTCTTTTACTGCTGATCTTATCAATTTTAGCTTTCCATTTTTGCAGTCTTCAGGTAGAGTCATCGAATCGTCATCAAGAACGATCCCTTAAATCCTTTTTTACATATTCACGAAAAAATAAATAATCTACATTTTGTTCAGTTAATAAGGAAAAAGAAAGGACTGAATTATTTCATCCAGCCTAATTTCAGCTCTTCTAATTTTTCATCTTTAGGTATTCCTGTCTCTTTGTCCCATCCCATGGACTCGTAATAGCTCTCTAAAGCCTTATCTAGATCGACAACGGCTCCTTCACCTCTTCCGTCGGTAGCTTTTTCAGTCAAGAATCTTGCTGGTAGAGTGTCATCTTTTCTTTCAAATCCGAAGGAGATGTTCAACATACGCTCCATGTTTATTACTCGTTCAGCCGCTTTTAACAAATTTTCCTTTGTCCATTTTTCTCCTGTAGCCTTTGAGAGTAATTCTGCGTAGGTGGATGGTTTATTCGCTAGTGTGATAACCGTGAAAAGGCAAACACCTAACATATTTGTAGCCATGCACAGTTCCTGGAAAGGTTTAATCCACCATTTATTTCCGTCTTCCAAGAAATCTATATCGCCTTCGATGCCTAGCTCTTGGTCCCGATATCCGAAAGCATCTACCGTCGGTGACCAGGGTCTAAGATGATCGGCCCCTCTAGGCGATACTGCGTGCGTAACCGCTTCTCCTTTACTCGCTCTTACTCCATCTGCAGCCATCTCTAGACCTTTAACGTGCATAGCGGCTTTTTTTGCCTCTTCTCCGTATCTTTCAGCTGCTATCTTCACACCATCAGCTAGAATATCTCCAAAACCATCTCTCTTCGATATTTTTCTAACGAGTTCTACCACAGCGTCTGCGTTTCCCCATTCAAGACCGATTCCTCCTGTATCTTTTCTACTTATGATCTCTTTGTCATACCATTCCATAGCAGTAGCTATAACCTGCCCTGCAGAGATGTGATCTAGACCCATATCATTTGCCAAATGAGACGCGGCCGCGATAGCGTTCATGTCTTTGACCAAAGTTTTACTTCCGAAAGCCGCGACAGTTTCATATTCTGGACCTCCGCCTTTACTACCTTTATATTTGCCTTCTTTCACCTCAGTTACTGTTCCACAGGCTATAGGACAGCCCCAACAGGCATATTTTTCGACATCTAATACATCGTAGTAGGCGTTGTGGTCCAATTGGTTTCTACCTAACGGGAAAGTTGTTTGCTGCCAGTTCTTTGTCGGCAGAAGACCTAAATCATCTATAGCTGCATAAAAGGAGGGAGTACCGTATTCGTGAAGTTCTTCTCTAACGAAATCCTCTGAGAAAAGTTCTTCGCGACTCTCCTTTGATTTTTTCTTCAAACCTTTCTTATCAGCCACTTCGATATCGTGAGTTCCTTTTACTGCAACGGCTTTCAAATTTTTTGATCCCATAATAGCACCTGCGCCGCCTCTTCCGGCTGCACGATGCTTTTCATTCATCACCGCGGCGTACAATACTTTGTTTTCGCCAGCAGGTCCTATGTTCGCTATTTCGAAATCATCTCCGAGTTCTTCTTTGATCATGTCTTCACTTTTTTCAACACCCTTCCCCCATAGATGCTTTGCATCATGAAAATCTACCGAGTCGTCTTTTATAGATATGTAAACAGGTTCATCAGATTTTCCCTTTATCATTATCATGTCATATCCTGCCTTTTTTATCTGAGGGGCTAATTGCCCTCCACAGTTCGATGCACCGATGGTTCCTGTAGCTGGAGATCTAAAAACTATACACCATCTTCCACTTGATGGTGCCGAGGTACCCGTCAAAGGTCCGGTCGATAGTATAATAGGTTGAGATGGATCGAATTTATCGAGTTCGGGATCAACAGTTTCGCTCAAAAGCTTAACGGCAGTTCCCTCACCTCCCACGAATTTTTCAAACCATTCATCAGGTATTTCTTGTACCTCTGAAGATTTATTGCTCATATCTATAGCTAGAATCTTATTTCTATATCCTTCCATATTTTTCACCCATCACTTATTACCTGAGGAGAAGTATATAAAACCATTCTATAGCAGATTTTGAATTAGATACTGTTATTATTAGATGATCTATAGAATATTTTATCAAAACATCTTCTGATGGCCTTTTACTATTATTTTCTTATCTTATAAATTTTTTGTATCCTTCTACAATGTGATGAATGCAATCCTATGGTATATCTTAAANATAAAAAATTAGAAGAGTTTCTAAATGTTTTTCTCAAAACTGAGATGTATTATATCTATTAGTTTCTAAAGCATAGATACTTCCATTTTTCTTACAAATCGACTTCAAAAGTCTCTTCGACAATCAAATTTTTTTCTCCCACATGGTCGATGACTTCGATCTCTAATTCGTTTTCGCCTTCTTCCCATCCATCATACGGAGGCGTCAATTCAGGTCCACTTTCGATAATTCCCCAATCACCGCCTATATCTTGGCTAGTATTAGTTATTTCTATTCTATTTAGGTCATCATATACTTCTCCTTCAGGATTTCTAGCTATCACATACACCGACCACTCTATGATCTCATCTTTTGCTTCAAAGCCTTCTACTTCTAGGTAGATCAATACGTCCTCGTGAGCGTCTTCATATAATGGTTCACGTTCCTCGAGCGATTCATGATCCATTACGAATTTGAACTCTTTCAATTCTAATTCATCATACCCGTTTAGACAGCCGCTGAGTGATAGACCAAAAATTAGCAGGGTCACTGCACCAAAAACCATCGATTTTTTTAATTTGTTTCTCATAATATACACAATCCTATCATATGTTTTTCTTTGACTTGAATGCAATCTTTTTTTTATTTATAAATTCTTTCTCACATCCTTACACAGTTAACCCAAATACTTTAATTCAAAATATCATCGATACATAGGATACTTTTTGCGGAATTTCTTCTTTAACTTTTTCCTCAGTTCCTTGTCCTTTTTTTCTTGTTCCTTCAGAGGATATTGGAAAGGTTGTCCCTGGTTGAAAGGTCCCATCATAACGTATTCTTTTTCATCTAAATTATGAGGTAGAGTCGGTTTTTTCCTCATCTGTTTTTGGATCAGATTTTTCTTTTTCTTTTGATCATCTGATTTAGAAAGTGCTTCGAAGAAATTTTTTAACTCGTCTTCTTTGAACCTTCTAAAACCAAAGTCTGGTAGTTTCTTTTCAAGTTGATCTCTTTCCACGCTTATCTGTGTTCCCAGTCCCAGAGGATTATTATTGTAAATAGAATCTACCTTGATAAAGTAACCCTTCTCTTCGCGGATCACATAGATGTTGTAAAAATCGTCAGCCTTGTCGGTCCAAAAACTCCAACCCTCTGGATTTTCTCTGTAATCCTCCATGAATTTATCCATGATCTCTTCGATGTTTTTCATAGCTTATCTTTTTCTACTTGTAGGTATCCATTTATATTTTTCTACGATCCTTTAGTAGCTATATTTTGATTAATATATGTAAATATATTCACATCAAGAACGCATCTGGGTTTTCACTCATATCTATAAAGTTATTTGCAGCTTCTTTTAGTTCTTTTGATGCGCTTTCTTCAAAGGCCATCACTTCAACCCTTACACCACCAGCCTGCAGGTGATTCACGAGATGCACGAAATCGCCGTCCCCTGTAACTAAAACAACAACGTCTAGTTTGCCTGCTATCTTCAAAGCATCGATCGCGATGCCCATGTCCCAATCTCCTTTTTTTGCCCCGCCATAATACTCCTTTAATTTTTTCTTTTTAACCTCAAAACCTATACTTTCTAATGTTTCGAAAAAGTTCTTTTCATCAGGTGTTTCAGATTCGATTGCATAAGCTATTGCTCTAGTCACTTTTCTGTTCTGCTGTGCTTTATCTAACAGGGATTCGAAATCGACCTTGTTGCTATAAACGTTTCTAGCAGAGTAATACATATTCTGAACATCGACGAATATGCCGACTCTTTGGTCTTTATATATTGAAACCATCCTTATTTCACCTTAGTTTTTTATTCTCAACCCAAAAGATATCTTCACGTGATTTAGTATTTTTGATTCAAATCTTTTGAAATATTACGAAAGATTTAAACTTCTATTTTCTCTAACTTCATTCAAGAAATGTGATATCATGATTTCTAGAGAAGAAGCCGTCGAAATGATAAATGACAATATAGATACTGAAAACCTAAAAAACCACATGTTTGCAGTTGCTCAAATAATGAAGAGACTTGCAGAAGAGCTTGGTAAAAACGAGAATGAGTGGGAAATACTCGGTCTTGTTCACGATTTAGATTACGAGGAGACAAAAGATGACCCGGAACAACACGCATTGAGATCGGCTGAGATGGTAGAAGGAAAAGTACCTGAAAACATGCTGAGAGCTATCAAAGCTCACAATCACCAGCACACTGGAGTGGAACCTCAAAATGATATGGAATATGCTATCCATGCTGCTGATGCCGTTTCGGGTCTGATAGTCGCTACCGCCTTGGTAATGCCGAACAGTAAGCTGGAAGAAGCTAGGCCTGAATCAGTGGAGAAAAAATTTGACGATTCTTCATTCGCTAAAAACATAGATAGGGACAGGATTTTATATTGTGAAGAACTAGGTCTAGAAAGGGATGAGTTTTTAGAATTGTCTTTGAAGGCTCTTCAAGAGATAGACGAAAAGCTTGGATTATAGAATAAATATGAAGATAGAAAAGCCCAATGAGGAAGAATTACAGACACTTTACCGAAAGTTCGGAGAGCCTGAGATAAAAGAAGAAGAGGTTAGCCTGTCTGCTTTGGAATACAAGGGAGATTATCCTGACTGCAAAGGTGAAGCGGTACTTGAGATAAAGAAGAATAATAAGATTGTCGGAGTCAGACATCCAGGTGGTGAAAAATTTGTTCTACCGATGGGGCGAGTCTGGAAAAGTGAGGATTTCATAGAAGGAGCGAAGAGAGAAGCAGTGGAAGAGACAGGTCTTGAAGTGGAGTTAAAATCCTTAAAAGAGGTCAGAAAAGTGATTTTCGAGTTTTCGAACGCTGAATTAAAACGATGGCATCTCCTTTATGAGGCTGAAGCAGTGGACGGTGAATTGGAGCCGGAAGACAAAGAAGAGATAGAGGAAGCAAAGCTTTTCGAGGGAGAATGGTATTGGAGTAAGGGATTCTATATTTTGAGAAGATGATGCAACTGGAAATCCAACAAACATAAATATAATAATGTGATAGGTCGATTTTATGGAGAACAACAATCAATCTCGAGATATTTTCATCAAAGAGCTTCCCGAAATATCTACTGAGCCTGCATCTCTAGGTCTATTCGGCCTAGCGGTAGCAGCGTTACTACTCGGTGTGACCTATATGGGTTGGGCTGATGCTACCTACAATGCACTCTTGATACCTTGGGTACTATTCTTCGGTGCTACCGCACAGTTTGTTGCTGGTATGATGGAGTTCAAACGTAACAACATCTTTGGGGCCACAGTATTTACTTTCTTTTCCATGGCGATGTACTCTATCGCTTTGACGGCATATATCAATGCATTCACAGAAGTGATGGTAGATACGAACCATTATGTATCGGGTTTGATTGCAGTGTTGATATTTTTATTGATCGTGACCTTTGCGTCGATGATGACCAATAAAGTACTATTTTCAATAGTAGTTGTTGTAGATTTAGCTATACCTGTTTTAGTAGCGCATTACTTGTGGGGATATTCTGGATTAGGAGCGGGAATTTTTCTACTTATAACCTCTGCACTTTCTTTCTATGCTGCAGCTGCCATATTACTGAATACTATGGCCCAAAAGACGATATTACCGTTGGGTAGTCCTATTTGGGAACCTTGATTTGTTACTTAATCTATCTTACGAACATAAAGTTTAGGGGCCGATGTCAAATTCATGCTAATATCTTATATACATAGGTGAGAGGCTGGACCAAAAATCCCGTTTTTGACAAATCAAGATTGAACGATCTCTCACTATTTTTCATACTCGTTCTTGTGAATGAATTCTTCTAGATCCTCCCTCTCTGGCCTTTCCTTTTCAGTCTCGATCTGATCGTCGGTCATATACTCTGTAGGCTCATCAGCGTGTTTCCCGACGTTTATCAGTGTGATTAGCCTGAACTCATCAGGAATATCTAAAAGATCTTTTGCATCTCCCTCATCGTAACCAGCTATCGGATGAGCTACCAGTCCTAATTCAGTGGCTCTCAATTGTAAAAAAGCCGCAGCCATCCCAGTGTCAAAAAGATGATATGACCTTTCGTCGACTTCACAGTCATCTTCGCTTTTACTGAATACAGCTATGATAAGCGAAGCGTTTTTGGTCCATTCATTGTAGGGGCTTATCACGTCCTGCATCTTCTCCAGCATATCCTCATCGTATACAAAGACAAAGTTCCAGGGCTGGTTGTTGTAACAAGAAGGAGAGAGCTGTGCATGTTTGGCCAGATCTTCTATCAACTCTTCAGTTATTTCTGTCTTTTCAAGAGCGCGATATGCTCTCCTTTCGTGGATGGCTATTTTAACATCCATAAATATCACGTCCTTTCGTCGAGTATCTTTTCTATCTGTTTTGTTCTCTCATCCTTGGTCATCTTATCTTCTACGATGTTCAAATCAGCATAAATCTCATCGTGATATACGGGTTTTTCCTCTTTATAGAAGACACCTATAGGGAGTCTTTCAGTTTCCTCCGTAAGTTTCATAGCCTCATTACTGGTCCCAGCAGGTTCCTCTATGATCTCTACAGCCTCATTGTATTTTTGGTATTGATCATCGTGGAAAACAACACAAGGCTGTAAAACATCGACAAGAGAAAATCCTTCGTGTTCGATAGCTTCAACAATCAGATCAGTAAGATGTTCGATCTTCCCTGCATATCCTCTACTAACGAAACTAGCCCCAGCCGAGAGCATCAACATGAGCGGATTCAGAGGTTCTTCTATACTCCCTTCAGGAGTTGATGGCCCCTTATATCCCTTCTCGCTGGTAGGTGACATCTGACCGGTAGTTAGAGAATAAGAACTGTTATTGTGAACGACCATTGTGATATCGGTATTTCTTTTAGCAGCGAATATTAGATGAGAGAGACCTTCTCCATAAGCATCCCCATCTCCTCCAAAACCGATCACCTTCAGGTCGGGATTTGCAAGTTTCATACCCTGGATAGTGGCTATTTCTCTTCCATGTATCGAGTATAAACCACTCAAATTTAGATAATCAAAGATCTTTGCGTGACATCCTATTCCGGCGGAGATCAGCAATTTTTCCCGTCCTATATCTTTCTCTTCCAATTTTTCAACGACATTTTTCATCGTATTGAGTATACCGAAATTACCACAGCCAGGACACCACGTGTTTTCAGCTCCGGTTCCAAGGTCTTCAGCCATCATATCGTCTCCTTTATCTTCTCAGCAAGTTTAATCGGTTCAAACGGCCTTCCGTCATATTTTCGTATCACCGTTTTGGGGACGATGTTGCATTTTTCTCTGAGTAGTGAAGCGAATTGACCAGTAGAACTCTGTTCTACCACTATAACATCGTCTTCCATATAATCTTCAAGCTCCCAGAATGGAAAAGGTTTGAGGTATTTAGGTTGAACAACCTTTGCCTTCATCTCGCCCGCTTTAACTGCCTCGCGAACACTCATTGTTGTGGAACCGTAAGTAAATATTACGGGTCCGCTATCGCCAAACTGGTTAACAGTTTCCATATCTTTCATATCGACTATCAATTTTTCATTCTTATTCCGCCTCTTATCATGCATCTCCGTGATCTTTTCTGGATCTTCCGTAGTTATCCCCTTCTCGTCGTTCTCATAGCTGTTCCATTTGATTACATCTTCAGACGGCGGGAATTTTAGGGGTGAAACGCCGTCATCCGTCATTTCATATCTCTTATATTCACGATCACCTTCAAATTTTTTCGGCTCTGCCCACCCTACAATCGAAGGATCAACATCGATATTCATACTGCTTTCCGATAGATGTTTTTCCGTAAGAAAAATTCCCGGAGTCTGATACTTCCACAGGAGATCTAACATTTCTCCTGCAAGATAGAAGGCTTCTTCCATACAACCGGGTGAAGCAACCACTAGAGGAAATTCACCATGACCCTGGTTCAAAGCAAAGTTAAGGTCGCCCTGCTCCGTATACGTCGGAACTCCAGTTGAAGGTCCCGGTCGAGAAGCTAAAATGAATAGAACTGGCGACTCTGTCATACCTGCCAAAGATATGGTCTCCTCCATCAAAGCTAATCCGCCACCGCTGCTACCAACCATCACTCTAGCACCGGGCATGGTCGCTCCAACAGCGATATTCGCAACCGATATCTCATTTTCTGGATGAATAGACATAATTTGAAGATCTTTTCCATGAGCTGCAAAGAAATGAAGTATTGAAGACGCAGGAGTCATCGGGTATCCTATGTACATATCGAGTCCCGCCGAAGCAGCGCCCAGGGAAAGAGCTTCATTCCCACTAAAAATCGGAGAATCATCATCTCCTTTCTCTAGGGTAAATCTATTCTCAACATTTTCTTCCGCTGAGTCATAAATCTCTTTAGCAAAAGAAAGATTCTCTTCAACCCCTCTAGAATATTCTTTTTCTATTAACTCTTCAAGTTCATCTTTTTTAAGTCCTATAACAGCGGAAAGTACAGCTATGCCTGTTACCCCCTTAATGAGGTCCGATTTTGAATAATTGCCTGATATCTCATCAATAGGTAAACCGATTCCTTCGCCCTTATCAGTATCTCCCGAATTATAAACCATCAAACCATCTTCTGTCAGATGATCCTTGTGAAGATTGTAACTTCTATCATCTAAATTCACTACCAGATCTGCCTTCATGTAGTGACTGTATATA
>SL_8KL_010_SEDDRAFT_10002619_pt1 | contig 15100 bp, 18 predicted proteins | sample SodLakKL_010_SED_4_FD_11160 | JGI IMG/M metagenome (IMG submission 11160) | reverse complement strand
GCGATTGACGAGATGGATAGTCCCGATTTTGAACTTCTACTTGAGATCGAAGAAGCAAACAAGGACAGAAAGGGAATGAAGAAATACCTCGAAGGACAGATCGATTGATAATTTCTTGATACTATGTCAAATATACAGAGGACGAAATTTGATGGAGATTCAAATCTAGGGTTACATACAGTGGTAACCGATGAAATTTGTATAATGAACCCAGGTCTTTCAAAAAAATGTTACACTAGGATAAAGGAAGTTCTTGGAGTTGATGTTCTTAAGACTACGTTGGCGGGCTCGAGCATGCCGGGTATATTCTGTGCTGCTAATTCTAATGGTGTTGCACTACCGAGAAATGTAGAGGAAGATGAAAAGGAGATTCTTACAGAAGAGGGACTGGACTGGAAGGTAATAGAAACAAAGGAGACGGCACTTGGAAATCTTATAATGGTAAACGACAGCATGTGCATAGTTTCTGAAAAACTTATGGAAACAAAAGAAGAGCTTGAAGATCTATTCGAAGTTCCGGTTTTCTCTGGTGAAATAGCAGGAAAGGATCTTCTTGGTAGTAGTTCTGTAGTTACAAATAAAGGAATCCTATGTCATCGTGATGCCAGTGAAGATGAAATGGAGTTCATTGAGGATAAGTTTCAGATTGAGTGTGGTCGAGGTACGGTTGGGTTTGGGGTTCCATTTGTCGGGGCTTGTATAGCTGCTAATTCAAAGGGTGTGCTTGTGAGCGAAGATACCACAGGACCCGAACTAGGCAGAGTGGAGGAAGCTTTAATAAGACACTCCAGATAACTTTATCGGGTTTGATAACATGTTTTCTGAATTCAGAAAAAAGATTGATGGAGCCTTGAGTAAAGCAGGCGAGAAGATAACTGAAAGAAGGATTTCCGAAAAGGACCTGAATAAAGTTCTTAAAGATCTTAAGATATCCCTTATTCAGTCAGATGTTGCTCTTGAAGTTTCCGAGAAGATATGTCAGGATTTGAGGGAGAAGTTATCAGGAAAGGAGGTAAAGAGAACCAAGATAAACGATATTATAACGGAAAGCTTCCGGTATACGGTGAAGGATATACTTTCGCAGAGTACACCAAACTTAATCGAGGAAATAAAGGATAGCACCGGGACCAGTCTCGTGCTTTTCCTTGGATTTAACGGATCGGGTAAGACCAGTACTCTTGTGAAGTTTGCAAGTATGCTCAAGGAAAAGGGGATCGAGCCTGTTCTTGCTGCGGGTGATACATATCGAGCAGCTTCGATAGAACAGCTTGATAAGCATGGAAAGGAGCTAGATTTGAAGGTAATAAAACACGATTATGGTTCTGATGCTGCGGCTGTTGTATACGATGCTGTAGAACACGCAGAATCCGAAGGAAAGAGGGTTGTTCTAGCAGATACCGCAGGAAGGGCACATTCGAACACCAATCTAATGGATGAACTCGAAAAGATATGTAGGGTAAATAGACCAGACTGGAAGGTGTTAGTTATAGATTCACTCACAGGAAACGATGCCGTTGATCAGGCCAGAAAGTTCGAAGAAGCCGTCGGTATAGATGGTGTTGTCCTAACCAAGATGGATGTTAACGAAAAGGGAGGTGCTGCTTTATCGACATCCTATTCCATAAATAAGCCTATCTTATACATAGGCGTCGGTCAAGAATATACCGACCTAGAAAGGTTCAATTCTGATGTCATTGCGGAAAGACTGCTTTCCGAGTAGCCCTGCAGACGTTTCTTCTACGTTGTTGTATATTAAACCTATTAAATATCCCGAGTTATAATTAAACGTGGTAAAATGGATAAACAAAGAAGAAAGGAGCTTATATCCCGACTAACTGAAGAAGTTGTTACAGAGGATGAGCTCGAAGATATTCTCGATAAGAAAAACCCTGTAGCCTATATAGGATATGCTCCTACCGGTCTGCCCCATATAGGCCATTTTGCCACGCTAAGAAAAGTGGCTGACTTCGTAAATTCTGGTTTTAAATTCAAGGTTCTGATAGCTGATGTTCATGCAGAACTGGATGTCGAAAAGACCCCACAAGATCTTGTCAATGCCAGGTCTGAGATATATGAGGAAGCTATAAAGGAAATGTTAAAACAAAGCGGGGTGGATCTTACTGATGTAGAGCTAGTGAGGGGAAGTAGTTATCAGCATGAAAAGAGCTATCAGAAAGGGTATATGCACCTAATGGAAAACGCTACTGTTAATAGAGCAGAAAGAGCCTCCAGTGAGGTTGTAAGACATGAGGATGGAATGAAAGCATCTGGGATACTGTATCCATTTATGCAGATAATGGACTGCGTTGCTCTAGACGTTGACATTGCATATGCAGGAACCGACCAGAGAAGAATATATATGCTTGGAAGGGAAACCTTGCCCAGCATAGGTGAAGAGAAGATAACAACAGTACTATATCCTCTTCTTGGGGGTCTTCAGGGAGGTAAGATGAGTGCATCGGATCCGAAGTCAAAGATAGGAATACTTGATTCCGACAAGGACATAGAAGAAAAGGTTATGGATGCATATTGTCCACAGGGAAATGTTGAAGACAATAGTCTTTTAGGATATGTAAAATATCTCATGTTTCCAATCATAGAAGATCAGGATATGACGTTTGATATAAAGAGACCAGAAAAGTACGGCGGGAACGTTTCTTATTCAGGATATGATGATCTAAAGGAGGACTTTATGTCAGGTGAGCTACATCCACAGGATCTGAAAAAAGGAGCGTGTGAGGTTATGAAAAATCTTATAGGTCCTATAAGAGACAATCTTCTCGGAAAAAGGGACCTCTTGAAGAAGGCTTATCCGGATGAACTCAATATTTAACCAAGAACCGCTTCTATTATGTCTATAAGGGACTGCAATACTGGAACATTTAGCTCAAAAAGTCCACCCATTTTAATACCATAATAAGCACCTAGACCTAGCATTGCTTCATGGAGAAGTATACCTATAAAGGAGTAGAACATAAAGCTCTTGAGTTTCATGTCGGTGATACCGGAGAATATCGCTACCCAATCTCCGCCTATCATAGGTGTTAATCTGAAAAGGACTATGGAGAATTTGCCGTTTCTGTCGAACGCCCAGTTAAGAAATCTCCATATTTTCCCTGATTTCTTCTCTTCGCTTATAAGCCTTTCTCCAAGCCATCGGAACAGGAGAAAGACTACGGTGTTTGCCAGAAGTATGAATACTGTCGATATTATAACAATTCCCAACACATGGGTAAGTGTATCACAGTAAAAAAGCACATATGATATTGTTACGACTTCGTCGGGTGCTATCCAGAAGAGCATGAATCCACGGGCAAGCGATGCTAAAATCAATGCGGTGATTCCGTATGCAAGAATAAAGTTTTCCGTTAGAGTAACTCCCTGACTCAGGATATTTATAATAAATCCTTCGCCCCTGTTGACTACACCTTTGAGCATCTCCTTTTACCCCGGCTATAGTTCTATGTTTTTGTCCCACATTTTCTTGGCGAGCTCGCCTTTGTACATCATCTTATCTTTAATTTTTTTGCCTTTGTTTTCCTTCTTTTTCTGATGCTCTCCTAGGAATTTATTCAGCTCTTCCACGAGTATCTGTTTTACTTCACCTGTTAGCATGTCCCCTTGCCCGTACTTCTTTCCTATTTCTTTAATCTTGTTCTCATTGTCGATGAATAGGTTACGTAGCCATTGATATGCTACATCCACCGAGAGGTCTGCTCCCTTCTTTCTGTGTTCTTCTTTTGTAACCTGGCCCCCCGAGTATGCTCTTTTCATAACCTTTTCTCTTACTTCATTGGGTCCATCGTTGAGCATTATTGCGTTCCTTGGCTCTGATGACGACATTTTTCCATCTGGACCCGTTAGCGCCGGAACTAGTTTGTTGTGTATCTGAGCAGCCTTTTTTCTGTCCAGTTTTGGTGCTATATCTCTCTGTATCCTCCAGTATGGGTCTTGGTCTATTCCAGCAGGTATGAGACATCTTCCTTCCTCGAAAAACGTAGGGAGAATCTGAAGTGCAGGATACCAGTTGAGGCCTATGTTGGTTGAACTGCCGAAACCAAAGACAGCAGATACCACAGAATTGTTTATGTTCTTGGCGACTTTTGTTGCAGCCTTGTACATGTTCCCTATATACTCTGTGTTTTTGAATATGAAGGTCTTATCGGGATCAAAGCCAACTGCAGCCACATCTTTAAGGTTGTCCTGGGCGAATCTCTCCACGTCGTCATACTTCTTTCCTCTGGTCCAGTATTTCTCGTCGTCTGGGAACTGTATATACACATTCACGTCAAAATTTTCCTGGAACCATTTTGTCATCTTAAAGGATATTATGTGGCCTATGTGCATAGGCCCGGATGGTCCTACTCCTGTGTATAGGAAGAAACCATCCCCTTCTTCGTAGTCGTCCAGCACCTTGTCCATATCGCGGTGCGAAAAAACAAAGTCTCTGTTTATATAGAAGTTTTTTGAACCTGCATTTTCATGTATGCGCTCTTTGAGGTTTTCTGTGAGCCTTTCGGTCCCAAACTTTTCTATAAGTTTTCTGTAGTCCACGTTGCCTTCAACGTCCCAGGGCGTTACTTCAAAGTCGTCTTTCTCCATATCCATCAATGAAACTAATTCATTGGATTATTAATAAGTTTACTGGAAACCAGTTATAGGAGGCCCATAAAACCTAGAACGGTTGCTGCTGAACGGTATATTGGACGATATATCGAATGGGTTCTCAGGCTTTCTAGTCTTCAAATATTTAAGCTTTAGGTTTATTTACTTATAGGGGGTGAAAAATATGGAAGATCCCAAATCTCACTGTGACGAGTACGAAAAAAGGATAAAGGAGCTTGAAGAAGAACTCGATGGCTTGAAGAGATATTTTGGTGAGGACAAGTACGAGCAAAACCTAGAGGACGGCGACTTTGGTTCCGCACTTGAGGTTATAGAGAAATGTGATCTTGGTGATAAAGTCGAAGAGCTGTACGAAGAGGCTATGTCACGAGGCAGTCACATGGATGCTCTAGATGCCGCAAAGAAGCACGATCTGGGCTTCGAAAAGAAAAGGAAAGCCGCAGAGATGCTGCTAGAAGGCGATGCTACGGATGCCAAATCAAAGGATGAGTATGAACAGAGGTTCGATGAAATAGTTGACAACCATTCCTTGGATGAGATTCTCGACGACGAAGAGATTCAAGAGAAAAAAGAGAAAAAGAAAAGGAAACTCATAGGAAAAGCTTCATTGAAATACAGGGACTCCGATCTCCGCAAAAAGTATGTGATAGCTAAAAAGTGGTTTTCGGAAGAAAAAGAAAAGGAAGCTGCTGAGAACTTGCTCAAAGACCAAGTAGAACATGCAGACTGGGCAAAAGAATACAAAAGGCTGGCCAAGATGGCAGTGGGTGACTATGGTCTCGGAACCGATGCGGTTGAATATATCTGTGAAGAAATGACTTCTGAGATCAAGACAGGATATGGTAGTACATATCCATCAGAAGCTCTGAAAATAGCCAGGAAGTATGGACTTGACGCCAAGTTCGAAGAGATTTATCGCGAAATGGTTTCCGATAATCCAAGTCGTGCGTGGAAACACGTCGACGGATCAGAGCTTTCCGAGTCCTTAGCAGAAGAGACCTTTGATAAGGCCTTTGAATCGTTTAAACTCACAACGGCGTTGAGTGTAGCTGATGCGTGTGGTTTAGACAGAGACAAGGCAAACAAGGCTGCCCGACAGTTGTACAAAACCAGAATGTCCAACTCAAACTTCGATGGAGCTATTGAAGTTGCAGAGAAATACGACCTAGGCGACAGTCTTATCAAAAATGCAAAGGGGGCCAAGGAAGGAATTGAAGAGGCTTAGAAACTTTTGAAGCATGGCTGGACTTAGTTGTTCCAGCTTTACAGCTGGCGTACAGTTTCCTTTCTAAACCTCCCTTGTTATTATATAGTCTGCCAGACCTTTTAGAAACTCTACAATCTCCGAATCCAGTAAATCATCGTCAAGCGCTTTCTTTCCCTCTTCCGCGAGTTCTATCGTAAGTTTTCTAGAGTAGTCGTATGAACCAGTTTCCTTGACAATATTTCTCACTTTCTGTATCTGATGTTTCGTTAAATCTCTGTTTCCAAGTGCATTTAGTATTGTTTCTTTTTGTTCTTCGTCGCATTTTTCTAATGCCTTCAGTATAAGCAACGTTCTTTTACCTTCTTTTAGATCTGAATCTGCTGGTTTACCAAGTTTGTCTTTGTTACCAAAGAGACCGAGCATATCGTCGTATACCTGGAAAGCCTTGCCTACATTTTCACCGTATTTTTTGAGAACAGCTATCTGTTCTTTACTTCCACTGCCGAATATTGCCCCCATTTCCAGAGGCCCGGCTATTGTATACTGGGCTGTTTTGAGGTGGTGTACGGTTAATACATCTTTTTCACCCATGTTTTCCAGATCCTTTTCGTTGAATGTAACATCAAGGACCTGACCATAACCGGTGTGCCTATGTATCTGTTCAAACTTTTCCAAGGCCTCAATCTTTGTTTCATCATCGAAGTCGGATTTCAATATTTGTGTTACAGCAAAAGAGTTTGCTATATCACCGGCGATTATTCCCATATTTTCACCGAACTTTGCAGGTCTGCCACCCGAAAACTTCTTCTTATGGTAGTTTTCATACATCTTATGGAGAGTGTCATCACCTCTACGAAGATCGTCCTCGTCCATGATATCATCATGTACTAGAAGATAGGACTGAAGTGCTTCTATTGATAGAGATGCTGGCAGTATCTTTCCGTTTTCTTCACCGTTAACAGCCTTATACCCTGCGATTATAAGAGCAGGTCTTACCCTCTTTCCTCCTCTCATTGTATAGTCCTCAAGGCATTCTATTACCTTCACTCCTTCTGGGTGTATCCTCTCTGCCCTTTTTCTGTGGGCTTTGAACTCCTTCTGAAGTTCTTTGTTTATCTTTTTCTGCCATTTTTTAAGCTCAGATACTGCTCTATCCATCCTTTCTTTATCGACGGTTGTTTCATTAAGTTCCATAATATCACAAGAAGCTTCGTATTCATTATTTATAAAAATTCGTCATTTAATTAATTCAAATTTCGTCATATGTCTATTTACCCTTCAATGTACTCTCCAAGGCAACCTCCTATCTTGACATCTTTGTTCTGTAGGTCTTTTATGGTCTTCGATCCCGTGACAAACATAGCCGTTTTAAGCTCTTCCTTCATCTGATCTATCTTTTCAGATACGGCCTCCGCGTTTTTTAGGCCCGGCTCCAAGAACGGACCTGCAGCAGCAGAGGCATCTGCTCCAATTGCAATGGATTTTGCTATATCAAGTCCGGTTCTTACACCACCACTCGCTATAACACAGGGATGTACGCTACTTGCATATATCGTAGAAGCTGCGGTCGGTATACCCCAGTTTTTGAACACTTCTCCTGTCATGGCCTTTCTGAAATCATCTGAGGCTGCAGCTCTGAATGATTCTATGTATGTCCATGATGTACCTCCCTGCCCTCCTGTATTTATTATATCAACACCTGCTTTTTTGAGTTCTTTTGCAGTCTTTTTCGAAATTCCACAGCCCGTTTCTTTAACCATTACAGGTACACTGAGATCTCTTGAAACCCTCTCTATTGATTCCAAACAGTTTGTTCCATCGACATCCCCCTCGGGCTGTATAGATTCCTGTGCAAAGTTAAGATGTATTGCCATGGCGTCTGCATCTATCATGTCCACTGCTTTTTCTACCTCTTCTATTGTATAGCTCTTTAACTGCGCCGCTCCTATGTTTCCATATACAAAAGCCGTCGGAGCTACTTCCCGTACTACTGAATAGGTTTTTGCTAGGTTCCTGTCTTCGAGCCCAGCCCTTTGGCTTCCAACACCTATACCTATGCCATGTTTTTCTGCAGCCTCTGCTAGATTCCGATTTATCATTTCACCGCGCTCGCTGCCCCCTGTCATAGAATCTATTAAGAGCGGGGTTTCGAGTCTGTTGCCGAGTATTTCACACGAGGTATCGATTTTGTTTTTGTTTATCTCAGGTAGAGCGTTGTGGGTAAGGGTTATATCTTCGAACCCGGCTCCACCCATATCAACATTTTCCTCTTTCGTTATCTTTATATGATCATCTTTTCTGTTTGATGTTTCGTTTGACATGGTTAACACAGTCTTATTTTAACATTTTAAATTTTTGTTGTTTTACATAGCCTTTTCAATGAGATCATAAACCTTTCCCTTGAGATCTCTACTGCTACTTCTCGTGACCCATATAATCTTTCCTTTGTCCTGAAAACGTTCCACTAGGTTTGTATGAAGGGTTGCCAACAGAAGTTTGTCAGATTCGAGTATTTTGTTTAACATCCTTTCGAAGTTATCCGAATGGAGTTCCATCACACCGATCTCATCTATAACTACCCCATCAGAATCATCTAGATCCGAAAGAACTTTTTCGGAGAACATTTTTAGACCTTCTAAGTTTACTCTGTACTTGCTGACAGAGGGTCCATTGTCTATGTCGACGGAAGCCAGTATGCCCCTGTCACCTGTTTTTATGTCTTCTATCTGGAAACCTGTCCTTTCTCCATCTTCTCTTATCTCCGGTGTCAGAAAACCACAGAAGCTGCCATTGACCTCTTCCATCAACTCCTTGAGTAAAGCTGTCTTTCCTGAACCCGGCTTTCCTGTTAGGAATATGTTCATATGAAACCCCAGTATCTAACCCAGAAATCTTAAGGATAATTGTTGGCTTATGCTTTTAAGTCTTTTCTTTATTTTTCGAAGTTACTGAGATCCTTTTCGCCGAAATACTTCTTTCGTGCAGACTTCATGGTTCCCGAGACACCCAATGATCTTATGGAAACTTGTGAATCACCTATTCTATTTATAAGTGCCATTGCAAGCCTGACTTCGCTCACATGCTTGTGATTACACTTTATTAAACCCCTTTTACTTTCCTTCTTCCAGGCGTCTTTAACCAACCAGAAGTTTATCTCGCCTGTGTTTACTTCACCAAACAGATCTAGAATAGAACTCCATAGTGCGTTTATCAGATCTCCGAAGTCTATCTCACCTTCTGATAGGATTTGGAACGCTACGTATCTCTTCTTCTCTCTGAGTGATGATGGTAAAGTCTCCGGTTTGGACATAAACTTTAATTACGTTCGGTTTTATAAAATAATTAAGATTTTTATGGATGATGTTGAATCCCTCTTTTCAAGACGGGAAATGGGGAACTTTTTGGAGGAGCTTGCCGGTCAAGTAAAGAACGGGAGGATATCTATTGAGATACCGGGATATTCCAAAGGAAATGCCAAGATAACACCCAAGCAACCTATTCGTGTTGTTTTTGATAAGGAAGAGGATGGTTCAATGACCGTAAAGATAGAGTTTGAGGAAAAGAGAGATATATGGAACGATTAGACTTCTTCTACTCCACCTCTTTTTATCTTGCCGCCTAATTTCTTCCGATTTTTTCGAACAATTTTCTTTGGTATTGTTGATATAGCGTCCATTGATTCAGAAGACCCAATACCAAGTACCTGCAGTAGAGATGCGAGGTCGCGCGGACTTCTTAAACCGTATATATTTTTTGCTCCCGATGTTACTATGAACTCTGCTTCGTATTTTTTACATAACCCAATGGATTTTTTGATATGGTTTATTACATGTGATCTGACCTTTCCATATGTGTGTTGAAGGTCATGGAGTACAAATCCTACGGTGACCTCGTTCTTGGCAGCCATCTTTGTTGTTTTATGGTCCATGCCCGGATCCTTTCTTTTGTATTCCGGATGGAGTAATATGTCTACCCGCCTATCCTTTGCTGCAGTGGCGTTTATATCGAAGTTACCACCCACAACTTCTACGATATCGACCCTTTGTCTAACCTTTCCTACGGCCCTTTTCATCTCTTCGGCAGTCTTTGCATTGATCTCACAGCACCGAACGATATCTATATCTTCCCTTCCAATCTCATCCATATCCTCTAGATACCTGTTGAGGAGATCTTTGTTCTCATACCTATGTGTAAGTCCTATTCCATGGAAACCCATTTCACAGGCTGTCTCAATAATTTCATCATAATCTTCACCGGGGACATAGAGGTCGTAAAATTCCATTGTATCTTATCAGGTATTTTGTGCTTGAATCTTATAAACATGGCATTTAAACTAGATTTTAGTCGTCTTAACATGTCGATAAGAAAACATCTTTTTATAAAAGGTAGGGTACAGGGAGTCACCTTCCGGTCTAGCCTAAAGAACAAGGCTTGTGAGCTAGATGTTTCGGGGTGGGTAAGGAACCTTGACGATGGGCGGGTTGAAGCTGTTTTCGAAGGTGAAACGGATGCTGTTCAAAGATTAATCGAATGGTGCCACCAAGGCCCAATGCTAGCAAGGGTAGATAATATCCGGGTAATTGATGAAGAAAAAACAGGAATCGAAGGCTTCAGAATAAGAAGATGATTATCTTAGTGACCTATTTTTTTCTTTGTTTTTGCATATCCACTTCAGATCATCGTCTTTTTCTATTGCTGGATGGTCGGGGTCCACTAGGATAACCTCAAACCACTTGTGTTTTCCGTCTTCTGCTACCCAGTAGGAGTTCAATACTCGTAGGTTCGGGAACTTTTTACTTGTTCTCTCTTCGGCTATTTTCTGTTTTGATTTGTCCCTAGGATTTTTTGATCCCGATTTCGTGGTTTTTCTACCACCGGAAACGCTCCTTCTTTTTCGTGTCCCTTTCTTTACCTTGGTTCTTACTACAGATATCCCCTGTTTTGATTTATAACCCAACTCTCTTGCTCTATCGACCCTGGTTGGCCTATCTATTCCTTTGAAGGTTCCTTCCTTTCTGAACTTCTTAAGCCTCTTCTTTACTTCCTCGTTAGGTTTTTTCCATCTTTCTTTCATATGTTTGTACATTCCCATGGTATCACCAGAGATAACATTTGTTCAGCTTCTAAACTTTTAAATCTTTCGAATGTCTCTTTTGTAGATAAGAATAGTACCTACCTACAAATACTCCAACACCTTCAATTTCTCTAAACTTTGGAAAATCCTAGATTGCGGATACTACTGCCATTATTCCTTCAGGTGTAGTTAGGAGTCCGCCGTAGATAGCTACAAATCCTGCTGTAAGAACTACCATGGTTCCGATCAGGGCTACTATCATACTTACTCCGAACATCTCCTTTGCAAGCCTAAACATTGATGAGTAGGCTATTGCAATGAAAATTGCCACAAAGATAAAGGCTAATGCAGGACCTGCCAATGGTACATAACTTAGAACCATAGCCAGAAGCACACCCAGACTTACGGAAAATACAGGATATGCTATTGTTGCAAGTCCATCCCAGTAGTCTCCCTCACCTCCGAGGATATTCATTACGGTTTTCATCAGAAATCCAAAGAACAGTCCTCCAAGGAATATCAGGAAGAAAGCTCCTGAGGATAGGTTTACTGAGCCCATATCCAGCACTGAAACAACCAGTTCGGGTCCTGTTATCTCAAGGCCCATGTTTTCTATAAGCATGAGACCAACGTATGTGTTCACTGAGAATACAACTGCTGCTACGAACATCATCATAAGGGACCCCTGCATAGTTTTTACAGTGCTTTTGTCCTTCATCTCATCTACGGCTTTACTAGGATTCTTAATGTATTCTACTAGAGACATAGTCATCAGCAAAGAATTGTGAGTGGTGGTTAATAAATCTTACTTGGACCAGGTGACGTTCACATCGTCGGTTCTCCAGTTTTGTATAAAGGAGGTATCTTCGACATCATCTTTTCCTGTACTTTCGTACTTTAATATACCGAGCCAGGCCATCATTGCTCCGTTGTCACCGGCAAGATCATATGGAACTGTATGGAAAGACGCATTTCTTTCTTCACACATAATATTCAACATCTCTTGGAGTTTTTTGTTTGCGGCGACCCCACCCGTAAGAAGCACTTCTTCTTTTCCTGCATGTGCCATTGCTCTCTCAACGGCTTCTGTTAGCATCGCAAACATAGTTTCCTGTAAAGAATGACAAATATCTTCTAACCTTTCATCATCCAGCTTTCTCATTGCTTCTGTCAAGAGACCAGAGAAGGACATGTCCATTCCCTTTACAGAGTAGGGGAGTTCTATATATTTTGAACCATCTTTGGCAAGTTTTTCTACTTTCGGGCCCCCTGGATGTTCCAATCCCGCTTCCCTTGCGAACTTATCCAGTGCATTTCCTACAGGTGTATCAAGTACCTCTCCAAACACACGATACTTTCCCGATGAAAGTGCTATAACCTGAGTATTTCCCCCAGATACATATAGTGTTACTGGATCCTGGGTTTCTGTTTTGAGCTTTCCTATTTCTATATGTGCTATGCAGTGGTTTACACCCACGATAGGGATGTTCAATGAAAGTGCGAGTGACCGCGCAAAGACAGCGCCTGTGCGCAGGCACGGCGGGAGACCCGGTCCCTGTGAAAATGATATCAAATCCAAATCTTCTTTTTTTATTTCAGCTTCTTTCAGGGCATCTTCCAGTACTTTATCACATACATCTGAATGGTGTTCAGCCGCTTCTCTTGGATGTATACCCCCTCCAGAAGGAGTGTACATATCGGTAACGTTTGCCAGTACTTTTGTATCTTCCATAATTCCAACGCCGAAGGTGTGTGCTGTTGACTCTATCCCAAGACAGATCATAGTATCCAATGGTATTTATCGGAACAAGTTTTTAATACGTTACGTTTAGCTGTTAGTTTGAAATTGGAAAGTTTAAAAACCCACGAACACTAACTTTTAATGGTATAATGAACCCGGTAATTCTTTCCATCCTGGCCTCCGTTTTAGCATTACTTTTTGCCGGTATTTTAATATTGAAGATAAGGGGTATGGACAGAGGTCCTGTAAAGGCCATTGAGATGTCGGACCATATAAAGAAGGGTGCCAGAACGTTTCTAGCACAAGAGTTCAAATACCTGGCCGTTGTTGTTATTATTATATCGGCAGTGCTCTTTTATTTTATAAACCCCGAGACAGCCCTTACATTCATATTCGGTGCCTTTTTGAGTTCATTGGCAGGTACCATAGGAATGTCCACGGCGACAAGTTCCAATTCCCGTACTTCTGAGGCCGTGAAAAACGGCCTCGGTGAAGGTCTCAAGGTTGCGTTTTCCTCTGGTACGGTCATGGGAATGTCAGTCGTTGGCTTCGGTCTTCTTGGTATAGCAGGCCTTTACTTCATTTTTCATGAACCAGAAATACTGTTTGGTTTTGCCTTTGGAGCTTCTACAGTGGCCCTTTTTTCACGTGTAGGGGGTGGAATTTACACGAAAACCGCGGACATGGGTGCCGATCTTGTTGGTAAGGTGGAGGAAGATATACCCGAGGACGATCCGAGGAACCCGGGGGTTGTGGCGGACAACGTCGGTGACAACGTTGGTGATGTTGCGGCGATGGGTGCCGATCTCTTCGAGTCCTATGCTGAAGCTATAATCGCAACCATGGCCATAGGTGTACTTACAATGGAAGTGACTGGAGCTTTTGTTTTACCTATTTTTATTGGTGCCGTTGGAATTGCGGCTTCTATAATCGGATACTTTTTTGTCGGTAGTGAAGAAAACCTCCACTGGGCACTTAACAGAGGGACCTTCGGAGCTGCGGCCCTGGCTGTATTTTTTATGTATTTTGGAATGAGGTATCTGTTCCCTGAGATGGGCATTGGAGTTTTTTACTCTGTAATTTTAGGCCTCCTCACAGGAACAGTAATAGGTCTAATCACAGAGTATTATACTGCCAGTAAGCACAAACCTACAAAAGGAATAGCGGAAGAATCCATCGGCGGAGCAGCCACCAACATAATAGCCGGATTTTCCACAGGAATGCTATCGACGTTGGTGCCTATGCTAATGGTTTCTGTTGCAATGTTAGCTTCCTACTATTTCGCAGGCCTTTATGGAATAGGAATAGCCTCCATAGGCATGCTTTCAACACTCGGTATAACTCTGGCTACAGATTGTTACGGGCCTGTTGCAGACAACGCAGCTGGAATAGCAGAGATGGCAAACATGGGCAGCAAGGTAAGGGAAAGGGCCGAAGCCCTGGATTCCATAGGAAATACAACTGCGGCCATAGGCAAAGGATTTGCAATAGGATCTGCTGCCTTGGCATCACTTACACTGTTTGTTACTTATACACAAGAGGTGGGTCTTGAAGCCGTGGACGTAGCTTTAACAGATCCCATGATCGTGGTTGGACTGTTTATAGGTGCTCTTCTTCCCTTCATATTTTCTGCTCTTACCATGCGTTCCGTTGGGAGAAGCGCAAGTAAGATGATAGATGAGATAAGGAGACAGTTCAAGGACATGAATATACTTTCTGGCGAAGAGAAGCCTGATTATTCTCGTTGCATACAGATATCTACAGATTCCGCCCTAAAGGAGATGATTTTACCCGGAACCTTGGCTATACTCTCGCCTATAGCAGTGGGCCTTTTACTTGGAACGGAGGCCCTAGCAGGAATGCTAGCTGGAAATATATCTACAGGTTTCCTTTTGGCTGTAACAATGGCCAATGCCGGTGGCGCCTGGGACAACGCAAAGAAGTACATAGAAGACGGAAACCTGGGCGGTAAAGGATCAGAAGCGCATAAGGCTTCTGTAGTTGGCGATATGGTTGGTGATCCAATGAAGGATACATCAGGCCCCTCCCTGAATGTGTTGATAAAGCTAGTTGCTATGACAGCTCTTATATTTGTCCCTCTTTTAATCTAAATAAAGGTTTTTACAGCTTCTTTTCAATCCTTTTGAAGCCACAGAAAAATACCTACTCTTCGTTTCCCTTCATTTCGGAGAAACCACATCTTCCACATGTGAGCCTGTCTTTATGTTCTGCAAGAAATACACCGTCTCCACATCTTGGACAAGACTTACCTTTTCGGTCCACTTCGTCGCCATCTACACCGTATTTTTCCCATATCTTTATTTTTTTGTGTTTTCCCATTTCACTCACCTATCTGTCCTTCGAGGTATTTCTTCATTCCCTTTCTGTCCTTGTTTGCTTCTTCGATCTCAAGTAGAAGTTCAAAATCGGGACTATCCATCTCGTCAATCGC
>SL_8KL_010_SEDDRAFT_10002615_pt1 | contig 15113 bp, 13 predicted proteins | sample SodLakKL_010_SED_4_FD_11160 | JGI IMG/M metagenome (IMG submission 11160) | reverse complement strand
GGGTGGAACCGCGGGGAACAATCCCCGTCCCTGGAGGGACGGGGTTTATTTTTTCTTGTGGGAAAAAAGTTAAGGAGGTTTTGGCAATGAATTTTCAGGAATTGATCTTTCGCCTGAATACATTCTGGGCCCGGCAAGGCTGTATAATTCAGGAACCTTACGATCTGGAGGTAGGGGCGGGAACCATGACCCCCGCAACTTTTTTGCGCGCTCTGGGTCCCGAACCCTGGAACGTGGGTTATGTTCAACCCAGCCGGAGACCAACTGATGGAAGGTATGGGGAGAACCCCTTCCGGGTGCAGTATTATTATCAGTACCAGGTTATTATGAAACCAAGCCCGCTGGAAATCCAGGATATTTACCTGGAGGGTCTTGCAGATCTTGGTATTGACCCCCGGAAACATGATATTCGGTTTGTTGAAGACAATTGGGAGGCTCCAACCCTTGCTGCATCCGGTGTTGGCTGGGAAGTCTGGCTTGATGGGATGGAAATAACCCAGTTCACTTATTTTCAGCAGGTTGGGGGCCTGGAGGTTAAACCGATTAGCGTGGAAATAACTTATGGCCTGGAGCGCCTGGCAATGTATATCCAGGGCAAAGAAAGCCTTTTTGACCTGAACTGGAATGATACAGTAACCTATGGTGAGGTTCAGCGAGAAGGTGAAGCCCAGTTTTCCAAGTATAATTTCGAAGTTGCTGATGTGGATATGCTTTACCGGGTTTTTGATAGCTTTGAAAATGAGGTGTACCGGATCCTGAAGGAGGATCTCGTCCTGCCTGCTTATGATTATGTTTTAAAATGTTCCCACCTTTTTAATATTCTTGATGCCCGGGGAGCCATAAGTGTTTCGGAAAGAAACGCCTATATTGGCAGAGTAAGAAAAATGGCCCGGCAGGTTGCCCGGAAATATGTTGAGCAGAGAGAAGCAATGGGATATCCTTTGTTAAAGGGGAAGGGAGGTCCAGCAAATGGCTGAGAAAAAACACCAGGTTCTATTAGAAATTGGGACGGAGGAAATTCCGGCTCGGTTTATCCTACCTGCTCTGGAGCAGATCAGGGCAAATCTCGAAAGCACCTTAAAAGAAGAAAGGATCGAATTCTCTGAGATCAACACCCATGCAACCCCTCGGCGCCTGGCAGTTATCATTGATGAAATTGCTGAAAAACAAAAAACCCAGGTGATTGAAACCAGGGGACCCGCCCGCAAGGTTGCATTCTCTCCAGAAGGTGAACCAACAAAAGCAGGCCTGGGATTTGCCCGCAGTAAGGGTGTTGACCCTCAGGACCTGGAGATTAAAGAGGTTAATGGCCAGGAATATGTTTTTGCCCTGCAAAAAGACGAAGGCAAACCAACCATAGAGTGCCTTGCAGGTTTGTTTCCTCAATTAATATCGGGCCTTAATTTCCCCAAGACAATGCGCTGGGGAGATGGGGAGTTTCGCTTTGCTCGCCCCATTCACTGGCTGGTGGGCCTTTTTGATGACAAGATAATCCCCTTTACCTTTGCCGGTCAAAAAAGTGGTAAATATTCCAGAGGGCACCGGTTCTGGGGAGCAGATAAAATTGAGATAAATCACCCCTGGGAATATCTTAAAAAGCTGGAAGAAGGTTATGTCCTGGCCGATTATAATCGCCGGCGGGAAATAATCGAGAAGAAGGCTGAAGAGATTGCCGGAGAAATGGGCGGAAGGCCTGTTTACGACCAGGAGTTGCTCTGGGAGATAACATTCCTGGTAGAGTATCCTGTGCCGATAAACGGCCAATTTAAGGACAAGTTTTTGCAGCTCCCCGAAGAGGTTTTAATAACCTCCATGCAGAAACACCAGCGTTATCTGCCGGTCCGCAATGAAGAAGGACTCCTTCCAGGTTTTATTACCTTCATGTCCGGCCCGGGAGGAGATAAAGAACTGGTAAGGTTTGGGAATGAAAAGGTTCTCCAGGCCCGCCTTGATGATGCTTTCTTTTTCTTCAATGAAGACTCAGCTATCCCTCTACGGGAACATTCCCGTGAGCTGGCTCGAGTAGTCTTCATGGAAGGCCTTGGCAATATGGAGGAAAAAGTTTTCCGGCTGCAAATGCTGCAAAAAGAGCTGGGGGAGCTTCTGGATTGGCCCCAGGAAATGATAAAAAAGGGAATGGAAGCTGCTTCCCTCTGTAAGGCGGACCTGGTTACCCAGATGGTTGATGAATTCCCTGAGCTACAGGGAATTATGGGCTGTAACTATGCTTTGCAGGAAGGGATCGACCCCGAAATAGCAAGGGCAATTGCCGAGCATTACCAACCCCGCTTTAAGGAAGACAGTCTCCCGGAAACTAAATTGGGAAGAGTTCTTGGACTGGCAGAAAAACTCGATAATATCGCTGCAGCCTTTTATACCGGGAATATCCCTTCTGGCTCTCAGGATCCGCTGGCTTTGCGCCGGCAGGGCCTTGCAGCTTTTAAAATTTTGCATGGACTTGAGATTGATCTTCCCCTTTCTACCCTGCTTGAAATGCTGGAACGGGTTTACAAAGAACAGGATTTCAACCTGCAGGAAAAATTGAAAGAACTGGAAGAGTTTTTAAAAAGAAGAGTGGCCCGCCTCATGGAAGAAGAAGGTTTCCGCTATGATATAATTGAAGCTGTTTTAGCGGGAGGAGACCTAAAGGTTCAATCGGGTCTGGATAAAGGCAGGGCCCTTGAAGAGATGAGGGGGGATGAGCAATTTATTTTCCTGGTTCAGTCTGCTGTGAGAGCGCAAAATATATTGAAAAATAGGATTCCAGGGGAAGAGGTTAACCCCGAACTATTGGTAGAGGCGGCTGAAAAAAACCTATGGGAAAATCTCCAGGAGCTCCAAAAACAGATAAAAAATCTGGAAAAGCAAGGTTCTTATAAAGAACTTTTTATGGCCCTGGCCCGCCTGGCCCAGCCCCTAGAGGAATTTTTTGACCAGGTCATGGTTATGGCCGAAGAAGAAGAGTTGAGGAAAAACAGACTTGCACTGCTGGAAAAAATCAAGGTAACCTTAAACCGGGGCGTTGACCTTACCCAAATAGTCCTTGATTAAAAAGGAGGTTGTTATTTTGCAACCCATCATTATCGTTATTTCTGATTCTATTGGAGAAACGGCCCGGGGAGTAGTTATGGCCGGTTTGAGCCAGTTTGATGCCCCCGAGGCGAATATTAAGAAGTTTTCCTACGTTAAAACAAAGGAAGATATTGAAACAATAATCAGGGAAGTCAAGCCCAAAGAAACCGTCCTGGCGTATACCCTGGTTAACCCTGAATTGCGCAAAGAACTGGCCCAGATGGCTGAAGAAGTTGGCCTTCCTCATATTGATATTCTGGGCCCGGTTATGGATAAATTCGAGGTTCTTTTACGAAAAAACCCCCGACTGGAACCCGGGCTGATCCACCAGCTTGACGAAGAATACTTCCAGAGGGTAGAAGCCATAGAATTTACGGTAAAGTATGATGATCGGAATGATCCCAGGGGAATAGAGCTTGCTGATGTTGTTTTAATTGGAGTTTCCAGGACTTCCAAAACACCAATGAGTGTTTATCTTGCTTACCAGGGCTACAAAGCAGCTAATATACCCCTGGTGCCAGAAGTTCCGCCTCCTGATTTAATGTTTGAAAACCCGGATCACAAAATAATCGGGCTCACAATTGATCCGCTACTGCTAAATGAGATCCGCCAGGAGAGGTTGAAAAGTCTCGGCTTGAACCGAAAGGCCCAGTATGCTTCAATAAAGAGGATTAATGATGAACTGGAATACGCGGCAGATATTATGAGGAGAGTGGGCTGTCCCATCATTAATGTAACCAATAAATCAGTTGAAGAATCAGCGAATGAAATATTAAAATACCTGCGGGAAAAATAAACCGGATTTTTAAAAAATCCGGTTTTTTTGTGCAGGATTAAACTTAATAGTATAGTATATATTATAATATGTGTTACACTAATTAGGAGGATTCTCTATGGAGTTGACGGACCGCCAGAAGGAAATCCTTAAAATTGTAAAAGAAGAGGAGCCGATTACCAGCCAGGAACTGGCCGGCCGGCTCAACCTTACCCGCGCTGCTCTTCGAACTGATCTCGCCCTTTTAACAATGGCCCGCCTTTTGGAGGCCAAGCCCAGGGTGGGATATTTTCATAATCCCCAGAATAGTCCGGTGTGGCTCAGTAACCTCCTCTGGGGTACAAAGGTTGAAGCAGTTCAAAGTGTTCCGGTGGTTATTACCGAAGGGTCAACCGTTCACAACGCGGCGGTACAGCTTTTTCTGGAAGATGCAGAAACCCTTTTTGTGGTTAATGAGGACAATAAGCCTGCTGGTTTGGTTACGGCCAAGGATTTAATAAAAGTTATGCTGGGGGGCATTGAGAACAGGGAACTCCCTGTAAAAGTGGCTATGGTTCGCCTGCCCGAGGATCAAAAACTGAAAATTGATGACAATCTCTACCGGGCCCTTTTACTTTTGCAGGATGCTTCCCGGGAAGCGGTCCCGGTTGTCGATGACAAACAATCCCTGGTGGGTAGAGTAACCCGGCAGGGAGTTTTCAGGTTTTTATTGGACAATTTATCGAGGGAAGGGGAATAATATGGTAATTTATCTTCTATCGGAAAGTGAAGAACACCCCGGCAGAGAATTGGTTAAATTTATCTCGGCCAATTTAACCGGCCGGTCAATTGAATTCAAAAATTTTGGTGGGCTCAATTTACCCCAGGAAGTTGAGGAAGTATTAAAAGGTGCCAGTGCAAAGGGTGCAATTGTTGCCCATTCATTCCTTGATGGAGAACTTCGGGCAGAAGTGAAAAAGCAGGCCTGGAAATTAAAGGTCCCCTTAATTGATATTCTAGGGCCCTTTTTGAGCAAGCTCTCAACCCCCGAGGAAAATTATGAAGAAAGCTGGAGAGTTTCCGGAGTTCCTTCCCTGGAACACAATTATTATAAGAAAATAGAAGCAATTGAATTTGCGGTTCGCTGTGATGACGGAAAAGACCTCTCTGCTTTATCCCGGGCGGACCTGGTTTTGATTGGGGTTTCCAGGACATCGAAAACCCCATTGAGCATTTACCTTGCCCACCTGGGCTACAAGGTTGCCAACGTTCCGCTGGTACCGGAAGTAATTCCTCCCCGGGAACTTTTCACCCTTCCCCGCAAAAAAATTGTAGGGCTGAGCATTGATCCTGAAGTTCTCCAGTTGATCCGGCAGGAGAGGCTCAGAGTAATTAAAATGCCGGCTGCAGAATATTCCAACCTGGAACGAATTTACCTGGAAATGGAGTTTGGTAAGGGAATTATGGATAGGATTGGCTGTTTAACCCTTGAAGTTACAAGGAGATCTCTTGAAGAACTGGCAACATTAATTCTGGAGAAAGGAGAATTCTAAGATGGAACGAGAACTTACTCTTGAATTTGTAAGAGTGACCGAAGCCGCTGCCCTTGCCTCTGCTCCCTGGATGGGAAAGGGTGACAAGGAGGGTGCTGACCAGGCGGCAGTTGATGCCATGCGCGCAGTTTTTCATACTATCCAGATTGATGGCGAGGTTGTGATTGGAGAAGGGGAAAAGGATGAGGCTCCAATGCTTTATATTGGGGAGAAAATCGGGGCCCAGAAAGGGGGCGCGTGTATTGATATAGCCGTTGACCCCCTTGAAGGAACCAGACTGGTTGCCCGTGGTTTACCCAATGCCCTGGCGGTAATTGCTGCGGCAGAAAAAGGATGCTTACTTAGAGCCCCGGATACTTACATGCAAAAGATTGCAGTGGGGGTCAGGGCCAAAGGCTGTATTGATATAAAAGCTTCCACCAGGGAAAATCTGGAAAGAATTGCCCAGGCAATGGGTATGCGGGTGCAGGATTTGACTGTAATTGTCCTGGATCGCCCCCGGCATGACCAGTTAATTGGAGAGATCAGAGAAGTGGGCTCCCGGATCCGGCTGATTAGCGATGGTGATGTTGCCGGGGGGATTGCTGCTGCAATGGATGATACCGGGGTCGATGTTCTTATGGGAATCGGGGGAGCCCCGGAAGGGGTACTCACGGCTGCGGCCTTGAAGTGTTTGGGAGGTGAAATTCAGGGTATTTTAAAACCTCGCAATGATGAAGAAATAAAAAGGGCCTGGGAAATGGGTTTTACGGAGATTGATAAGGTCCTTACCCTGGAAGACCTTGTTATCGGTGATGACGTGATGTTTTCTGTTACCGGGGTAACCGATGGAGATATGCTGGAAGGGGTTCGTTTTTCCGGTGATCGGGCTACCACAGAAACAATTATTATGCGGAGCAAAACCGGGACAATCCGGACGATAAAAGCCCATCATCTTGTCGGGAAGAAACCTGATTATTTCAAAAAAGATGTTCTGAAAAATTTCTAAGAGGAGGGTATTCCCTTGGAACATTATGTGCAGAATTTTAGCCAGGGCAGCCAAAAGGAAAAAGAATTACTGGGAGGTAAGGGAGCCAACCTTGCCGAAATGACGGGACTGGGTTTGCCTGTGCCTCCCGGATTTACAATCACCACCCAGGCATGTCTGGACTATCTCAGGCAGGAAGGTTTCCTGGAAAAGTTATTGCCAGAGCTGGAAAACCATTTGAAAAAATTAGAGGAAGACATGGGCAAAAGCTTCGGAGCTCCTGATGAGCCCCTTTTAGTAAGCGTCCGGTCGGGTGCAGCCATATCTATGCCTGGGATGATGGATACCATTTTGAATATAGGTTTAAATGATGAAAGCGTCGAGGGTTTGGTCCGTTCTACGGGGGATGAAGGTTTTGCCCTTGACTGCTATCGCCGCCTGATTCAGATGTACGGGGAGGTGGTTCAAGGGGTGCCAGCTTACCGGTTTAATCACCGTTTTGAAAAAGCGGGCAACAAAGCCAGTTGGGAACTTATTTATTCTTTTAAAGAAATTATTGAAAAAGAAACCGGATCCCCATTTCCCCAGGATCCCCAGAAACAACTATTGGGTGCAGTGGAAGCTGTTTTCAGATCCTGGGATAACCGGCGAGCAAGAGTTTATCGAGAAGCCAATAATATTCCCCACAATCTCGGAACTGCTGTGAATATCCAGGCCATGGTTTTTGGAAATAAAGGGAAGGATTCGGGAACAGGAGTGCTTTTCACCCGAAATCCTTCAACAGGAGGAAAGAAAATATACGGGGAATTCTTACCAGATGCCCAGGGAGAAGATGTTGTCGCGGGGATAAGAACACCCCTGGATATTTCCGAGATGAGCACAAATTTTCCCCGGGAATATGAGGAATTGGAAGAAATAGCCCGCAGGCTTGAAAACCATTACCGGGAAGTTCAGGACATAGAATTTACCATAGAACAGGGGAGGCTCTTTATCCTCCAGACCCGGCGAGGGGCTAGAACCGCGGAAGCTTCAATAAAAATTGCGACAGATATGGTTGAAGAAGGCCTGATTTCTGTTGAGGAATGTTTACTCAAGGTCAAACCAACCGAACTTGAAAAAATCCTGCACCGCCAGCTGGATGCTGACCAGGAATATGAAATCCTGGGTAAAGGTCTCCCGGCTTCCCCTGGTGCAGCCAGCGGAGTAGTTGTTTTTGATGCCGACGAAGCAGAAAAATTGGGGGAACAGGGGGAAAAAGTAATCCTTGTAACCTCCGAAACCACGCCTGATGATATTCATGGGGTAATTGCCGCGCAGGGCGTTTTAACAGCCCGAGGTGGAATGACAAGTCATGCAGCTGTTGTGGCGAGGGGGATGGGAAAACCCGCAGTATGTGGTTGCGAGAGTATAAAATTTGTCCGGGAAGAGAGCCTGGCCTGGATTGGTGGTTTTGAAATCCAGCAGGGAGATATTATTACAATAAATGGGGGAACCGGGGAAGTAATTAAGGGTGAAGCGGTTTTGAAGGAACCGGAACTTTCCCCGGCAACTATCCAACTATTAAAATTTGCTGATCAACATAAACGGCTGGGAATAAGGGCCAACGCTGATAATGGTCCTGATTCCGAGAAAGCCCTGGAACTTGGAGCCCAGGGAATAGGCTTATGCCGAACAGAACACATGTTTATGGGCAAAGAAAGGGTGCCCCTGGTCCGGCAATTGATTCTGAGTGAATCGCCTGAGGAAAAGGAAGAAGCGCTGGCACAGCTCTTACCCTACCAGAAAAAAGACTTCCAGGAGATTCTGGAAGTTATGGAAGGGAAACCGGTTAATGTTAGGCTTCTTGATCCGCCCCTGCATGAGTTTTTGCCCCAGTTACTCGATTTGCAGCAGGAAATTTTTGCTGCGGAGAAAGCAGGGGATCAGGAGACACTAGCCCGGAAAAAAGAACTCTTCCGTAAAACAAAAAATATGGATGAATCCAATCCCATGATGGGGTTGCGGGGCTGCCGGCTGGGGATTATGCTCCCCGCCCTTTACCGGATGCAGGTCGAAGCTCTGGCCAGTGCAGCTAAAATATTGGAAGAACAGGGGAAAGAGGTTGAACTGGAAATAATGATCCCCCTGGTTGCCGAAGCCAAGGAACTGAGCTTTTTAAAAGAAGAACTCAGGGAGATCCTTGAAGAAAAGATTAACCCCGAAGGAAAAGTAAGGTATAAAATTGGCACCATGATAGAATTGCCCAGGGCCTGTCTTACTGCAGATGAAATTGCCAGAGATGCAGAATTTTTCTCCTTCGGAACCAATGACTTAACCCAGACTGCGTTTGGTTTTTCCCGGGATGACGCGGAAGCCAAATTCCTTCCAACCTATCTTGAGGATGGAATACTGGAGGAAAATCCCTTTATTACCCTGGACCAAAAGGGAGTAGGACGCCTGATGAAAATTGCTGTGGAGGAAAGCAGAAAGGTCAAGCCCGAACTAAAAATTGGGATCTGTGGAGAACACGGAGGCGACCCCAAATCGATCGCTTTTTGCCACGCCAGTGATTTTGATTATGTTAGCTGTTCACCGTACCGGGTTCCAGTAGCTCGACTTGCAGCAGCTCAGGCGGCGGTTAAAGCAAAAAGCCCTGCTATTTAAGCAGGGCTTTGTTTTTGGGTAAAGAATTATTATACGAGGAGGGAAGGCTGTGGGAAGGCGCGCCAATAACCTTGATGGTAAACAATGGATAAAAAATTCTTTAAGTGTCTGGCAGGGTCCAATCAGATCTCCAGAGGAGAGAAGGCTTGGTCATCCTGCGGTTTTTCCAGTTGAGCTGGTCAAAAAAATAATCGGTTCCCTGGTATACATAGACCCGGGAAAACCTTCGCCGGTAATTTTTGACCCCTTTGGAGGTACTGCTACAACTCTCGTGGCTGCAATGGAAAAAGGAATTTCTGCAGTTGGATTTGAACTGGGGGAAGAATACTGGCTAAAAGGGGTTCAAAGATTGCGAGCAGGAGAAGACTGGGCTGTCCAAAAAGAGGATAACAGGGAACTGGTTTTAAACAAGCAGGGAGCCCTTGTTAAATGGTTAAGGGGAGATGCCCGGGAGCTGGGCAAACAAATTCCTTCAGAAAGCTTAAACCTGACTGTAACTTCTCCCCCGTACTGGGATATTATGAATCAAAAAAGGTCTGCTGATGGCAAAAAAAATCGTCCTTACAGCGCTGATAAGAATGATTTCAGTAACATTGAAGATTATGGACAATTTTTAAAAGTCCAGCAACTGATTTTTTCTCGGATTTTTTCTGGAACGGTAGAAGGAGGTTACCTGGTTGTTGTAGTAATGGACCTGCGCAAGGGAAAGGATTTTTTCCCGCTGCATATAGATTACTGCAAGATGCTACAGGAGGTGGGGTTCACACTTGATGATATTATCATCTGGGATAGAAGCCAGGAATACAACAACCTCCGACCTCTGGGATATCCCAGCGTATTTCGTGTTAATAAAGTCCACGAATATCTTCTGGTTTTGCAAAGGAGGTAGAAGATGAACTTCCGGGAAGAATATCAAAAAAAAGAAAAACAAATGCTCTCCCCGAAGGCTTCTTTAAGTTCTTCAAGCAGGGGGAGGGTCTATCCCGAGGAAGAATGTGATATTCGAAACCCCTATCAAAGGGACCGCGACCGGATTCTGCACAGCAAGGCCTTTCGGCGGTTGAAACATAAAACCCAGGTTTTCATTGCTCCCGAACATGACCATTACCGGACCCGCCTGACCCACACGCTAGAAGTATCACAGATCAGCAGAACTATCGCCCGGGCACTTTCTTTGAACGAGGATCTTGTTGAAGCCATTGCACTTGCCCATGACCTGGGCCATACTCCTTTTGGACATGCCGGAGAAGGAGCGCTGGATCGGCTAGTGGAAGGTGGTTTTAAGCATAACCAGCAATCTTTGCGGGTAGTTGAAGAGCTGGAGTTTCGCAACCGCGGAAAAAGAGGCTTAAATTTAACCTGGGAAGCAAAGGATGGAATTGGCCGCCATACGGGCTCTACTACTCCCAGTACCCTGGAAGGTAAAATTGTCCGCATTGCAGACAGGATTGCTTATATTAATCACGATATCGATGATGCTTTACGGGCGGGAATTATAACCCAGGAAAACCTGCCTTCGTATTCTTTGAAAATACTTGGAAATGACCATTCCCAGCGAATTGATACCATGGTAAGGGACATGATTGAGGCCAGCTGGGACAGCAAGGATATCCGGCAAAGCCCGGAGTTGGAGAAAGCAACCAACATCCTGCGGGATTTTCTTTTCCAGGAAGTATATATAGGTTCAGAGGCGAAAAAAGAAGAGGTCAAGGTCTTTAACTTTATTGCCAATCTTTTTCAATTCTACCAGGACAATATGGGCCGGCTTCCCCCCGAATACCGGGAACTGGAAGCCCTCCATGGTAAGCAGAGGGTTGTTGCTGATTATATCGCAGGAATGTCTGATCGGTATGCTCTGATTCAGGGGCAGAATCTCCTTCTGCCCCGGCCGTGGTTTCCAAGTTAAAAAGAAGGATTTTCTGATATCCTTGTGGAATACGGTAAGGCAAGTCCCAGTAATCCTGAAAGGAGTTATTGGAAATGAAAATCCAGTTTCTATATTCTCCCCTGTGTCTTCGGGCAGAGATTCCCTATGTTCGCTTTCTCGCCGACAAACTTGCAGGTTGTGAAATCGAAAGTTTTGATATCGGGAAAATTGCCGAAGGTGAAGAAGACGATCTTCCCGGAGAAATGCCTTCGATTGTAAGAGCTCTTCGCCGGGGGGAAGGCTTTTTAACCGAAGGCCTTATTTTTTGTGAAGGGGAATTATTGGGACGGGCCAGTATAGAGGCAGAAGAATTTCTGGAAAAGATTCGGGACGGGGGGGTTCCAAGGAATGAAAATAATTCCGATTGATCAGGAAAATCTAGACCGCCTTTATTCTCCCTGCCTGGATTTTCGACCTATAGAAGAGGTGCCTCCCGGGTTTCCAAAAGGTTCAGAGGCTCACCTGGACTGGATTCAGGAAAGGCGAGAAGAAAGAAGAGATTTTTATCAGTACCTGGTAAAAAAATATGGAGCAGCTGGTCTTGTGGCTCTAACCAGGCGAAAAGCTTTGGGGTGGTTAACCTTTTTTCCCAAGGAAGAAGCCCGGCGGATTGGATGGATAAGGGCTGTCGATGATTATTTCAACCAGGAAACACTTGTTATGGGATGTTTCTGGGTTTCTGAAAGTAAAAGGAATAAAGGACTTGGTGCTGAATTAATTGAGGCAGGGAAAGAGTGGGCCCGCAATAACTACTGGAGGTATATCGAAGCTGCACCCAGAGGTGATGGCCTGGATCCATGGTACAGTCCAGCGCCTTTACAAAAAGCAGGTTTTGTTTTTATTGAAGGACGGATTACTTCGCTGGAAAGCCAGCGGAGGTTTTTAATCTATCGTTGTGACCTCCTGGAAAAGGAAGTAACCCGCTGGGTTCAGGTTTGGGAGGATACTGCTTTCAGGGTCGAGGTTGTTAAATCCTTCCTGGAAAGCAACGGTATTCCAACCCACCTGGAATCGGATGTGGTTTTAAGCCTGCACCCCTTTACTCAGGGGCCCCTGGGGGAAGTGAGAGTAAAGGTTCCGGAACAGATGCAGGAAAAAGCCGAGGAGTTATTGAGGGAAGTGCATGAAATTGGAGAATAGAATTCACCCCTCCATTAACAGGGGGAGATTTTATGGATAATGCTGTTGAAATCATCCTGCAAGAGGTGGATCTTGTTGAAGTTGTCGGGGAGTATGTCCCGTTAAAAAAAGCAGGAAAGAATTATAAAGGTCTTTGCCCTTTCCACCAGGAGAAGACCCCTTCCTTTTCTGTCAGCCCCGAAAAAAATCTATATTATTGTTTCGGTTGTGGAGCTGGGGGCAATGTATTCAATTTTCTTATGGAGATTGAAAATATTCCTTTTAAAGAAGCTCTGGAAATGCTGGCCCGCCAGCAGGGGATTGAGCTAGAAAGCCCTGACCCCGCGAGAGAAAAAGCTCACCGGCGCAAAAAGGATTTAATGTTTGAACTTTACCGCCTTGTTGCTCGCTTTTATCAATATATTCTCCTGGAAACAAAAGCAGGTTCTGAAGCCCGGGAGTACCTGGAAAAAAGGGATTACCCTATGGAATGGTCGAAAAAGGTTGGCCTGGGTCTTGCTCCCCCCGGATGGGATAACCTGCTTAAATATCTCGAAAAAAAAGGTTATCAACCAGCTTTTCTCGAAGAAGCGGGGCTGGTGATTAAAGGCCGCAAAGGGTACTATGATCGGTTTCGCGATCGCCTGATGTTCACCATTTTTAATCGCCGGGATCACCCCATTGCTTTTGGGGGCAGACTTTTATCAGATGCCAAAGATCAACCCAAGTACCTTAATTCTCCCGAAACACTTTTATACTCCAAGAGTCGCAATCTGTACGGTATTAACTGGGCCGCCGATGCAATCCGGGAAAAAGAAAGCGTTCTTGTGGTTGAAGGTTATACAGATGTTTTGAGTTTGCATCTTTATGGTATGGAAAATTCTGTTGCTTCTCTGGGAACTGCTCTGACCCTGGATCAGGCCAGGTTACTAAAAAGATTTGCTTCTCGGGTATATATTGCCTACGATTCCGATATAGCCGGAGAGACCGCAACGAGAAGGGGCCTGGAAATTTTACGCCAGGAAGGATTAAAGGTATTTATTGTTGAACTTGAAGAAGGAATGGACCCGGATGACGCGGTCCGGGAAAAGGGGCTGGATTTTTTTTCAGAAAAAGTTAAAAGCAGTAAAAATTATCTGGAGTACCTTTTGAACAGGGCTTGCGAGAAATTTGACCTTGATTCTTCTTCTGGAAGAATAGAAGCGGGGCAGGAATGTGTCCGGGTTTTGGGGAATATAGATAATGAGATTGAAAGACAGGTTTATTTAAAGTATGTAGCAGAAAAATTGGATCTTGATGCAGGTGGACTGGAACGAGAGTTGAATAAGTTGCGTAAGGGCAAGAAAAAAGAAAATGAGGAGCGGGGTTATAGAACCATAAAAAGACAGGTGGATTCTTCTGTCCTGGAGATTCTGGAAGAAAAAATTCTTTCCCGGCTTCTTGCTGGAGAAGGGGAAGAAGAGGTCTTTTCACAGATTAAACCCGAGGATTTTGTTGGCCCCAAACATTATGAGCTTGCCCAGTTGATTTCGGCCGGAAAGTCTGTATCTGAACTGCAACTGGGAGAAGATCCGGAAATCGTTGAACTTGTTAACCGCCTTCGTTTTAACGAAGTTCAGGGTTCTACAAATGAACTTGTTAAAAGATTTCTTGTGGAGAAAATTAACCAGGAAAAGAAAAGTCTGCGGGAGGAAATTAAAAGCAAAAGTGTACCTCCCCTGTTCTGGATAAATAACAAACTTCTGGAATATAGAGATATACTGGAAAAAGAGCGGGGATTGAGGAAGGAGGGATAATGTGGCCCCAGAAAAAAAAGAAGAAAAAACAAAACAATTGACCAACCTCCTTACCAAGGGTCAGGAAAAAGGGTATTTGACATACCAGGAGATTATGGATTCCCTGGGTGAAATAAAGCTATCTACAGAGCAAATCGAGCAGATATATGAAATTCTTGCCGATAAAAATATAGATGTTCTTGAAGATACCGATGGTCCCGTCCTGGAAAAAGAACTGGAAGAAGAGGAAATAGAAATTCCTGATAGTATCGAACTGGATGACCCGGTTCGCATGTATCTAAAAGAAATTGGTAAGGTGCCACTCCTTTCTCCTGAAGAGGAAATTGACCTGGCGAAAAGGATGGAAGCAGGCGAGGAGGAGGCCAAGAGGAAACTTGTTGAAGCCAACTTGCGCCTGGTGGTTAGTATTGCCAAAAAATATGTGGGACGGGGAATGCTCTTTTTAGACCTGATCCAGGAAGGAAACCTGGGTTTGATCAAAGCGGTAGAGAAATTTGATTACCGCAAAGGTTATAAATTCAGTACCTATGCCACCTGGTGGATCAGGCAGGCAATTACCAGGTCTATTGCTGATCAGGCAAGAACCATTCGTATTCCCGTGCACATGGTTGAAACCATAAATAAACTGGTCCGGGTTTCCCGGCAGTTGCTCCAGGAACTGGATAGAGAACCAACACCCGAAGAAATTGCAGCGGAAATGGATATTTCCGAAGAAAAGGTTCGGGAAATAATGAAAATAGCCCAGGAACCAGTTTCCCTGGAAACTCCTATTGGAGAAGAAGAAGACAGTCATCTGGGGGATTTTATTGAAGATGAAGATGCTCCCGCCCCTGCAACAGCAGCTTCTTTCATGCTTTTGAAAGAGCAACTTGGGGGAGTTCTGGAGACCCTCACCGATCGAGAAAAGAGAGTTCTTGAACTCCGGTTTGGAATTGAAGACGGCCGCCCCAGAACTCTGGAAGAGGTTGGGCGTGAGTTTGGCGTAACCCGGGAAAGAATCAGGCAGATTGAAGCAAAAGCTCTACGGAAATTGCGCCACCCGAGCCGGAGCAAAAAACTAAAAGATTACCTGGAATAAAAAGCAGGAAAATCCTGCTTTTTTTCTTTGTAATAAAGCAAATCCTATTTTTTACCCTTGACGGGGTAGGTATGGTCGCTTATAATATGTATGTAGATTCCCCGATAGCTCAGCCGGTAGAGCAGGTGGCTGTTAACCACCGAGTCGCAGGTTCGAGTCCTGCTCGGGGAGCCACGGGCCCATAGCTCAGTTGGTCAGAGCCAC
>SL_8KL_010_SEDDRAFT_10002614_pt1 | contig 15114 bp, 8 predicted proteins | sample SodLakKL_010_SED_4_FD_11160 | JGI IMG/M metagenome (IMG submission 11160) | reverse complement strand
CCTTGTTCTGGATCAATGCTGCCTTCTCCTTCTAAATCAATACTCAAAACATACTCTTTTTGATCATACACTCTTTCAAAGTGAGCAATTATACTCTTATTTCCATCCATCGTTATTGTTATTTGTTTCTCCTGCCTCTTCTCATCAGTAACATCACCTGACCAATGACTAAAGACCCAATTTTCCTTCGATTCCGCTCTTACATACACCTTTTGACCCGAATAATAATTGTATGTACCTTTCTTGGGATCAACACTGCCTTCTCCTTCTACCTCAATACTCAACTCGTATTCTTTTTCATAATCCACTTTTTCAAAGTGAGCTATGAGGTTCCTATCACTGCCCATAGTTATCGTTATTTCCTTTTCTTCCCTATTCTCATCAGTTATATCACCCGACCAGTGGCTGAACTTCCAGTTCGCTTCAGGTTCAGCTGTTATATCCACCTTAGTATCTTTTTCGTATACTTCTTGATCTGGTTCAATCTCTACTGATCCTTTCCCATCCACCTGATGAGTGAGCTCATATCTTTCGTCCTCTTGCTTCAAAAATACTGCAACGATTTCTTTGTGGTCATCCATTTGTACAGTAATCTCTTCTTCAGTCTTATCAGGTATGCCAATCCATTCCTCAAAATACCAATCTTCCTCAGCTTCTGCTGTAATAGTCACATTTTCCCCATCCTCATAAGTGTAGGTTCCTTTTAGTGGATCAGTAGTACCGTTACCTTCAATATCTATAGTCAAAAGAAAATCGTCTATCTTACCAAAATTAGCGTTTAACTCTTTTTCCGTATCCATCATAATATTTATCTCATCTTCTGTCCCGATATAATCTCCAGTCCAATCCTTGAAGTACCAGTCTTTGCTTGGAATAGCTGTTAACTCCACTTCAGTTCCTTCTTCGTATTCATCCTGCTTTGGATCGATATCAATTGTTCCCTCTCCCTTAATGTTGATTTCTAGAGCATGTTCTTCTAAATTAATAGAAGTGGTAAAAGTCCATATTTTAGATCTACTAATATATTCACCATCATCAGCTTCTACATACCACTCATAGGTAGTATTAAGATTTAGACCCTTCCAATCAACAGAGGCTGTTTCTCCGTCCGATACACCTTCATGTGTGCCGATCAGTTTATTATCCTCTCCGCTATAGAATACAACGTCTAAAGATCCCTCATCTTCATATTCGACTTCTACACTCAATTCTATATTTGTGCTAACTCCGGTAGAGCCGTCAAAAGGAGATGGATAAGAGAATTCGATTTCGGGTTTTTTCATCGCCAAGACGTACAATCCAACTGAATCTGTAGCACTGTTGTTTTGATTGTCAACGGCTTTAACAGTCAAAGTTCTTTCGCCCTCAGGGATATTATGAAATGTATAATATTGCTTTTCGACTTGATTCCAATTTTCATTATCCCTTTTTATCCAGTAAGTAGATAGGCCAGAATTATTATCATAGGCATTCCACTCAACAGTTACGGTATGGTCCAATGTATCTCCTTCAGAAGGACTAGTGATATGGATCTCTGGTGCCTGAGTGTCCCTAACGTCAACCATTTTAACTTCATCGTTATTGTCTTCATTTCCTTCATCGTCCTCAGCCCTAACAGCAAAATAATGTTTACCAATCTCGGAAACTAGAATCTGTTTTTCAGTTTTATCAGTACTCTCTATCGGATCTTCAAAACTCATATCTTTCTTTCTAGAGTGATATACATTATAAGATACGGATTCACATGGATGATCTACTTCCTCCCATGCCAATCCCACTTTCTTTTCCGAATGATTCACGTATGTAGAGTGCAGACCATCAAAATCTAAAGGAAGAGCACTTTCTATTTCGAAAGATATATGTTCGACGCTTTTATTGGTAAGACCTAAATCATTTACAACACTAACGAGTATGTGATGATCAAGGTTAGGATTTAAGTCTTCGATTACGATAGAAGTCTCCTGTGTACTCTCTCTCCAGGACCTATGATCGAACTCAAAATTCTCCCCCATCTCGTGATGTATCCGGTACTCAAAAGGCTCAGATTCTCCTTCTGCTTCATCCCATCCAATTTCTACAGAGTTATTCTCTTCATATATTTCAACCAATTCAAGCCCTGGCTCAAATCTAGGCGGATTCACATCGATAACATGCAAAGTTTTCTCATATTCCGTCCTAGCGCCGGTTTTCTTATCCAGAGCTTCAAGGGTAACTGTATGATAGCCTGTTTCGTTGAATTGATGTTCGATCTCTTTTCCATGTTTTTCAATGGCTTCGAATGACCAATTATAATTGAGATCATCTTTTCTACTTTGAGCTGTAAATTCAATAGGTACACCAACCACCGTCTCTTCAGAATGAGTAAAGTTTACGAAAGGCGGGATATTCTCAGTTGTGATCGAATACTCTACATCAAAACTAGGATATGAGGTTCTAATTATTTTTTCTATAGACGCATTAGGTAGATATCTCTCTATTAATCTAAAATCGTCTAGTAAAAGATTTCCTGAACCTTCAGCTAATTTTAATGGTTCTATCGAGCTGGATAATGATCCAAAATCATCAAGGTAAATATTAACTGTATTTTCTTCTAAGGGTCCTGGGCTCTCATAACTTTTCAAGGTTATGTTCAACCAATCTTCTTCATATCTAAGGGCGAAAAACGTCCAGTATGAGGGTAACTTCATCCCAGTAGAGATAATGCGTTTTTCATCACTATTCCAGAGTTCTATCACCACTTCTTTATCATTTAGGGAAACTGCCCAAGATCCCTCCTTTTTCATCAGATAACTTCCCTCTTCATATTCATCTCCATATTCAATTTCTTTTAATAATGCAGTAACAGTAAAATCTTCAGAATCTTCTGTCACGTTGAGAGTAGAAGAATGATCTACAACCATTCTGCTCTCTTCTCCTTCAAAATTAAGGTAATATCCATATCTGCCGTGGGCCTTCTGAGGATCGTGCTTTTCTCTTGTCCAATTACCTTTTAATTTTCCAGTGTTTTTTTCCTCGCTTTTATCTGTAACCATGCCGTCAGTTACCGAACCATCGAATCTATAATGTACACGGTGCCAAGATTCTATCAATTCATCTTTTTCCACCATTATCATCGTGGGATCGACTGAACCAAAATCTAGATCTAGTTGATCTGCGGCATATGTCTTCTCATCCAAGATACTTCTCTTTTTAGACCATCCTTCACAACAGGATTCAATTAAGGTCGGTACGGCATTTCGCCCTTTCTGGAACACGTAATATTTACTCGATTCGTTGGCGTGGTAAGTCAATCCTGATACTGTAGCACCTGAATGAATTGTGATATATTCATCTTCTGATCTTTTCAATTCTCCACCGACAACAGTCCTCTTTATCTCAGTATGATTTTCAACCCAAGATATCACCAAATCTCCGTCCTCTTCTGACAACAATTGATAAGAAGTTGTATTCGGTGTTTCCCTGATTATCTTTTCGTCACCATCTATTGTTACCAACACGGTCTGGTTATAACACGCTTCAGCATATTTACCTTTATCGTCATCGATAGTCCGCGTGTAAATTATACTAACATCTCCATCAACGACTTCTATTGAAGGTCTAGATGATTGGGGCAAATTATATTCCCTCTCAAAGATTTCTTTCCAACCTTCTCCATCCTGCTTCAAAACGCCTATACTTGCCTGCTCTTTAGAAACTCCTTCAAATATATCTAATGAGGGATAACTAGATCGATAAACGATGTGAATTTCGTCATCTTGATTTATATCTACATCAAAATTAGTTATAGATTGATTTTCAACAGAATGATGTAATTCTAAGTCAGACCAACCTTTTTCTGTACACCATATTTTACCTCGTAATTTGTCATTCGTGTAGTAGTCTTCTAATTCTTCTACAGTATCGAACTCATCCGGTTCATCCTCTATTTCTTTATATATCAATCCTACCTTACCGTCCTCTTTAAATGATACAAGTTCAGGATCATATGCCATATCTCCCTCAGTTGTGATTAATTGTGCTTCATCTTTCCAAATTCCATCAGAGAGCTTTTGCATAAATAGATCAGACTGTACACCGCCATTAGTATCTCTTGACAGTTCACTCCAAACAGCGATAAATTTCTCTTCACCTAAGGAGACTATCTTAGGAGCTGCACTTGGACCAACGTTACTTCTAGCCACGAACTCATTTGAACCTAACGTAGTATTAGCTTCATTCATACCATAATCCCTTGTGGCTAATCTATCTGTTTCGAACATCTGGTTTTTTACAGTAGCGTTTGTATCCATCATGATCATAGAGGCAGGATCCTCCGTGGTACTGTATAATTCCCATTCTTCGGTCTTCGACCACAATCCCCAACCAGCCGAAACCTCAACAACAAATTTTCCAGCATGATCGATACCCGTATCCTTTGAGGGAAGCTCTAGCCCTACTATCACTTCCAATACCAATCGACCCTCTATTCTAGCCAGTCCAGCAGCAATCTCTCCGTAGGGACCTCCTCCAAAACTCAGTAAGAATTCAATCGGGATTTCGCCATCTCCTGGATCCAGTGAAAGGCCTTTTTCATCTTCATAATCGAGAGCCCCAACCTCATACTCGACAGAGATCTCACCACCTATCACGGCTGTTAATCCAACTTCAGCAAATCCAATAGATTTAAGAGGTATATCAATCTGTATCCCAGCTCCAACCCCGAGTTCTAGTACACCAGCAACACTGATACCATTTTCTTTAACAAGGAGATCAATACTGACCCCTGCAGAAACCTCTATTTCAGGATCCGCCGCATAATCTAAAGAATTACCTAATTCACCATCAAAAGAATCTATACCCATCTGGCCCTCATCTACATCGGTATAAAATTCTATCAAGGTGGTTTCAAAATTAAGATCGTTATCAAACGCGATTTCCCTATCAGGGAACAATTCCATTTCAAAGCCGTAATTGCCTCCAAAAAATCTTCCAAGATCGTCGAGGATATCTAATTCGGGAGTGCCTGAGATGTCCATTTGGTCCAATGCGTCCCTGAGTTTATCATCATCGTCTATCTCCGGTATTTCAAATTCGACTTCCCAGCCTATGTAATCTCCATCATCTTCTATATTGTTTATCTCAAGATTGTCACTAAAGAATACATCGAGCAGATAAGGGAACCAAGCTGGAGTATCGATTACTTCAACTTTCTTTTCATTTTTTAGTTCGATCTGGTGAGGAGCATCCATAGGGCTTTCGACTTCATTTCTGTATTTATTTTCAAGATAAGGAATTACACTAACTTCGGTATCTTGCTTTGAATCGCTGACTCTAAAGGTCTTCTCCCAAACTTCCTTGTCCTGTTCAAAATCAGAATCGTTTACTATCTCATTTTCTTCGAGGAACTCAAATTCAACGTAGTCGTAAGGTAAAACTCCTTGGGTTTCTAATTTATATGTGTTTTTTAGACTGTCTTCACTGCTCAAATACTCAAACGGGCCCTTATCTTCAGGTAAATGGAAGAACCTCTCTTTTGATCCACTCTCTTCATACGTAGAAGTCACATCAAACTGACCTAGGACCCACGCACTTTGAAGACACCTTCTCTTATCTCCATTGCCATTCTCATACTCTAGTAGAATACTCTTCAGACCGACATCATCATATTTTTTATACATATCTTCTTTAAAATTTTCATCTTCCCACCTAGGTCCTTCTTTTGCCACGTGATCTAGATCCCATCTGATCTCATACGGCCCCTCTTCTTCCTCATTGAGAGGTAATAATCCATCTTCAAGTATGCTGTATTCGTTTGTTTTCTCCCAAGTCCTTTCATAAGAAAAATACCTGGCTCTCGTTCTTATTGTAGATGTATTATCTCCCACACCTTTTCTATTCACGGCAGCTACTCTATAGTCATAAGTATCTGTTTCGTTTTCTATTTCGATCTTATCGGTGTAAGAAAATCCCGTAACATTATCTATCTTCTCAAAATCACCACCATTAGAACGATAGACGTGATATCCAAGTATATGGCTACCTTGGGACTTGATCCCATCATATATGGGTGATTCCCACTCAAGTACTACATCCCCATATTCCGACCTAGTATCGAAAGATTGAGGAGCTAATGGAGTTCTATTTTTAAAGAAATAACGCGCATGCCTCAAATCACCTTCATTCTGATCGTAATAGCTTATATGGGTTTCTGCCTCCCCAATATAATCGATAGAAGTATGGGAGCCAACTCTGCCTTTGGTATCTATCTCAACGTTTTTCCATCCGTCACCATCTTTAACCGCTAATCTTAAGTTTTCTTCACCCCATTCATGATAACTTATGAGTGGATGATTAGAATCATAGAGTTCAATAGAGGTATAAGTTCCAGAGGGGTCAGAAAGAGAGACCTCTTTGGAAGTCCACTCACCATCAGCAGAATTAGTTACATATTTTAATCGCTTATGCCCGTCAGTCCATTCGTAACAAGATATATGAGCTCTATCGTCTTTGTCTAACTCAAGAGAAGTGTACTTTCCTACTAATTCCCCAGCTTCTTTTATAGTTGATATATCCCACTCTTTTTTTTCATCCTCAGTGATTCTTTCAGCATATTTTAAATCTCTTCCCTCCCAATCGTAAAAGCTTATGTGTGGTTCTGAATCGCTGTCCAACGCTAGGGAAGTATGCCTGCCTAAGTTCTCGCCCATCTCAGCCACAGTAAATGTTATCCAATTACCATCACTCCGCTCTGCATATTTCAAAGCCCCCCGGGACGAATCATGGTAGCTCACTCGGGGTTTCTCTTCATGATCTAACACAAGAGACGTATATTTTCCCACTTCTCCATTTTCATCTATAATCTCTGTGTTTTCTACACTGTGATTTTCCCCACACCAGAGAGTATATTTTAATCTAGTGTTCGTAATATCATAATACGCTATGTGCGCCTTCCTCTCCTCGTCGACCTCAAGAGAAGAATAAGTTCCTACTTTCCCTTCATATTCATAGTCTATTGTCCATCTTTCCCAATCGCCCTCTGGATCATTCATATCATTTTGAGCTATTTTTAAAGCTTCTGAACTTTCCGAGTAGTAGCTTATATATACCAGCTTTTTTTCTCCAGCTTCTTTCACGTCTATGGAGGTGTGTTTTCCCACATCCTCTAACTCATCGACTACATCTAAAAATAATCCCTCCCTATCAGCAGAGATCATCATTGTTTTTTGGTCTCTTGAGAGCGTATGTAAATTTGTTGTATTTTCAAAATCGTCTAAATCTCTTGAATCGAATTCAGATCCGGAGAAAGCGCCTATAAATGTGGTGGTAAATATTAACAGCAACACAAAAATAGTAGTCATGAGCTCAAACTTCCTGTTTAATCTTTCTACATTATGCATCATTTTAACCTCTTAAAGTCCTTTACTAGAATCTAGGCGTGTCAAACTCTTCTGATATATAAAAATTTTGATAGAGTTAATAAATTTAATTTTAAAAATTTAGAAGAAAAAAATCGTCTAAAAAGATTTTTAAGGTAACAAACTTTTTTTTAAAAATATGAGAAATAGATTGAAAGGAAAGAGGGCTTTAGTTACAGGTGCTTCGAGAGGAATAGGCAGAGCTATAGCCGAGAAATTTTCTGAAGAAAAAGCGATCGTTGGTATAAATTATAAATCAAGTGATGAAAGGGCAAAGGAAGTATTAAAAAATGTACAAACGAATTCCCAAGGGATGTTGTTGAAAGGAGACGTGAGCAGCAAAAAAGATTGTAAAAAGATAATCTCTGGTTTCGTAGAGAGATATAACGGACTAGATATCCTCATAAATAATGCTGGTATTTACAAACGGAAGAGTCTAGAGGAAGCTGATATAAAAGACTTCGATGAGACAATAGATGTGAATGTAAGAGGACCCTTTATGCTCTGTAAATTTTCACTAGAATATCTAAAGGAATCAGAATCTGGAAGAATAATAAATATGTCTTCTCAGCTAGCCTTCAGCGGTTCAGATCACGGAACGTCCTATGTCGTCAGTAAATCCGCTTTATTGGGATTGACCAGAGCGCTGGCTTTAGAATTGGGGCCTGAAGAGATAACGGTCAATGGTATAGCTCCAGGAACTATCGACACGGATATCATTTCTGATTATTCGAAAGAAGAGAGGAAAAGAAGAGCTGAAAACATACCTCTTAAGAGAATTGGAGATCCAAAAGATATTGCCGATGCGGCCTTATTCTTAGCTTCCGAAGAAGGAAACTATGTCCACGGAGAAATTATAGGGGTAAATGGAGGCTCAACCATACATTGAAACGGCTAGATGATTATAAAAATATATAAAAGAGCAACCAATTGGAAATTTCAGATAATGGTGATAAATTGGTAAAAAAAGCTATAGTACTAGCGGCAGGTGAAGGAACAAGACTCAGCCCGATAACTAAAGCCATCCCTAAAGAGATAATCCGTGTAGGAAAGAATCCGGCTATCGAGCACGTTTTAAAAGTATTAAAGGCCGGTGGCATAGAGGATGTTCTTTTAATAGTGGGAAGAAAAAAGCATGCGCTCATAGATTATCTAGGGTCTGGTGAAAGACTTGGGCTCAAAATATATTACAGGATGCAGGAAGAGCCTAAAGGTACAGCTCATGCGGTATCACTTGGAGAAGATTTCATCGAGGATGATGAAGATTTTGCGATAATGTACGGAGACAACTACTTCACACCTTATGAAACGATGAAAGATATAGTAGAGTTTCACAAAGAGAAAGGAGGACAGGGAACTCTGGTTTTACATCCCGTTGATGATCCAACAAGGTTCGGCGTAGTAGATATCGATGAAAACAATGAGATTCACGGCATGATTGAAAAGCCAACTTTGGAGGAAGCACAGCCTTACAAGCACAATGATCACTGGCTGAATATAGCTGGGTTGATGATAGTCAATTCACAGATCTTTTCTTATATCGATAAGACTGAACCAGGCAAAAAAGGTGAAATTTGGCTTACTGATTCCATAGAGATGATGAGAGAAGATAGGAACAGATTCTACGGATACAAATTTGAAGGGAAGAGATTCGATATAGGTACATTCGAATCATTGAGGGAAGCTGATGAATTAGAACTAGAGAGGAAAGAGGAGAACGACCTATGAAAAAGGTCGGCGTAGTGGTAGGGACTAGGCCTGAAATCATCAAGATGAGTCCAGTGATACGGGAACTAGAAAAGAGTAACGCAGGTTATGAAATAATTCACACAGGCCAACATTACGATGAAGAAGTCTCCGGGATATTTTTCAATGAGCTAGAGATAGGAAGACCTGATAAGTACCTGGATATTGGTTCCGGCTCGCAGGCTGAGCAGACCGGTGGTGCTTTGATCAAACTGGAGAAGGCATTTCAGGACCTACAGATACAAACAGTACTTGTTCAGGGAGATACTAATACTGTTCTGGCTGGAGCACTAGCAGGAATAAAATTAGGTCTAGAAGTAGGTCATGTAGAGGCAGGTCTAAGGAGCTACGATTACCGTATGCCAGAAGAATACAACAGAAGATTGACCGACCACGCTTCCAATATGCTTTTTGCACCTACTGAAGAAAACAGAGAGATATTAGAAAATGAAAACGTTTGGGGCGAGATATTTGTTACAGGCAACACGGTGATCGATGCATGTATTCAAAACTTAAAAATAGCTGAAAAGAAGGCTAAACTTGATTTTGAATTACCAGACGAGTTCATATTAGTTACAGCACATAGAGCTGAAAATGTGGATGATCCTGATGTACTCAATAATTACGTAAAGGCTTTTGAAAATCTCGATTATCCTGTAGTATATCCTATCCATCCTAGAGCAAAAAAGATGTTCAAAAATTTTGATCTGTTCGAAAGGTTGGATAAAAACGATCAAATCAATCTTGTTCCTCCTCAAGGTTATCTAGAATTTCTACTGATGATGAAAAGATGTGAATACATCTTAACAGATTCAGGCGGGATACAGGAAGAAGCCACTGCGCCTGGCATCGAGAAAAAGGTTTTTGTTCTCAGAGAGTCTACGGAAAGACCTGAGGCTGTAGAAGCAGGATACTGTACCGTTGTCGGTACAGATAAGGATAATATTTTAGAAGCTGTAGAAAACTTTAAAAAAGATGGATGGGAACCTGGACCTTCACCTTATGGCGATGGAAAGGCAGCACGGAAAATAGTAAATATATTGGAAAAAAGGTAAGATTGGTAACACAAACTTTTTTAAAATACTGGATTCCAATAAACTATTACTATAAAAACTAAAGCAGAAGCACACAATATTGTTGCTAACAAACCTACTTTTGTCATCTCGATAGTTTTGAAGTATCCTGTCTGATACGAAAGAGCGTTCGGAGGTGTATTGGCTGGTAATAAAAAAGCCATACAGGCGGCCATACCAGCTACTGGAGCCAATAAAAGAGGATCAACCATGAGAGTGGCAGCTAGTGATATTGAAACAGGTACAAAAGTGCTGGAAGTAGCCGTCAAGCTGGAAAATAAAGTTATACTAAAGGCAGTTATAAATGCTACCGTACCAACTATTAACAAAAGATTTGCATCTGCCAGAAAGACTTCCATTTGATCTGTTATGATCCCTATAACCCCGGTTTTCTCCAACCCTGAGCCCAGGGCAAGACCACCACCAACTAAAACAAAAACGCCCCAACCTATCTCGTCAGATGCTTCTTTCCATTCAAGGACGCCGATTCCAGGGAAAATAAACATCATCGAGATCAGAAGCGATGCTATGTTTATCCAATCTCCTGGAAGGGGTAAAAAGGCATCTAAAGGATCAAGCAACCACATAACCACGGCTATCGAGAAAAGTATTATGACATGTTTTTGTTTCCCGGTGAGTTTTCCCATCTCAGTAAGTTCCTTCTTAATATCTTCTGTACCGCCTTTAATCCTCCTTACTTCAGGCCTATAAACCGTTACCATAAGTTTCCATATTAAAGGTATAGTGATGAGGATTACAGGAAGGGCTCTAATCATCCAACCTGCAAAAGAGACGTATATGCCTTCCTCTCTCAAAAAACCCAATGTTATGGGCACGGGTGGCGTTCCAACTGGAGTGCCCATACCTCCAAGGTTGGCTGTAAAAGCAATACCGATCACCATGGCTTTACCCATGTTTGTCCCTTTTGGATCATCTATGGCTTTTTTTAAGATGCCGATACCTATGGGAAGCATTATGGCAGTTGAAGCCGTGTTCGAAATCCACATAGAAAGAAAAGCTGTTGCTAGCATCACCCCTAAAATCAAATTATCCGTCTTTTCACCCATAAAGGATATGAAACGAAGTCCAATCCTTCTATCTAGACCATATTTTTTGAGCGCTGCCGCAATGATAAAACCAGCAAGAAGAAGAGTGTTTACGGGAGTCGCAATATATGCGAGGACCTCGTCTAAAGGCTGTATCCTAAGAACCCCCTGGAGAATAATGACCAAGAGAGCGGTCACAGAAATAGGGAGTGCCTCAGTCACCCATAATACTGCAGCGGTGAAAGCTATAGCGATCATTATTTTTTGATCTGTAGTTAAGGGCAAAGGTAGTTGAGTAAAAAAAGTAGCTATTGCAAAGGTGAGTATTATAATCATCAGTTTTCTGTTTAACTTGATCATATTTTTCTCCGGTTTCTTTCAATTTTTCAACTTTGATTGAATATAGATTTTATCGAGGGTAAGAAAGAGATGTTTAAAAAATTTTCTTAGTTACTATATCTCCTACATTTTTTAACGTCAAGCTATCAAGAGACTCAATATCCTTGCAAATATGACCATCCCAAGTAAAGCAAATGGATAAGTCGAACCATATCCTGCTCCGACGTCTTCTGTTCCTGTTGCTTTTATAGCTGCTCCGAGACCAGGTGTTGAAGTCATGCCTCCGGTGATAGCACCCGCTGTTACAATCCAGTCAAGGTCCCAAATACCTCTTAGGAGGAGGAGACCAGCTGCTATAGTTCCAAATCCAACAAACAAAGTTATCAATATCAATTCAACACCGACTGCGAACACAGCCTCTACAAAACCTTCTCCTCCTCTAATCCCGACAACGGCTAAAAAGAGGGCTAGTGTCAATGATCTTATCCCAGAGAGCACTTGATGGGACATCCTTGTTTTTATAGGACCGATCTTTCCGATGTAACCAACGGCCAGGGCTGCAGGAAGTATTCCTCCAGTTATACCCAATGTAACGCTCCCTAGTGGTCCTAGAGGTATAGGTATCTCCCCCAAAATACCACCTAAAACAACTGCTAAGGCAAAACCACCAACACTGAAAGTAACAGTTTCCCGGGTAACTTTTTCTTTTCCACTAGACTTAGCTGATTCGATGCTATCTTTGAACTTTCTTTTTTCTTTTTCTATATCTATATCTCTAATCCTAGGCCAAAATTCTTGTAAAAGGATAACCATGATTACGCCGAAGGGATAAGCTACGGAATATCCTATAGTGATCCTCTCTCCTATGTCTTCCGTTACCCCTTCAAGCTGAGCTCCAAGACCGGGCGAACTGGTCAATGCTCCAGTGAATGTACCTTCGATATAGTTTGGGTTGACAATCCCTATGCTACCTAAAGTTTGAGCGCCGATATAAGTCAATATAGCGGCTACAGTAGTCATGACGAAACCTGCTATAATAAATTTTAAACCGTGTGCTTTGACAACCCCTGCTATATCTCTCGCAGCCATAAGCCCCACGGCTGCTACAAAAAGCGCCAAAGATATTACGAAATATGCATCTGGTACTGTCACCCCAAAATGACCGATCACTAGACCAGCAAAAAGTGCACCAGAGATTCCAAATCTGAACCCCCTAAATTCTAATCTACCAAGTAATATACCTACAAGAACCGCTAGTGAAATTATAAACAGACTATTTTCAAGTAATCCTCCTACAAAGTCCAAATTCCCACCTCTTCTGATGAACACACTTCAAACTTTTTATTCATCTGCACGATTTCGACAATCTGTATGCATACTTGTTTAAATATCTTTTCTTTCTTTTCCCGATATTTATAGGACCGTCAATTCTGAGTTACAATATCCAAAATTATTAGTACTGATGATACGATAAAATCCTCGATAGAGGAATAAGTATGTTAGAGGGACTGTTAGGAAAAAAGTTGAATGGTTTAAAGAATGAAGATATACTAGTAGTGATGGACGATGGATTGGGATTCCTCGGTGAGCTGAAAGAGTTCGATAAAAAGACGTTGGTTCTGAGAAAAGTCTTGCAGTCTAGTTTTGAAGATATAGATTGGAAAGAAATATCATTCGGTTCTAAAAAATTTAGAAAAAAACGTCAGAGTGATAAAAAAGCAGGATTTGCTAATTGGACTAGAGTAAACTTGAAAGAAGTCTATATTAGAACAGACCATATATCAAGAGTGTGGCCCTGGGTCAAAAAGAAAAAAATCGCCGAAGGAGATGCAGAGGAGGAGCAAAGACCAATCTATTTTGAGGAAGATTATCTCTAGAAGTTATAGAAAGACTACTAGACTACTAAGTCAAGCGGATTTCTAATATAAGTTAAATTCAGATAAGCACCCAAATTACTTATAGATGTAGGCAGGATAAAATAAATCGGAGGCCGTCGATGACATCTGAAGAGATAAACGTCCTTTTAGTTGATGATGAACTAGACTTTTTAGAGCAGGCAAAAGATATACTAAAAGAAAAAGATGATCGTTTTGTCATCGAGACTTCAAATAGCGTTGAAGAAGCATTAGACATCATAGAAAACGAAAATATCGATGCAGTGGTTTCAGATTATCGAATGCCCGAAAAGGACGGAATCGAATTTCTTAGAATTTTAAGAAAAGAAAAAGAAAACAGACTCCCTTTCATACTATTTACTGGGAGAGGATGGGAGGAAGTGGCGATGAACGCACTGAACCTTGGAGCTGATAAGTACATATGGAAAAAAGAAGAGCTAAATCTTTACGATCAAAAAGAAGATTTAGTTGAGCAGTATGATATACTGGCAAAAGAAATAGTCAACGAAGTCAAAAAATACGAGAACGAAAAAACTATAGAACTTATGCGTGATACCATCGAGATGGCAAAGGATGGTATTTTTTGGATAACACCAGAGGGTGAAATATTATATGGAAATAAGACTGTCAGGGAGATGTTAGGGTATAATCAGAAGGAGCTCCAAAATCTATCTATCTCAGATATCGATCCTCATTTTAAAGATGAAAAAAGAAAGGAGATTTGGAAAAAACTAAAGAAAGAGGGGTCGATGACCTTCGAAACTGAAGAGGAAAGTAAAGATGGTACCATTTTTCGAGTAGAGATAAATAGCAATTACGTAAGGCATAATGATAGGGAACTTGAATTTGCTTTCGTAAGAAGGATCGATGATTAAGATCGAAATATCAAGTATTAAATACCTCTTCTAGTCTAACTAAATAAAGATGGAAAAAAGTAGATTTAAAAAGTTGATCACTTCTCAACTTAAAACCTTGAATACCGGTATGGTATCTCAGAAAAAAAGACTTAGTACCCTTTTAAAAGAAGACAAACCATCTGTCGAAAAAAGAGAAGAGGGGAAACACTATTTTGAAAAAGAACATCTTAAAAAATTAGAAGAGATTGCCCCAATCCACAAAAAAGACGAGTTGAAGCTCCCAATAGTAGTTTACAACGACCCTTCACTCGATCGATGTTATGTTAAAAAAAGAGTGGAAGGAAAAGTAGTAAAAAAGATGATCGGATTAGAAAACAAAACTATTCAAAGAAATAAAACTTGGTTCTCTAAACCTCTTATTACAGAGATAATTAGAAAATACGATGATATCTTTCAATTTGTTTGGACTCCCAAGTTGAACAGAGATATAACATCTAAAAATAGTAAAAGAAAATAATAAAGGATTTTTGTGCGAATTTTTGTTATTGTTTGAGTGTCAACTCTTCACCACAACACATGAACTCACAGGTTGCACAAGTACCCTCTTCTTCGCCCTCACAGCATTCTCCACATTCACTTATGACCTTCATCTCAAAACCGCAGTCTTCACACATATATATTTGTCCTTTCTCCATATCATGGCATTCCGGCATAATATCACCATTACAGCGTAATATGAGTATTATAAATAAACCTTTTGTACT
>SL_8KL_010_SEDDRAFT_10002613_pt1 | contig 15115 bp, 10 predicted proteins | sample SodLakKL_010_SED_4_FD_11160 | JGI IMG/M metagenome (IMG submission 11160) | reverse complement strand
CCAGATCCACCTCCTCATCGGGTAAAAGATTTCCGGTGGTCCGCACCTGGTCGCGAATGGGCATCGGCTCAATCACATATCCGCTCACCCTGAGCGCCTGCCGCTGCCGTGGCTGAAATGAAGTATCCGGTCCGCTTCCGGCACCGGAAGAAAACAAAGGCCTTATTTTCGGATAAGCAATGATCACGACCAACAGCACCAGAATGGCCAGGTTGATCACAATTTTAAATTTTTTATTCATCGTTTACTGGTAAAATGGTTTGCAATGGGGTGATTCAAGCAGGGGTTTTATATCAAAATATATTAACATCTTACGTCCGGTTTTGTTTATTCAGCCAACCCGGGCTGCCAAAGCGCGGCAAATATATGGATCAACCCCGCTTAACCACGTATATTTAACCTTAAAAAACGCAAATACCTGCTTCAAATAAACTCCCCGAATCAGGTTTTTGTTTATTTTTAACCGGAATTACTCTAATCCATTATTCACCTCATCGAATTAACCACTATTATTTTACAAAAATGACAACACAAAAACTTGGCAAACTGTTGCTTTTGCTGGCCTTATTCCTTGTATCGCAGGGAGCGATCTTTGCCAGTGACGCTTATCAGTATGAAACCATTCCGGGCGACCCGCTTAATGCCCGCATTTACACTCTTGACAACGGACTCAGGGTATATCTGTCACCTTTCGACAATGAACCCAGAATTCAGACCTATGTGGCTGTCAGGGTTGGCAGCAAACACGACCCGGCAGAAACCACCGGACTCGCTCACTATTTTGAGCACCTGATGTTTAAGGGGACAAGCAGCTTTGGCACCCTCGACTGGGAAAAGGAAAAGCCACTGCTGGATGAAATTGAAGCACTGTTTGAAATTTATCGCCTGGAAACGGATGAAGACAAACGCGCGGCGATTTATCATCAGATCGACAGCATCTCCTATATTGCATCCACCTATGCCATTGCCAACGAATATGACAGGCTGATGACGGCCATTGGTTCTAGCGGAACCAACGCAGGCACATCCAACGATTTTACCATTTATATGGAAAACATTCCGGCAAACCAACTGGAAAACTGGGCCATGATACAGGCCGACCGCTTCAACGATCCGGTGTTGCGCCTGTTCCATACCGAACTGGAGACTGTTTATGAAGAGCTGAATATGTCGCTGACCAATGACGGACGCAGAGCTTCGCAAGCAATGTACCAGGGGTTGTTCCCCACCCACCCCTATGGGTTGCAGACAACCCTGGGAGAACCCGAACACCTGAAAAACCCATCGATCATCAACATAAAAAACTTTTTCGGGGAATATTATGTACCCAACAATATGGCCGTGGTAATGGCGGGAGACTTTGACCCGGATCAGGCGATCAAAGTCATAGACGCCCATTTTGGCCAGCTGGAAGCTTCCCCACTGCCTGAATTGTCTTTTGATCCGCAGCCGGATCTGACAGAACCGGTCATCAGAGAGGTAACCGGACTGCAGGCCGAAAACATCCAGGCAGGATGGCGGCTGGAGGGCGCTGCATCCGAACACGTGCCCTACGCCAATATGATCAGAATGATCCTTTCCAACGGGCGTTCGGGGCTGATCGACCAGAACCTGAACCAGCAAATGGCCACCCTGGGTGCAGGTGCCGGGGTACGCAGCATGGCTGACTATTCTGTATTTACCCTGTCGGGGAGGAACAAAAGCGATCAGAGCCTTGATGAGGTAAAACAATTGCTGATGGAGCAGCTTGACCTGCTTAAATCAGGAGAGTTCGAAGACTGGCTGATGGAAGCTGCCGTGAATAATCTTCGCCTCCAGGAACTTCGCAACAGGGAAAACAGCCGAAGCCGTGCCATGGGCATGGCCATGAGTTTCCTGAATAATGTACCCTATGAACATAGTGTCACCTACCTTGATCGCCTGGGCGAAATTACCCGGGAAGATGTCATTGCCTTTGCCAACGAGCACCTCCGTGAAGACAATTATGTAGTGGTATACAAGCGGCAGGGGGCTGCGGCCGATGTGGAGCAGGTGGAAAAACCTTCCATTACCCCCATTCACATCAACCGTGAAGATGAATCGGCCATGCTGGCACAGATCAAGGCGAGTGAAGTGGATCCCATTGAACCTGTATTCCTGGATTATGAAGAGGATATTATCAGGAAAGAAACAGCCAACGGGCTGCAGTTGCTTTACGCACACAACGACGCCATTCCCACCTTTTCACTGACTTATTTCTGGCGCATGGGAAGTTACCATGACAAATACCTGCCCCTGGCAGGCAACTTCATCCGGTTTATGGAGACAGATGATTATTCTGCTGAGGATATCTCCGATGAATTTTACCGGCTTGCCTGCAATTTCAATGTCTCGGTAGGCAGTGAAGAGACCCGCGTCAGTATCAGTGGCCTCGCAGAAAATATGGAAGCCGCCGTGAGTCTTTTTGAACACCTTATTCAAAACGCCCGGGCAGATGAAGCCGCCTTGCAACGGTACGCAAGCAACCTGAAAAATGCCAGGGAAAACAGCAAGGCAGATCAGGGGGCCAATTTCTCCGCCCTTGTCAATTATGCCATGTACGGATCTGACAACCCATCGACCTATACCCTCACTGATGAAGAACTGGATCAGCTTACCGTCTCCCGGCTGACCACAGCCCTGAGGGATCTCTGGCGCATTGAACACAAAGTGGTTTTTCATGGCCCCCAGTCACCGGAGGAAGCAGCCGACCTGGTCACCAGATACCATGAAGTACCGGCCACCATGGCATCCGTAGCAGGCGGCATCCGTTTTGAGCCGAGAGAGACCCGGGAAAACAGGGTGTATTTCGCCCATTATGATGCAAATCAAAGTTACCTGCAGACCATTTCCAGGGGCATTCCTTATGATCCGGAAATGACACCGGTTATCAGCATGTACAACCGGTATTTCGGCGGCGGGATGAACGCCATCGTCTTCCAGGAGATGAGGGAAAAAAGGGGGCTGGCCTATACGGCCCGTTCCAGTTATTCCGCTCCTTCTTTTCCGGAAGACCACTATATGAAAACCAGCTTTATTGCTACCCAGAACGACAAAGTTGTGGATGCCTTCAGTGCATTCAATGAACTGTTTGATGAGATGCCGGTATCGGAAACCGCCTTCCGGCTTGCACAGGAACAGGCCATCAGCAACATCCGCACCCAACGGATACGTGACACAGGGGTCATCTGGAATTACCTCAATGCCAAACGAATGGGAAGAAACAGCGACCAGAGAGAACTCCTGTACCATCTGCTCCCGGAAATGACACTTGACCAGGTAATTGCGTTTAACAGGGATTATATCAGCAACCAGCCAAAGACCTATGTCATTTTGGGCAATGAAAATACGGTTGACTTCAATGAGATGGAACGTTTATTCGGTCCGGTCACCAAACTTGGCAGGGAAGATTTGTTTATATTTTAATCATTTTGTTTCTTTGCAAAAGCCGTCATTCCTCCGATGCAGGTGACGGCTTTTGCTTTTATCTTCTGACCGGTGACTATTAAAGACAAAATAAATATACCGAACGCCGTATCCTTTTACAGGTTACTGGCTTTCCCGGTAATTCTCTATCTGGCCTTAGCAGGCTATGAAAGTGCATTTGCCGTATTGATCGTCATTAATCTTTTCAGTGACGTGCTGGACGGCATCCTGGCGCGGCTGTTAAAGCAGCAAACGGAATTCGGGGCCAAGCTTGACTCCATCGCAGATATAGGAACTTACTTCCTTGTTTTCCTTGGAATCTGGATGTTTAAGCGGGCGGACTTCGCCCCGCACGTGGTGAGTTTTTCCACATTTATCGGGCTGCTGATCGTGGCACTGAGTCTTTCGGTGATCAAATTCGGACGTTTCCCCAGCCTGCATCTTTATTCGTGGAAAATCGGGGGCTACATACAGGGTACGTTTTTTGTGATCCTGTTTGCATTCGGTTTTAACACCCCGTTCTACTATTTTATGATAACCTGGGGTATTCTGGCTTTCCTGGAACATATAATCATCCAGCTGATCATTCCGAAAATGCAGTCCAATGCAAAGGGGTTGTACTGGGTACTGAAAGAAAAAACACACAGAAGACCGGCTCCTGACAAAACAGAATAGCCCCCCGATATGGAAGGACTGATCTATCAAATCATACTGGCATACTTCGTCATCGGAGCCATCGCCTTTGCCCTGGTCAGCAGGCATAAAACAACGAAAGAAAAAAAGGAGACCTGGACCAAGTTTGGCACCTATTTTCTGATCATCCATATACTTTTTGGAAGCATCTATTTCGGACCGCCCTGGTTCAGCCTGGCCGGAGCAGTGATCGTGATAACCGGATATGCGGAAATAATCAGCACCGCAAACCGAAATAAAAAGCAGCAAACGGCCCGTTTTTTCGGAGTTTCCCTTGGCGGTTATACATTGCTGGCCGTCCCGTTTTTCCTCTTCACCTTTCTGGATCAGCCATTGCTGTATTTCACATTTATTGTGGTAGCGGTTTTCGATGCATTCAGTCAGATCAGCGGACAATTGCTGGGCGGCAGAAAACTCATTCCATCGGTAAGCCCCCGAAAAACAATCTCAGGATTGGCCGGAGGCTCAGCCACAGCAATCCTCACAGCAATCCTTACCCGTGAGCTGACAGGGGGAGAATGGGTAACTGCCTTGTTTATTGCAGTAATCATCACTATATTTGCATTGTTGGGGGATCTTCTGGCATCCTATTTCAAACGTCAATACAAGGTAAAAGACTTTGGTCATTTATTGCCCGGGCATGGCGGATTCCTTGACAGGTTCGACAGTTTAATAGCAGGAGGTGCCGCTGTGTTTGTTTTAAACATCTTATTATCATGAGCCAGGAGCTATTCTTTACCATTTTATACAGCTTGGCCTTCATGGCCATCCTTGCCACCGGAGAGATCCTGCACTCTATCCTGAAAGTACGCACGGAATACACCAGAAAGTTCGCACACAGTGCAGCATCCCTGCTTGCCCTGACTTTTCCGCTGATTTATAACTCCTACGGCTATGTACTGGCCATGGGCATCATCTTTTTCCTGGTCATGATCATCGCCAAGAGAAAAAAGCTGCTGATGTCGATCAACGGAGTTACAAGGCAGACATATGGCGGTGTGCTGCTTCCCGTGGCCATCACCGGTGCTTTTAGTGCTTCTGTTTGGCTCGATGATGCCAAACTTTTTATCATTCCCATTCTGATCCTGGGGGTCAGCGATTCCCTGGCAGGCCTCACAGGGATGCATTACGGGCCGAAGCTGAAAAAAATCATCATCCGCAAACTGGCACTCAACAAAACCTATCTCGGGACGTCCGTTTTCTTTTTTACGGCTTTGGTCATTTCTGTATATGTGCTGCACTGGTTTGTGGGGAACTTCAGCACCCATACCATCATGGCTGCTTTCAGTGTTGCAATCGGAGCAGCCATCGTCGAAGCCTTCAGTTCAAAAGGGCTGGATAACTTCACCGTACCCTTTACCAGCCTGCTGATATTGTCCATGTTCTAAAAACCGATTACCATGCGGTCATACAAAGTCACGGATGCAATGCCTTCAGTGTTCCCGGAAATGCATATTTACAAGGGCATAAGAGACAAATACAAGCTTGATGAGGCGCTGTTTTCCAGTGATGGCCGTTTCCTTTTCTCCAATCCCGCGGCGATAAGAAAACTGGTCTTCATGCTCAATAAAGACAGAAGTCCGGTACAACAGGTTTATGCAGGCGAGCTGTATGCTGCCGGGCTGATCCATGAAGTTTACCATGTAGTGATTGAGCAATATGCCGAAGTTGTCAACAAAGACGTTTTCAAAAAAGCAGAAAATTTCCTGGAAGAGCGCCTTGGAAGTAAAGTATTGAATGAGGTCCTGTCCGATTTTGTCCGGACCTTTCCCCCTACCCCTGTCTACAATGGCAGGATATCGGCTGAGGAATACCTTAAGGGAAGCTACAGAAATCGCTTACTGCTGCATACCACACTGGAGGAGGCCCTGCTTTTGTCGCTGAGCAACGAGAACCGCGCCAGTAAGAAAATCAGGCTCCTTTTTGACAAAAATCATCTCCGCTCAAGAAATGAATTTGAGAAGCTGATAAAAGGGCTGGAAGATTTTTTTGCCGGTCAGCCACCCTATGGCCCTGGCCATTCCGACGTGATCTCCCTGCTCAGGAGTCCGCTGCTGAGATTTCCCGACGACCTGAGCAGGCAGCTTGACTATATTTTAAAGCACTGGAAAGACATTCTTCCCGGTGAAATGGCAACCAGGATTCTTCAGGGCCAGGATTTCATGAAAGAAGACCTCGCTCCCGGCGGTCCCGGTGGCCCCCCGCCAACGATAGTTCCCGCCTATAAAGCAGGACAAAAAGGCGGAACCATGCACCTGGGAAAATCCGGGTATGATGCCTCCTCCGGAGCTTCCGATGAATACGCCGAAACAGAGCGATTTACAGAAGATACCCATTGGATGCCCCGGGTTGTGCTGCTCGCCAAAAATATCTATGTATGGCTGGACCAGCTGTCAAAAAAAAATCAGCGGGCCATCACCCGTCTGGATCAGATACCTGACGAGGAACTCGACACACTTGCCCGGCGCCATTTCAATGGTTTATGGCTGATCGGTTTATGGGAAAGAAGCAGTGCATCCCGAAAGATCAAACACCGCATGGGCAACCAGGATGCCATCGCCTCAGCTTATGCTTTATACGACTATCAGATAGCCGCCGACCTGGGAGGAGAAGAAGCGTACCAAAACCTCAATGAAAGAGCGCGGCAAAGGGGAATCAGGCTGGCCAGTGACATGGTTCCCAATCATACGGGAATCTTTTCCAAATGGGTCATTGAACGTCCTGAATACTTCATACAATCGGCCAATCCTCCCTTCCCGGGTTACCGGTTTACCGGGGAAAATCTCTCTGACCATCCCCATGTGGAAATCCGTATCGAAGACGGCTATTACAGTAAATCAGATGCAGCGGTCGTATTTCAGCGCATCGACAGGCAACACAACGACGTTCGCTATATTTATCACGGAAATGACGGCACAATGATGCCCTGGAACGACACCGCACAGCTCGACATGCTCAAGGCTGAGGTAAGGAAAGCCGTCATGCAGAAAATTTTTGATGTGGCCGGGAAGTTCTCCATCATCCGGTTTGATGCCGCCATGACCCTCGCCAAAAAACATTTTGCCAGGCTGTGGTACCCCCGGCCGGGTACTGGGGGCGATATCCCTTCACGGGCCGATCATGCCATGTCCAAAAAAGAATTTGATGACCTGTTTCCTGTGGAGTTCTGGCGTGAAGTGGTGGATAAAATCAACGCAGAGTTGCCCGAAACCTTATTGCTGGCGGAGGCTTTCTGGTTTATGGAGGGATACTTTGTGCGCACCCTGGGGATGCACAGGGTGTACAATTCAGCCTTCATGCACATGCTGAAAAATGAGGAGAATGAAAAATACAGGGATCTCATTACCAACACCCTCGAGTTTGAGCCGGAAATCCTGAAGCGCTATGTGAACTTCATGAGTAACCCGGATGAGGAAACCGCCATACAACAGTTCGGAACCGGGGATAAATACTTCGGGGTTTGCATTATGATGAACACCCTTCCCGGGCTTCCCATGTTTGCCCACGGCCAGGTTGAAGGTTTTACGGAAAAATACGGAATGGAGTACCGATATGCCCGCTACCATGAAGACCCCGACCCGGGCCTGGTTGAAAAACATGAAAGGGAAATTTTCCCGCTAACCGGAAAGCGTTACCTGTTCAGCGAAGTCAGGCATTTTCAGCTGTATGACTACCTTGAGTACGAGGGCAGGATCAATGAAAATGTTTTTGCCTACTCCAACCGGCACGGCCATGAAAAAGCACTGGTGCTGTTTAACAACAAGTATGAAATGGCCCATGGCCATATTCATACATCTGTGCCAAGGCTGAACACGGAAGGAAGCGGAAAAAACATGACCAGGATAAGTTTGGCGGATGCACTTGGCATCAAAAATGATCACCGGAAATTTTATGTGGCTTTTGAACAAATATCCGGGCAGGAATACCTGTTCAAAGGCAGTGACATGCACGGGGAAGGATTGCTCTGGCCACTGCGGGGATTCGAGTACAGGGTGTTTCTTTCTTTCGGTGAGATGGAAGACCCGGATGGATTCATTGAACAATTTTACCGGCAATACAAGGGAGAAGCCGTAACTGACGTAAGAAAGATGCTGGCAGGCCAAAAGCTGGCACCGGTTCACCGTGCTTTTGAAGAGATTTTTGATGAGCAACTTACGCCAAAACAAATCCGGGCAAAGTATGCCTCGTTCGCACACCTTGCATTCAAAGAGGATGAACAGGAAGACCAATCTGAAGAAGCAACCGGTTATTTTATGGACCTGCTTTCCGGTATCCCGGAGACCATCCGGTCCCTGCAAGCGGGATCAGAATGGATTACCCCCATGCTGGCAGAAACCGGTTTCCAAACTCCGGAAGAATTGTTTGTGCTTGGCAGCGGCAACACCTTGCCGGAAAACAGGATGCTGATGAAGGCCATCCTGGCCACCTATTCATTGGCCATAACTGCCGGGAAGGGCGAATGGCAGCCGCATCTTTTTGACAAACTGATGCTGGACTGGCCGCTTCACCATATTCTGCAAAGAACAGGACGCAGCCCCGCCGACATTGACCGCGACATTCAGCTGCTGAAAATTCTGCAGCTCCACGGATACGAACTGTTTGACTTTACCCATGCTGACCTGCCAAAGGGCCGGCCTGCCATAAAGCCCAAAATGGATCCGGCAATGAAAGAAAAAGCCGCCCGCATCAAAGACCTGCTGGCTGAGCCACTTGTCAGAAGTTACCTGGGAGTAAATGAATACGATGGAACACTTTATTACAGCAAAGAACAGTTTGAGCAATTGACTCAATGGCTGTTTTCCCTGGGTTGTCTTCGTCCCTTCACCCCCGGACGCGGACAACAAAAGAGGAGAAGCCCACGCTCGCTCCTGCGACGTGCCCTCCTCCTCTTATCGTTACTAATTGAATATTCGCTCAGTGCAGGATACAGGCTCCAACAGCTCTCGGATAACCTGCCCGGCAGGGATCCTTCCTGATCAACTCCTATAACGGGTTTGTCAGATCAAAGTCCGCCTGGAAGACGATCTCGCCATCATACAGCAACCTGTATGAAAAGGTGGTCATTGCCTCATCCATGACTACACGCCATTCACGGCCGTAGTGTCCGTCAAGCAATTCCCTTGAATACTCGTCCTTCGGGAAATGCTGTTCGAAGGCAGTGCCCTGTCCGTCGGAATAACCGCCATACATCGTATTTTCTTCCGGGGTGCCATCGGGGTAACGATGATCATGACGGAAACGCAGCCGGCCGTCTTCGTTGATAAACATCCAGGTCCGCGACTGGTCTTCACCCACGTGGAATGGAATATGCACCCTGTCTTCCTCACACAGGGTCACATGCATGACATAATCGCCGTCCCAGCTATCACGTCCTTCGGCCAGGTAAGCCTCCTCACCGGGGAAAGACTGTCCGCAAAGACTTGCCAGGTTGTCCATGAAAGCCCTTTCCTGCTGTGGTAATTCTGCAGTTTCTGCCTCCTCAGCAGCTTCACGGGGAGCCTGTCCGCAGGAAGCGATGAAAAAAGCAGCAATCATCAATAAGAGAAAATGTTTGTACATAGTGGTTGGTTTAGGTTAATGAATGATATGCCATGCGAACTTACTACTTTTTGAGCTTATTTTTTAAAAAACGGGTGGATTTTATTCAGTCCTGTAACTTTTCGACAACTGCCCCGTCTTATGTTTGAATATTGCGCAAATTAAAGGAATTGCGCGGACACTTTAAACCATCATCTCTAAATGAATCACACCATGAAAACAATCCAATTATTCCTATTGTCAGCAGTGCTTATTTTTTCTGCCACATTTTCCGCAACAGGGAACCCCGCAGCAGAAACCGCTGACAGCAAAGAACAACGACAAGTTGATCCATTCACCGGAGTTTCGGCAGGAAGCGTATTTGAAGTTTATCTGACCCAGGGAAACAATTACCACCTTGAGGTAGAGGCACCGGCAGAGCGCATGCAACAAATCCGGACTGTGGTGGAAGATGACGTGCTCATCATAGAATTTACCGGACGGGAAAGAAACCTGAGAGACCTGAAGGTACACGTAACTGCCCCTTCCCTTGAATACCTGCATGCGGGTGGGGCCTCTTCCATGAAGGGACAAAACATCCTCACTGCACCGGTCATGGAGCTTAAGGTTTCAGGGGCGGCCAGCATGGATGTGGAAGTGGTCACAGAGCAACTGACCACCGAAATCAGTGGTGCAACCGGCATTTCCCTGGCCGGAGAGGCTACCGAACATTACCTGAAAGCAAGTGGCGTTTCCCGCGTACGTGCATACGGTCTGGAGACCAGCTACACCGATGTGAACAGTTCCGGCACTTCCAACATTCGCATCAACGCGAAAAACAAGCTGACCGCCAATGCCAGCGGTACTTCCACCGTTACCGTAAGGGGCAATCCGGCAGACACGAACTACACAACCTCAGGCACAGCTTCTGTAAGGGGAGTCAACAACAATGCCACCTCTGCAGAGGAAAAAGAATCCACCGTGATCAGGGTGGGGGGCACCGAAGTGGTGATGTCAGATGGCCAGCGACCAACTATAAAGCGGTGGCGGGGTCCCTGGAAGAACAACTGGAGCGGGCTCTATATCGGCCTCAACGGATATTCCGATTCAGGGGTTAAAACCAGCCTGCCTGACAAGTACCATTTCATGGAGCTGGATTATAACAAATCCATGCAGGTAAACCTGAACATGTTCCACCAGAACGTTGTGCTCGCCAGGGGTAACAGGAGTATGTTCGGGCTGGTAAGTGGGCTGGGCATTCAATGGAACAACTATCACCTGTCGAACGACTATATCCTCATGCACCAGGAAGAAGGCCTGACCCATATGCACTCAGAATACAGTTTGAGCACCAACAGGCTCAGGGTATTTCAGTTGAATGTGCCAGTGATGATGGAATACCAGATCCGTGAAGATTATGGCCCCAACCGGTTTCACATATCGGCAGGCATCCAGGGTGGTTACCGCCTCAGAAGCCATACCAAGGTAGAATACCGGGATTCAGACGGAAATAAGCAACGTGACCGGGCCAGGGAGGATTTTCACCTGGTACCCATCCGGCTTGATGCCATCGGGCAGATCGGCTGGGGGCGCTTAAACTTTTTTGCCACTTATTCGTTGAACTCTATGTTCAAAGACGACAGGGGGCCGGATATCCATCCTTTCAGTATCGGAATCAGGCTTCTGAGTTTATAATATTATTCGCTTCATGTTTGTTGTTGGTTTTGAAAGGGACGGTTTTACTGCCGTCCCTTTTTTTATTTTAAGAAGCAGAAATGCTTATTTTTGCAAAAAACGATATCAGCCATGTCAGGTCACAGCAAATGGTCAACCATTAAGCGCAAGAAAGGCGCACAGGACGCCAAACGGTCCAAGATCTTTTCGCGCATCATTAAAGAAATCAATATTGCCGTCAGGGAAGGAGGCAACGACCCGGAAGGGAACCCCAGGCTTCGACTGGCCATTGCCAATGCCAAAGGAGCAAATATGCCCAAAGACAATATTCAGCGGGCCATTTCCAAAGCAGGTGACAAAAATGCCGCAAATTTCCAGGAGGTAACTTATGAGGGTTACGCAAACGACGGGGTTGCCATCTATGTGGAATGCCTCACCGACAATGTGCAGCGCACGGTAGCCAACATAAGAAGCTATTTCAATAAACACAACGGCAAACTGGAAACAAAAGGTGCGCTGAGTTTCTTGTTCGACCGCAAGGGCGTATTCACCATCCCAGAAAAGACCTTCCGAGAAAAGTCAATGGATGAGGATGAGTTTTTAATGGAGGTAATTGATGCAGGAGCCGAAGAAACAGAGAGTGAAGATGAATTCCTGACCATTTATACCGCTATGGAAGATTTCGGCTCTATGGCCAAAAAACTGGAAGAGCTTGGCATTGAGGCCGAAAACGCAGAACTGCAAAGAATTCCAAAAACCACGGTTAAGCTTGACAAGGAAGCGGCTCAAAAGGTGCTGAAGCTGATCGACACCTTTGAGGATGACGATGATGCACAGAATGTATTCCACAACCTGGAATTCACCGAGGAGCTTATGCAGGAAATGTAGGGTCACCCAGTTGGTTACCCGGCTGGTTGCCCGACACAACGGGCTTCCCTGCCTGGCGGATTACCCGACAATAAGTCAAAAATCGGGGATGGCCCCGATGAGTTTTTTGGTATACGCTTCACGCGGGCTGGCGTATAAGCTATCTGCCTCACCGCTTTCAACGATCCGGCCGTCTTTCATCACAATAATTCTGTCAGACATAAATTTGACCACCGCCAGGTCGTGAGAAATAAAAATATAGGTAAGCCCGTACTCCCTTTTCAGGTCATTCAGAAGGTTCAGGACTTTTGCCTGCACAGACACGTCAAGGGCGGAAACCGATTCATCGCAAATAATGAACTCAGGGTTCATTGCCAGAGCTCTGGCAATGCAGATCCGCTGTCGCTGTCCGCCGGAAAAGGCGTGCGGATAGCGGTCAAAATGCCAGGCTTCCAGACCCACTTTTTCCAGCAGTTCAACGACGCGTGCTTTTCTTTCCCTGTTGTTCTTCAGCATACCGTGCACCTGCATCGGCTCCATAATGGCCCGACCGACACTCATCCCCGGTGATAGCGAAGCATAGGGATCCTGAAAAATGATCTGGAACCGTGTCCTCAGCCTTCTGAGCTCACCTGATGACATCTTTGACAAGTCAACTCCCTTGTACACCACGTCCCCGGAGTCCGGGCGGATCAATTGCATAATGGTTCTGCCCAGGGTGGTTTTGCCGCATCCCGACTCACCAACAAGTCCGAGGGTTTCTCCCCGGTATACCTGAAAGCTGACATCCGCCACTGCCACATGATGCTCAAGCGGCCGGCCAAGCATATTTCTGCGGGTAATGAAACGGGTGAAAAGGTTTTTGATCTCCAGCACGGGCTCTTTTTCCCTGGCCCTGTCTCCGGATGGCCTGACCCTGTCTCCGGATGGCCTGACCCTGTCTTCGGACGGCCGGACCCTGTCTCCGGATTGCCGGGCTGCGGCAGCACCTGATGACTCGGCCCCCGGCGGTGATTGGATGATTTCATGATCCGAAGACTTTTCACCCATAAAATCTTCCACCACGGCCAGCCTGGCCGGTCTTTCTTCCAGGGACGGGCGGCAGGCCAGCAGGGCGCGGGTATAGGGGTTCGATGGTTCATTGAGCACCCTGGAAGCCGGCCCCTCCTCCATCACCCGGCCATTTCGCATGACGCAAATTTTCCCGGCGACCTGCGCAATCACCCCCAGGTCATGTGAAATGAACATCACCGCCATTTTGTGCCTTTCCTGCAAACTCTGCAGCAGTTCCAGGATATCTTGCTGCACGGTTACATCCAGGGCCGTAGTGGGTTCGTCGGCAATAAGCAGTGCCGGGTCACATGCCATGGCCATGGCGATCATCACCCGTTGCTTTTGCCCCCCGGACAGCTCATGCGGCCAGGCCTGATAAACTTTTTCCGGCCGGGGCAAGCGTACCTCTCTGAATAATTCAAGGGCTTTTTTTCTGGCGCCGGAAGCATTGCTCCGGCGATGCCACAATATACTCTCTGCCACCTGCGGCCCGCAGCGCTTTACCGGATTCAGCGAAGTCATCGGTTCCTGGAAGATCATGGCCATGTGCCGGCCACGCAGCGACTGTATATCCTGATCGCCCAGGTCAGGGAGGTTTATCATTCCTTTTTCAGGATGATCAAACCAGATCTCTCCGGATCTGATACGGGCTGTACTTCTGCTGAGCAGCCGCATCACGGCAAGAGCTGTGACAGATTTTCCCGACCCGGATTCACCCACCAAACCGAGCACTTCGCCTGGAAATAATTCCAGCGAAACTCCTTCTACGGCAGAGACAATTTCATCTCCCGTATCAAATACAACAGAAAGGTCCCTGATGGATAAAATCGGGTTTTTATTCATGGCAATACCGGAATGTTCAGCAAACTTACAAAATCTAACTGTCCGCAGATGAATATTTTTCCGGCAGTGCATGAAGCTATAAACAGAAGCATTATCTTTGTAGTTATTGAAGGAAAACGAACTACTCAAAACAAAAATGTTTATGAAGAACTTGTCTTTATCAGTAATCCTGGCACTTATTTTTCTGGCATCTTCCTGCGGGCCCCGACAGGAACAGGCAGAAGAGACCTCGGAACCCCTCATGGAAGAATTGATCTCGGAAAACCACCGGGCATTTTTCAACAACCTGGCCAGGTTGTGCGGAGAATCATTCGCCGGGGAGCAAATTTACCGCAGCCACCATGCCTCAGGATGGGAAGACTACGAAATGACAATGCATGTGGAAGTCTGCGAAAGCGACCGCATCCTGATCCCGTTCCATGTTGGTGAAGACCAGTCGCGGACCTGGATGTTCCTGATTGAAGACGGCAGTCTGCGATTCCGCCACGACCACCGCTACCCTGACGGAACTCCGGAGGAAGAAAGTTTATATGGGGGTTATGCTGACGATTCCGGCACAGCTTTTGTGCAACACTTCCCGGCGGACCAATATACCGCTGAACTTATTGACGGAGGAGAGGGAAATGTGTGGACGGTCAGCATGGATGAAGCCTTCACCACATTCACTTATCGCCTGGAAAGAGACGGGGAAAAACGCCTTCGGGTGGATTTTGACCTGACAAACCCATTGTAAATTAAACATGAAAGATAATACAGAAGGGATTACAGAAGACGTTTACCGAACAGCAAAAGAGCAGCAGGAGAAGGAGCAGAAAGCAGTACTTCCTGATGGAAGGAGGTTATTCTATAAAATATATCCCAACTCGCCTGATGCCCCCTGGTTAACACTCGTCCACGGTGTCGGAGGCAGTTCCATTATCTGGTTCAAGCAGATTCGTGAATTTTCGAAACATTTCAATGTGCTTGTGGTAGACCTCAGGGGGCACGGCCGGTCCCGTGACCTGTTCTCTGCATATATGGGCAA
>SL_8KL_010_SEDDRAFT_10002611_pt1 | contig 15122 bp, 17 predicted proteins | sample SodLakKL_010_SED_4_FD_11160 | JGI IMG/M metagenome (IMG submission 11160) | reverse complement strand
TCAGACCAGGTTTGGCAATCTTCAGGGTCTTGTTGTCGCCTGTGCCTTCGTCAAACTCTTCAACGACCATGTACTTGTGATCACCAATAGTCACATAGTTTCCAGCCAAAACCTTGACAGCGTCTGTCTTAACTTCAACATTGATCTCGGTGTCGCCCTTGTCATTGTCGGTTCCGGAGGCTTCAATGCTCCCGGTGTCGTCCTCGTCGCTCACGTCATGCGTCTTAACGCCCGCAGACTCGCGAAGCGCAAACCCGTGTATGTCCAAAAGCGTACTCTGCCGCAACGTGCGATCCGTACCCGCCTGATTCACGTTTGTCACCTGCGACAAACTCCGCAGGTTTGCGCCCGCTGAAGTATCGAAAACAAGCTGAAGGTCATCGGTGGGCGCGCCGTTATCAACCAAGATTTTCCGCACCTCAGCGACCTCGCTCAAATCCGATCCAAAAGGCGTAGTTCCAGCCGTGCCATAAGCCCGCGACACACCACTAAACACGCTCGCCACGTCGCCCTCAATCTCGTTCACAAGCGCCCGCATCGACTGCGCGAAGCGCTGAGTATTGATCTGATCATACAGCGCAACGCCCATCTGCTCTTCACCCGTCCAACGAACCGGTGCCGACTTTGCCTTGCTGATAGTCATGTCAACCGTTCCGATAGTCGCGTCGCCGCTGTCGGCAGGATTATCCCCCGGTGTGATGTCTTCAGTCGTCACCGCAGGCACAACCGGAGACGTAATCGTTTGATCCTTTGCCGCGCGCTCAGCCGAGAAATCACGACTGGCAGCGCTCGTAAAACCAACCAGTTCCCTGCTCACAATATCAAGGGCCGCATACACCACAGGTATAAGCCCGGTCAAAGTATTAGACATTTTCAACCTTCCTTTCGTAGTAAATGGCGACCCCGATCAACGCAACCTTGCAACCTTAGTCGACGACCGTGCCGCCGTTTTTATTTATAAATTCGTTTTTCTCCGCCGGAGCCATCGCCTGAAACTGACCCCGCGTAACCTGTCTTTTGCCCTTCGGGCTTTGGCTGTGTCCGCTTCGCGTGCCGCCTCCTGTACTGCCGTCAACAAACCTTGAACCTTCATCGCTCGCCGCCCAGTTTTGCACAAACTGATCAAGACTCACTTCGCCCATATCAGTTTCCACCACCGCAAAGGGCCGCCCATTGTCGTCCTCCTTAACCTGCACCTGATCCGCCAGCAACTTTTTAGCCGCCTTCTGAAAATAAGGATCAGTCACCTTGTTTTTTGACAGCGCGCCTGTAAGCCCGTTGTCAATAACCATCCTCTGCAACTGCCCCTCTTTCTTTGAAAGCCCTTCAGTCAACTCATCAAGTTGTTGCTGATAGCGCTTTTCAATCTCCGCCTTGATTTTCGCTGGGTCAGGTCGGTTGGGGTCTTCCGTCGTCCCGTCCGGCCTCAAGGCTCCGCTTTGCAATTTTTCAATAAGGCCCTGAACCGTTTCCAGTTCAACGTCTTCGGGAATAACGTCCGCTTTCCGCTTCAGTTCGTCCCTTTGCTTTGCAAGCGCCTGGCGCTTCTCTTTTTCCTTCTGATACGCCGTCTTAAGCCCCTGAACCTCAGGGTGGCTGTCAACACCCTCAACCTTCAAATAATAGCCGCCCTTATCGCCCTCCTCGTAAAGGCTTTCATACCCCTCAGGTAATTTTTCTTGGTCTTCGACCAAAATCGGCAACGTCATCTCAAGCTCTCCTTTTTTCCCTTGTTTAAAAAAGTATACACCCGCGTTTGCTTTGACCGTGTCTTAAAAAAATGCCATTGTCAATGGTTTTTTTATTCACCCGATCCCGCGCCTAAGCCCGCCATGCACCCCCAGCGCAGTAAACGCCCGCATTAAGCGATCTATAGACGTAAACGTAAGCTCTTGCGATTTTCCGCGCATATACTGTACACTTTCCTGAAGCGGGCCAAGCCCCTCACTTTCCGCCGCTATCGTCCCCCCGTAATGGTCGGGAAACAACTCCGCCCCCTTGACCCACTTAAGCGCCGCCTCGACGTTTGCATTTTTCACTTGCACCGGAACCACATTCCACCCGACTTCCCTACCACCTACAACGCCTACGCCGACCCTCGGCCACTCTTTTGCCTGATCCGCGCTCAATCTCACACCCCTGCATTGGTAACTGTCCACATACTGACAACCGCGCCTCAACGCGATCTCTTGCTTGCTGCTATCCGCGCCACTCCATTCCGGAACATCCCCGTACATCTTCGAGATATAATCGTCCGCAAAATCAACACTTACATAACTCTCAGCGTCCTCCTTGCCCGTCCCGTCCTCTACGATTAAAGCCATACTTTCACCCCCTTTCTTAAAAAACAAAAATATCCTCATCGTCATCAATATGCCCGAAGCCCATCTTGTCGTTCGTCAACGGTGGCCCCTTCTCGATTATTTCAATCACCTTTTCAGCGCTCAATCCGTACATCCACGGAATGGGCTCCCCCATCACATTGTAAAAAATCCACTCAAGCTCTTCCCAGTCAACTTGACGTGAGGTCAAGCTTCTTTTTACCTGCTCCAAACGATCCTGCCACGATGTCATCCAAAAACCTCCCCGCCTCTCGGCAAAATTCCGGTGCAAACTGCTCCATAATAACCCGGTAAGCCGGGTTCGAATCGCTTCGCGCCGCCCAGTATTGCGCGAAAGCCTCCGCATTCCTATTCCCCGCCTTGTTCCAATACGTATCTGAATGCCCAAACCCTACCCGATTTTTCGTAAACGCCGCGAAAAAATCCGCCAACTGTCCGCCCTTGCCCTGATCATAAACCACACCCCCCTTCGCTGTCGACTTACGTAAAAGGTCAAAAAGCTCGCCCATCGTTTCATTATCCCGATGTTGCAAACCCACTACCAAATCCCTGTGAAAATCAATGTCCGCCTGAGTCATCGCCGACGGCTTTGAGCGCTTGCGCCCGAAATCCTTCGCCAATATACCCTCAACATCATCGAAGGTCGTCCCAAGCTCTCGATATTCATTGTCCAGATATTCGCGCGAAGCCTTCGATTTTTCCGTCCTGTTTCGCGCCCTATCCCTGCGCTCGTTTATCGCCGCCGCCTTTACCGCCCGCGCCTCAAGCACCGCGTCCTTAACTTCTTTCGTCGCGACAGGGGCCACCTTGTAGACGCTTTCCGCTGGGTTGTAATCCGACTGTTTCACATATTTCGACCCCAGCGTGGAGCGCCGCCCGATCCTTTTAGCGTCCGCCGTAAAAGCTTTCCTCATTGGCCCAGTCGACGAAGCCATCCGCCCCGGCGTAACCCCGTGATGCGCCTCATACGCTGGCGCATAAACACTATCAACATGGTGTCCATACTCATGAACAAACGTATTGTCCTTCCGCCTTGCCGACCCCTTCATCTTCTGGCCGACAACAATTTTTTGCACCAAGCCGCCTTGATAAAATGCCCCGCTCGCGTCCTTGCCCGTCCCGACCTCAAAGCGCGGAATCTCCGTCCTGTTCACGATATTCTTAATGTCAAGCGGAGACTCATCAAAGTTTTTCGTCATCAAATCATACGCGGCCGCCTCCTGCTTTTTAATCTTAGTCGTACCGTCCGGCCGATCCCGCCACTTAAACCCTTCCTCAGTCGACTCCACCACCTCTTCCGCCACTTCCGGCTCAGGGTCAACCTCTTTTTTCGGCTTTGGTCGCCGCCTGACCTTGGTTAAAAGCGTACACCTGCATTGGATCGTATTAGCTGGGACACTCCCCGGGCTGTTCTGATCCCGCGGGTACAGCAACGGCCCCAGCGGCGTCTCAAAATACTCCCCGCGCCTCACCCCCTCCTTGTTCATCCCTGGTATCTGCACATGCGTATCTCTGACATCAGCATCGCCCGAATGCACCCAGACCTGCAATATGTCCTCTTCCCGCAACACTTCCGAATCGACCATTTGATCAAGCGCCGCATCCTGCCCGCCGCTCACCGCGCCCAGCGCCTGATCCCGCGCGATAGTATTCGCCCTGTAAGCCGTCGCCTTGCGCCGATAGTGGTCAGTCGCGTTCGTTACAATACTGTCCGGCAATGGTTCCCCGTCGTTTATCGCCCGCAAAACCGCCGAATCATAGCGCCGATCCCGAAGTTTGCGCCCCAGATATTTCCGCAACTCGGTCGGGTCTCCAGATGCCAACTGCCGATGCGCGTTTGCAACCCACCTTTCCTGCCCTTCGGTAAGCCCGATAACCCCGCCCCGATACGCCCGCGCGCTATAATCATACTTGCCCCTGATGCGCCGCGCCACCGTCAGCGGGTTGTCTCCCTGCGAAAGCCCATCACGAATATGCCCCCGAATAGCGTGCCGCGTCGAAACAGTAATATCCTGAATCTTCCGCAAATGAATAATATTAACCCTCGATGCCGCCCGACGACTCCCCGGTTGAAAGGGTTCTCGCGACTGTTGCGGCAACGTCTTCACAGTCTCGTCCCCGCCCGCCTTAAAAGCGTCCTCGGTCGGTTTCCGCATACCGTCAAAAGCCTCTTCATTCACCCCCGACTTATTTACCGCCCCTTCGATATCCCCGCGCCTAATCCTGTCCGCAAGGTCTTGCTCGTCTACCCCCTGCGCGATACCGTCCAGCGACTTTTGATAGCTCTCCCTTATCCGCCTCTCAAAGCGCTCTTCTGCAAGCTTCCTGACATAATCACGACTCGGCATATCTCCGCCCCGTCGAAAAAGGTTTATTCGTCGCCGCTGTCCATCGCCATCATTCCAGCCGCCCACTTCCGATATACTTCATCAACCATATCGTGCATACCCGTCCGCCTTAAGTAATCAATCAACAACACATCCGGCACAAACCCGCGCTCTACGCCGTCAAACAGCGCGCTTAACAACTGCGCGTCAGTCGCCTCAGAAATAAACTCAACCGTCGGGTCAATCTTAACTTCTTCAGGCTCAGCCCCGACCCACTCCGCGCAAAACTTCAGCGCGCGCTTAAGCCCCACAGTCGTCGAAAAAGAAATACTCGCAAGCGTCGCCGTCTGACTTTGAAATCTCAGCCGCAAAGTCTCCGCCGCTTCCGCCGCTTTTTTATCGCCCAAAACCCTCACCGTCTCATGCGCCACTTCCGACTTGATAGCCTCAAGCTCGTTCGACTGCGCTTGCAACCCTGTCCCCGAAATCTCAGCAAAGCCAAACTGTGCCGAAGCGTCTTCAGCATACCAAAACTCGGTCGGCCCCACATACTGCGGGGCTTCGTCCTTCGTTACACCCGTCCCCCACGCCGTAGTCCCGTTTGCGCTCATATACAACTGCATCGCGTAATCAGCATATTGCCGATAGTAATGCAAGCACTTATTCGCCGCAGACAGCAACGGCACCGCGTCCGGCTTGGGCAACAAGTCCCTTGACCCGACAATCACCGCAGGAATCCTTGTCATCGCATCCCCCTTAAACGTCGGGTAAAGCGTATCATACAAATAAAACCTGCTCTCCCCCTGCGCGACCTCGCTCGTCCGCTTCCTGTAAAGCTTTTGAACGTACTTCCCCTCCTCAAGCATCGCAACGCGCCATTGCGATATAACCGCCACAGTAAACGGGTCGTCTTCGTCCACGACCTCCACGTCTTCCTCAATTACAAGAAAAGTCAGCGCGTCCGCATCGCCACGCCAGTTTATAACCGACTCCGCCGTAAACGTCGCAATATAAGGCCGATTCTCATTATTCCCGTCGTCGATATCCACCAGCAAAATATGCCGCCCCACCGTGCAAACCTCACTTTCAACGCGCCCCTGCAACTCGCGCAAAGAAAGCCCGTCGTCCGTCGCCACGTCCCGCAAATACTCCAGCGCCTCCGGCAGCTCAAAATCGTTCTTTTTTCGCCCCATCAACCCCGTCATCCCCTCGATAGCAGGGGCCACCGCATCCAGAAAGCGCGCCCGCGTCTTATAGTTCGTATACTCCGGCGACCTCGAATTAATCCCCTCTTTCAACCCCGTAGGAATCGGCAGGTATTTCTCGCCCTCAGCCTTTACCCGCTCTTCCCCCTCTACAACGTGCCGCATCTTTTCCCAGTAATGCGCCGCGTCCTGATAATCGTCATGCTTTTTATCAACTTCCATCAGACCAGCCCCCTTATTCTTTTCTGTTTGAATTTTTCAGCGCCCCGCATAAACGCTTCAGCGCCGTATCTCGTCGCGTCGATTGCGTCGTTATAGTCATCAATGGGTTGAGTTTTAAGCCGCCCTGTCCTGTCCGTTTCCCAGACATAGTTTTGCAGTTCTGTTTGAATATTATAAGACCTGCGCGTCACATAGATATTTTTCCCCAGCAACCAGTCTATTCCCTGCCTGATACTGTCCTGCCCCTTCGCCGCCCCCTTGATCCTGACCCCGCCGTCTGACAACTCTTTTATCGACTTCGGCTCCGCGCTGTCTCCGTAAATCACTCCAGTTAGCCCCATCGCCTTGATCCGCTTGATCAACTGAGTATTCGTTAAACCGTTCGCGTAAAGCAATTCGTCAATATACAAATCGTCACCGTACAAGTACAAGTCCACCAAAGCCGCCGCCGCAACCGAAAACCCGAAGTCCAGCCCGTGCGACCGCTTCGCCCGCCGCTGAACCTCTTCCGGCACGTCCTTAATCGCCCACCTTGGAAACACCGCGCCTTCGGGTTCCCCCCACTCCCCGCGCCTAAAGCGCCGTCGCTTATGCTCCGGCAAATTATCCAGCGTCTCTTCAATATACCCGTCCGGTAAATGCTCCCGATTGTCGTCCGGTTGCAGATACATACTCGCGTATTGGTCAGGCGTGGTCAACGGCTTGTCTTCCACGCCGAAAACGTCCGCAGGAGCAACACTCTGAAAGAACACCTTGAAAGCCCAATGCGACTTGCCAACCGGGTTCAAATCGTAATACGCCTTATTCGGACACCCCGCCACCTTTTGCGCTAACCGCGTAAGCACCGTTGAAACCGAATCATAAGGTATCTCATGACACTCGTTAAAGTAAATCGACGCGTATTCCCGCCCTAATATCTTGTCAACGCGCGCCTTGTCGTCCAGTCCATCAACCCAGATTTCCGACCCATTGGGCAACCTGATATAGTGGTCAGTCTCCGACCCGTCCATCGTCTCCATACTTCGCCCTTCCATCTCCAACACCTTGGGTAACGTATCCATCCAAATCGAAGCCTTCGCATGCGCAAACCTCAACCGCGCGATCAAGTGCCGCGACTTCGGAAACATGCTCGCCCTGCTCAAGATTTCCTCAATAAAAACCGTCGTCTTTCCCGACCGGGAACCGCCCACCAAAAGCACATGCTTCGGCCCCTCTCGCGCCAAAACCCACGCTTGCCCCTGCTTTTCCGTTGGTTGGTAAGCCATCGCTACTCGTCCCCGCCAACGATCTTCTTATCCTCTTCCCTTGCCCCCGGGTATCCGGTTCCGATAACCGCCATCGTGCCGCCAACATCGACCTGTTGTTTGTCGCTCATGCCCAACCAGTTCTTTGCCAGAAAGATGGCAACCGAAGGCGTATTCTGCGCCAACACCCACATTGCCCGCCTCAGCGCCACCTTGCCTTCACCCCTTTTTTCTTCAAACACTTCTGAAAATCCCTTGCCATACGTCCTTCCGCACCAACGATCAAGCGTCACATCGTCTATCCTCAACACCGCGCATATCTCCAGCTTAGTGCATTGGATCCCGCACAGTCGTTCAAACAGACTCTGATCAACTTCCTTTTCCGGCCTCCCGCCCTTGTTTTTCTCGCCGGTCTGCGCCGCTTTCGCTTCCTCTTTCTTAACTTTCGCCTTTGCCGCCGCTGCTTTTGCTGTCTTGTCCCCCGGCTTGCCCTTGGCCCGCTGACCCCCTGCGCCCGTCTTTTTTTTCTCAGCCGTTTTTTTAGTCTTTTCAGTAGGTTCCTTCTTCGCAGGTTTTTTTTCGTCTTTTTTTTCCGTTTTTTTTGTAGCCATAGCCTTGCCTTTTCCTCAAAAATATGCTATTGGTTTGCCACTTTTTCAGCCCTCAGCCCGCCTTAACATTTGCACAAAAAGACACACTCGTCAACCCGCGCTTAAACATTCAGTTTTATCGTAAACATATTCGCCTTGCGCTTTGCCGACTTGATCAAGTTTGGGTACATCTTCGCAAGTCTTTTTATCGCGTCCCTTTCAAGCGATATCGTCCGATAGTCCTTGCACCCCCCGTCCTGTTCCCAATGGTCATTTTTCCAAAAAACGTATCGGACGCACAAAATCCCGCCTTTATCAACGATATGCCTCAGGCAAAGCTCATAGTCTTCCTTGACCTGGAAGTCTTCGTCAAAGTAATATTCCCCGTCGTTTATAATTCCCATACAAGACGCGGTGACGTACCCCTTGAAAAGTATCGGCTTGAACGGCACCGTTGATCGCGCCGCCGTCTCAGTCTTGACCCCCCATATTTTGAAGCCGACTTGTTCGCATATGTCGAACCATCGCGCAAACTGATCAAGCCAAATATCCTCATTGTGTAACTTCATCCGCTTCGCCTTCCGCGGGTAAAGCCTTGTCCAGCCGACATCATACGGGTCGTCATCGACCATCACGACGCGCGTTTCTTTTGTATTTTTCAAAATCCAGTTCCGAGTCTGCGTTATCCCTCTGACCGAGTTCGGCACCTCGACCACGTTTTTAACCACGCGCCTGTACTGCGCCGCTTCGCTCGCAGGCACGTAGAACACCGCGCTTTTTTTCAAGATTTTCTGCGCCTTTGCAACCCCTGCCCGCCCCTTACTTGGAACCGCAACCAGCATAAAGCCCCCTTTTTTGTTTTTTTTAACCTCGACCGACAGGTAAACCCGCCCTCTGGAGCCACGGACAAGGCCACCTGTCGACGAAAACCTTTCCCCCTATACAACCCTACAGGCCCAAACGCTCCTTAGCGTCTGACCACCAGATAACGCGCTCTAAGCCGACCGCGTCAAAAGACGACCCTTTCTTGTAGCCGCCGCGCCTGACCTGCCCAAGCCCGAACCGCTCTTTTAAGTCTTCCCATTCCTCGCTGTTTGGCTCGCACAAAATCAAAACATACTCCTTCGGCGGCTCAATCTGGACAGACTGCTCAAACTCGATCTCTTCGCCGTCGCCCAGCGCGTCAACCTCGTCTTCCATTTTGCGAGTATCAAACCCCAAGTCCTCAAGCTCGCCCAGATCAAAATCAAGCTTCAAAACATCGAAATCCCAGTCCCCCGCCATCCCCTCCGGCGCATTGTCAACCAGCAAAAAACGCCGTTTCTGATCTTTCGTCAAGTCGTCCGCAGATTTGACCCACTCGTCCGAAACCTCTTTAAAACCAAGCTCCAAAAGCGCCCTATACCGTTGATTCCCCCCGATAATCTCCATGCTATCAGGGTCGTAAACGATGGGCCTCAGCCGCATGAACTGCGGGTCTCGCTCAATCGACTCTTTGAGCTTGTCCATCGCCTCCGGATATATCTTCCGTGGGTTCCTCTCCTTCACCTTCAGCTTTTTCAACTTCATCATAACCCCCTTTACCCTTGCTATTTATATCTGCATTAATACAAAAACACGCCATAATCGCACCCCCTTTTTCCCACGCTTCCGCACACTTCGCCCCACTTCAGCGGAGACCCCTTCTGAAACCCGGAAATCGGCCAAGACAACAACACGCAATCCCCACCATGCACCCACGCAACCAGACTGATCCCGTTGTGCTTTGCCATTTGATCCAAATTATAAAGCTGATGATCTTCAAACCTTGACAGCGACAACGTCCCCTCAGCCGTACTTTTGACCTCGACCCGAACCGCGCGCCCAGAAACAGGCTCAATCGCCCAGAAATCCGCCGCCACTTTTTTCCTCGGAAAAGCCCCGACCACCCTTCCCCCTCTCCGCTGAGGACTCCACCCTGTTTCGATCTTCTCGATACACTTAAACCCCGCTTGCCTGAGCTTTAACTCTGCGACTTTCTCACCGATATTCCCAGACTTAACCCTTTTTTGAGCCGCCGCCCTGCTCTGCTTGTAAGCCATAAAAACCCCCTCGCCCAAAAGTTGACCTCAACTTAAACCCGAAACCTGCCATCTCGCGAACACACACCCGCCAAATTTAAACGCAAACCCCTAGCCCTATCCTACCCTACTTGCGAAAGCCTTGCGCTTAAATTTGAGCTTCTCACGCGCTCAGAAAGGTATATCATCGTCAACCCCTGCGCCTGAGCTACCCGCCATAGTGTGAACCGGAGGCCTGTCCCCCGTCTCTTTTTCGTCGTCCGCAGTCACGAAAACCTGATAATCAGGCCGTTTCGGGTTGTCGCCCTTGTTGTTCTTAAAGATCAACACGCTTATCACTTCCCCGTTTTCCGCCTCGATTTCACCGCTCATAAACTTGCCCTTTGCGCCGTCCCTGATCCACAACGCCCCGATTCTCTTTAAGGCCATATCTTACCCTCCATAAGCTTGCACCAATTTTTGACGCGCCCCGTCCCAGTACATTTCAACATCGACAGGACTCGCCCCTTGCCTATTCTTTTTGATCGACCAGAAAATATCTTCGTTGTAATTTGATTCCGCCCCCGCCTCATATAACGCGGGCCGATAACCCATCATAACAACATCCGCATCCTCTTCCAACTGCCCTGTTGACTTCAAATCACTCAGCACAGGCTTTTTTTCCGCCCTTTCCTCTACCCCCCTATTAAGTTGTGCCAGCAAAACAAGGGGTATCCCGATCTCTTTCTTTAAATGCTTAAGCATTTCAACATGCTCCGTGTTCCGCTCAAACATCGTCTTTTTTCGGTTCCCCGCGATACTCGACAACTGGTCAACATAAATTATCTCCGCGCCGTTATTCGCCATCTCCTTACACCTTCTGCACAGTTCCCCGATATCCGCCGCCCTGTCGTCAATCATTAAGNTCCAGCGCCCCTGCTCTGCGATAGCGTTCGTTACCTTGACCCAGTCCGCGTCATTGCTTCTNAACCCCCTAACCTCTGAAAGCTTCGTTAAAGACACGCCCGAATCAAGCGCCACCCACCTATCATCTAAATCGCTCCGCGGCATTTCCAAAGACTGAACACCAACCGTCCGCCCTCTTCTGCATTGATTCCGTACAAGATTAACCATCAAAGCTGTTTTCCCAACTCCCGGCCGCGCCGCTAAGATAATAAGCTTCGGCCCGCGAAAACCCCCGCTAAGCGCTTCGTCAAAGTCGCTGAACCCCGTCTCAATCGCCATCGGCACGTCTCCACGGGAAAGCGCATCGTACCGCTCAAGCGTCTCTTCCCCCAACTCCATCTTTGTCACAAAACCGCCAGACCCAATCGCGCCGAGATTCAAGACCTCACTTTGAAACCGACTCGTTAACTCGTCCGCGATCTCCGCCCCCCCGCTATAGCATTTATCGCCTACATCCTGACAAATCCGCAACATTTCGCGCAACGCCGTATATCTTTTCAGTTTGTAAGCATAATCGACCACGTTCGGCGGCACAGGATAATCAATCGCCGCTACAACCTTACCTGCACCCCCTACCCGCTCAAGAAACCCGTAAGAGCGCATGAACTCAACCAGCGAAACAAGATCAACAACATCTCCGCGCCTGTTCATTTCGCAAAAACTGCGAAATATAAGCCTATTGCAAGCTCCCGCGAAGTCCTTCGCCTCTAAAATCATTATCGCGTCCGATCTCGCAGTCTCCCCCATCAACATCGCCGCCAAAACAGACCCCTCGATTTCCACATTTTTCGGTATCTCCCTTTTTTCCGCCATATTACCGTTCCCCCATTTCTTTTTCCCTTCTCACTCGTTCCCGCCAAGCCTTAGCCGCCGCCCTGCTCTCCAAAACATAGTTCGGCACATCTGCCGCCTCTTCAACAGAAATTTCATCATCCCAGCGCCATTGGTTCAACCACGTCGAAGCGTTTGGCACATACTGACCATTTTCCTGCTTCCACGCCTTACTGTTTTTGTGCTTTTCCAGCGCTTCCAGCAAATCTTTCAAAGGCGGTCGAATATTTGCCGTTTTTTTCCACGCCTTGAAAGCCGACCCCTTTCCAGCCTTTACACCATTGCGCTTCGGGTAGGCCGCCCAAAACTCCAAAAAATCTTTTGTATAGCCGCCCCCGTTTTTGTTTTCCCCGCGCTCCTCTTCCGCCTCAGCGTCCGATTGAAACCCCGACTCCACACCCCCATTTTTTTTACCCTCGCGCGCGTGTTGTTTTTCCTTTTCTTTACTTTCCTTTCCTTTACTTTCCTTTCCTTTACTGTTGACTTTCTGCGTCTTTCTGCTTGATTTCTGTTGCAGAATTTTATCGTCCTGTTTTTGTTCCTGATATTTTTGCCTGTTGTACTCTCTTTTTGAAATCAAGCCAGAAAATCGTTTAATCAATCCCGGTGAATACAAAAAACCATTTTCCAAAACAAACGCTTTTATTTCATCCCTGCAACATTCAGTTACAAACTGTTCAATTTCTGTCACAGAAACACAAAATTTTGCCGCATAAATTGCCTTTTTAATCTCGTCCCATTCCAACTTAAACCCGTCAGACCGCGCCATACACTCCAAAAACTTAAAAAATAACGCATACCCCTTATGGCCAAACTTGCTCTCAAGATAAATTACTTTTTCATCTGAACTTGCATCCGCATCGTGTGAAAAAAAATCCGCATTATTCTTCTGATTCCTGCCTACCGACATGGAACACCCCCTTTATAAAAATCTCGATACGCCCCCCTTTGACCTGCGTCACGCATAATCTGACTCGTTCAAAGGAATATTGCCCCCACTCCAGACATACAACTCAAAGGCGCGCGACTTAGGCACAACCTCCGGCCACATCCAGACCGCCGCCGCCGTTATCCCAAGCTCCGCGCCGATTATTTTTCTGATAGCAGTCTCGCTCCCCGGTTTTTTTCTTCCCTGCGCGATCTCATAATTTTTTACAAAATTATAAACATCCTTCTTTCTCATAACACGCCCCCTTTTTATAGTCAAAAACCTATTTCCATAACCTCATCACGCGGGCAAACATAAACAGGAACACCCGCCGCCGCCTGAACCGCTGACAAAAACCCCTCAGCGTCCCCGTTACTGTCGCTTAAATGCATCAAAAAAACGCTCTCAAGCGCGGGCTTGTGCCTCTCCACGATTGAAACCGCCCTTTGTACGCTCAAATGGTTTGCATACACCCGCGCGAACTTCTCCCGATCTTCCCGCAACAAACGCTCTTCGCAATAATTCGCCTCTATAATAATCTGGGTGATCCCGTTAAACCTGTACCGTAAAAGCTTGGTGTCCGTGACATACAGCACCCGATCCCCCGCACTTGAAACAAACACATACCCCACAGGCTCAGCCACGTCGTGAATAGTATCAAAAACATAAACTGACCACGTACCTACCTTCACAACCTCACCGTGCGCCCTGACCTCATTCGCCCGATGCCCTCTAACACCCAGCGCCTTGAAAGTTCCAGCCGTTCCATATACGTCCACGCCTAACTTAACCAAGTCCTTTACCCCCTTGCCATGGTCAGCGTGTTCATGCGTCACAAAGCACCCCGCAACGTCCGCCAACGACTCCGGCCGCATCTTCTCCCTTAAGCGCCCCACCTTTTCGCCCGCGTCAACCAATAATCTTGTCTCCCCGTCGTCAATCAAGAAGCAATTCCCGTGACTTCCACTCGTAAAACTTTTAAAAATCATTCCGCCCCCCTCTTCTCAAAAAGGCGGGGCGCAATTTCAAGCGCCCCGCCTTTTCCTTTTCGTTAAACCTTCATGCGACGATTAATCCCACTCCGGATCTTCGCCCCACAAATCCTGACCCTCTCCAACACTATCTGATTCGCCCCCGTCGGGATCGGGCTGTTCCGCGCCCGACTCATCCGCGTTGTTTACCTCTGAGTCTTCATAAGCGCCCACAGACTCGTCGAAATCATCCAGTCCGATGTCTATCACACCCCCTTCGTTTTCGTCGACCTGCTCGTCAATCTGCGCTTTCAGCGCCTCATCGTCAGACTGTCTTGCCGCCTTCGCCAAATACGAGTCGTCACTCGTATTGATCACGCGCTTGCAAGCCCTGTTTATAACCGTCCGCTTGATCATTTCACCCATAAACTCGCTATGCGTCGTACCAGACCGCACCTCGCCCTTGTCCGTCAACGGCTTAATAATCGACTTTTTCCACGCCGACCGTATTTCTTCCCAAGTCATAACCTCACAAGCGAGGATATTTTCGTCGCGATCAAGCATTAAACAGTAAGCCGCGCGCGGCTTCTTGGAATCAATCGACTCAAGCGTCTGCTTGTGCTTAGCCACTTGACGACTGCCGTTTTTAACCTCAATTTCAAATTCGTCGCCCTGCCAAACAACCTCAGCAACGATATCCTTGATACGAGGGTTTATGCGCTTCGCAAACGCAATAGCCCCGTGGTAAGACCGCATACAAGCAAGCTTCTTGCCATACGCGATAAAATAACATTGCTTTTTGTCAGGGTTAAGCCCCTGTATCAACATCGCCAAGAGCGCATTGGCCAGACTCGCCGACGTTACATTCTCAAGCACCGGACTTTTGTTCTTGTCCACCGTGTCTTGGAGAATAAGCCACGCCGATTTGAGTGCGTTTTGCGGCGAGTAATTCTCAGGGAACTCTATATCCCCGCGAGATTCCATTTCCTTGACGCGCTTCGCTACTCCCTGCATCGTCTTTTTTGCCTCAATAAGATTTCCCATTTTTATCCCCCTTTTTTCTTTTTTCGATTATCTCTACAACTTTTTCTAGAACGCTACAACCAAAAACAAACGCGCTTCCCGCGCTTATCCCTAGAAAGATAAAAGCAAATCCGTCCACGCATCACCCCCTTTTTTAAGCTCCTTATTAGGTTGATTAAACCCCCAAAACCATGAAATGTCAAATACCTTTCAAGCATCGACACCTCCTCGCAAAAGCTTCCTCACAGCGTCCTCACACCGACCCTTTAAAACGCGCCCCAGCACTCCCAGCGCGAGCCTAAGTTCGTCTTTGTCGTCCGAAGCCCCAAGGTCGTCCGAAAGAAATTGCCAGTAAGTCCCAAATTCATCCTGAACCATCACGAAGTCGCAGACCTCGACGACCTCCACCTTTTTACCCACAAGAGCATACATCT
>SL_8KL_010_SEDDRAFT_10002609_pt1 | contig 15122 bp, 13 predicted proteins | sample SodLakKL_010_SED_4_FD_11160 | JGI IMG/M metagenome (IMG submission 11160) | reverse complement strand
TGGTACTGCGGGAGAAATCCTGTGGGAGAGTAGGTCGCTGCCGGATACTTTCTTTAAACCCCGTCTCCTCTTAAAGGCGGGGTCTTTTATTTTTCGCAAAAGTTTTAAAATTTGCAGGGGATAAATTTCAAAAGGGGAATATAAATAAGGGTGAAAAAAATTTCCTTGGTTGAGAGGGTGAAAATAATTGATTTCGATAAAGGAACTTTCCAAAAGCTATAATCGTGGAGAAATCAAAGCGGTTCAAAATTTAAGCATAGAAGTAAAACCCGGAGAAATTTTTGGCTTTCTTGGACCCAATGGGGCCGGGAAAACAACTACTATTAAAATGATGATAGGTTTATTAAAGCCCGATCAGGGATCGGTTTCTATTGGGGGGTTTGATATTCAAAATGATCCTCTGGAGGTTAAGAAGAGGATAGGTTTTGTTCCCGATCAACCAGAAGTATATGAAAAACTTACCGGCCTTGAATATCTGGATTTCATGGCTGACACCTATGGAGTTTCAAGGGAAAAAAGACTGGAAAGAATGGAAGAGCTTTTGGAAAAATTCCAAATGGAAAATGCAGTTTTTGATCTTATTCAAAGCTATTCTCATGGAATGCGGCAAAAAATTATCTTAATAGGATCTCTTTTGCATGATCCCGAGGTTATAATTATGGATGAACCCATGACCGGTCTTGATCCTAAATCGTCCCATGCCTTAAAAGAAATGATGAAAAGAAAATGTCAGGAAGGGAAAATAATGTTTTTTTCTACTCATGTCCTTGAAGTGGCCGAGAAATTCTGTCACCGGGTGGGCATAATTAACAAGGGAAAATTAATCGCCCTGGGGACTCTGGAAGAATTACAGAACCAGGCCCAGAAGAAATCTTCTTTAGAAAATATCTTCCTGGAGTTGACTGAATAATGAGATGGAAATTTTTTTGGTACCTGGTAAAAATCAATTTAAAAATTACCTTTGGGCTTTCAGCCTGGATTTATTTTTTCCGTAAAAAAGATCGTCGTTTTTGGTCAGGGCTGGGAATTTTATCTATTGTTCTAATTTCTATTGCACCAATTTTTTACCTTTACCTTCGCCTTGTCCAGGAAACTATCCAGAGCCTTGCCGGAACAGGTTTGGAAGGTGTTGTTATTACCTCGGGGGCAATTCTGGCTTCTATTCTTGTTTTGGTTTTAGGAATTGCTTATGTTATATCCGCTTTTTATTTCGCCAATGATCTTGATTTCCTGGTAACCCTTCCTTTTAAACCTGCGGAAATAATGGGAGGGAAGTATGTCGGGGTTTTGGTTTCTGAGTACTTAACTATTGCACCCTTTTTCATTCCCCCGGTTGTAATATATGGCCTGAATGTAAGTGGAGGCCTTTTTTACTGGGTTTTTTCCCTGTTAATTTTCCTTTTTTTACCTGTAATTCCACTGGTTTTTGCATCCCTGGGAGTAATGGTTTTAATGTCTCTGACCAACCTTGGCCGCCGGAAAGATTTATTAAGGTTTTTGGGGATGATTTTAATTCTTGTAATTGTCCTGGGGGCTAATTTCTACCTGACCCGACTTCCCGAAGGCCAGGAAATGGAGTTCATAATGGGAATAATGGAGGATCCTGATGGCCTGATAGCCTTTACGGGTAGAGTTTACCCTCCTTCAATCTGGATAACTCGTGCTCTGGCGGGGCAAACCCTGGGGATGCGTTTTGTCAATTTACTCCTTTTTTCAGGGGTTTCTATTCTTGGATTTGCAGTTCTAATGATTGGAGCTGACCGCTTATTTTTCCGGGGCCTTATTGGTGGACAAGAAGTTTCGGCGGGTAAAAAGGCGAGGCCCGGTTTACTGGATAAGAAAATGAGGGCAAGACATCCCATTGTCAGTATTGCCATCCGGGAGATAAAAATTTTGATTCGGGTTCCCATTTATCTTTTTAATAGTATTTTCATTTTGGTAATAGCACCTATTGCCTTATTCTTTCCCCTTTTAATGGGAACCGGTGGGGTAAATATTGATGAATATATTGGGTTAGTTGAACCTGAATTATTAGTTCTGGGTGGTATAGGATTTTTTGGATTAATGGCTCTTTTTGGCCCGGCACTTTCCAGTTCAATATCCCGGGAGGGGAAGCTTTTCAGAATATCCCAGGTAATCCCTGTTCATCCCAATAAACAAATCCTGGGGAAAATGCTTTCGGGGTTTTTAATTTCCATCCTGGTTATTCCCTTAATTTTTCTTGCAGCAATTTTATATATTCCCTGGAGCCTTGGAGAAATAATATTAATTTCCTTTCTTGGGTTTTTACTTTCTTTCCCTCTCATGGGTTTCAGCTTGCTCGTGGATTTAATCAGGCCTTATTTTACCTGGCAAAATCCCCAACAGGCAATTAAACAAAACATGAATGTCCTTTTTTCAATGGTTGGAGGCTTTTTGTTTTTGGCGGCATTGGGCTGGGGAGGGTTTAAAATGCTGGAAATTGGATTTAACCCTGGTTGGATTTATTTTTTGCTGGGGCTTTTTTCCTTAATTATCGGCATTTTTATTATGATAGTTTTGTTTCGAGTTGCCCCGGATAGATATCAAAAAATCAGCCTTTAAAATTAGGGAAATCCCGTAACTTGCGGGATTTCTTTTTTTTGTGTTATCATAAAGGTCTGAAGGGAGGAAGCGGTGTTGGGGGAAAACTACTTGTATTTTCTTGGAACTGGAGGGTCCCGCCATGTTATGGCCGAACAATTAAGATCAACGGGGGGGACCTATTTTCAAATAAATGGTGTGCGGGGGATTATTGATCCCGGCCCAGGCGCTCTTGCTCAAATGGTAAAAGCAAGGCCTCTTCTTAAACCCGAAGAATTGTCCGCTGTAATTTTAAGTCATGGGCATATTGACCATTGTAATGATGTGAATTTAATTATTGATTCCATGACCAGAGGGGGACTTAAGAAGAGGGGAACCTTATTTGCTCCGGGAGAAATATTAAACGGGGAAAACCAGATTTTATTTAACTACTTAAAACCATTTTTATTAGGCATTGAAAAACTGAGACCCCAAAAAGAATATCATCTTAATGGCCTTTCTTTTTCCACTTCCGGACCCCACCACCACGGGATGGAAACCTATGGATTTTCCTTTTATTCTAAAGAAGGGAAAATATCCTTTATTACTGATACTTCTTACTTTCCCGAACTAGTAGATTTTTATCAGAACTCCAGGTGGATTGTCGTTAATCTTGTTCTGGAGAGAAATTGTGGAAATGCACAACACCTAGATATTAATGGGGTAAAGGAACTTTTGCTGAGATTGAAACCTGAATATGCTGTAATAACACACTTCGGGAAGACTATCCTGAGAAAAGGCCCCCAAAAAATCGCTTCCCAGTTGGAAAAAGAGGCAGGAATAAAAAAGGTTTTTGCACCGGAGGATGGAGAAAGAATTAACCTTAAATAGAAAACCAAGGGGAAAGGAAAGGGTAAAAACAAAAATTATTGACCAGAAAGACTTTTTCTGGTATATTAAGAAAAGAATTGAATAAGAAGGTCTTCAGGGCGGGGTGAAAGTCCCCACCGGTGGTATAGCCCACGAGCTCAAATAAGAGCTGATCCGGTGTAATTCCGGGGCCGACGGTAATAGTCCGGACGGGAGAAGACGATTTTTTTATAGCGCCCTGGATGATTTCCAGGGTTATTTTTTAGGAGGGCTGCCAAAATGAAAAAAGTAAACAAACTTGCGTTGGGCGGAATTTTAAGTGGTATTTCAATTTTGCTGGCGATCTGGATCCATTTTCCCATAATTCCTGGGGCTGGCTTCCTGCTCTATGATCCTGCGGATATTCCCATTTTAATTGGTGGTTTTATGTTGGGTCCTGCAATAGGTGCTGCAATGGCATTTATAGTTTCGGTAATAATGGCTGCTGTAACCGGCCAGGGTGGACCTATCGGGGCGGTTATGCACTTTTTGTCAACTGGTACTCTTGTTATTGTTGCCAGTTTTATTTATACGAATAACAAAACAAGGATTGGAGCGGTTCAGGGCTTAATTGCGGGAAGTATTGGAATGGTTATCATTATGGTAATAAGCAATCTTCTTCTGACACCGATCTATATGGGTGTTTCTCGCGAAATTGTTGTGGGAATGCTCTTGCCTGCAATAATTCCCTTTAACCTTCTAAAGGCAGGTATTAATTCTGTATTCACTTTCCTGATATATAAAAAAGTAAGCGGTTTTTTAAAAAATATTGCGGAATAAAAAAACCCCGCCTTAATAGGTGGGGTTTTTGTATTCAAAAAGGAATAACCCTTTTTCCTGTGAGGCCAGGCCCAGGTGTGGAGGATACACATCCATGATTGTGCTTCCCTCGATCTCCAGTTTAAATTCGGGAACCGGGTTTGCGGGAGAAAAAAGGGAGAAAAACTCAACTCCCTGTTCAGCAGATAATGCAAGGAGCCTGTTCTCCTTAATAACAATACTATTGGGGCCCCGGTGTTCAAAATTAAGATTTCTTTTTTGTTCAATAGATTCAGGGTTGGAGTAATCAAAAATTTTAAGTCGCCCCTTTTCACCCGAAGGTAACGTTTGTGAAAGGTAAAGGTGATTATTAAAATGGTTAATGTCTGAGGGGGGATGGGTAAGCTCGATTTCCTTAATTTTTTTGGGACTATGGGGTTCGGATATATCGAAAATCCCCAGGTAAGGTTCACCCGCTGTAAAAAGAAGACTATTTTCAGGATCAATGTGAACATGATTGACAGTTTCACCGTGGGAGAATAGAAGCAGGTTTACAGGAGAAGAAGGCTCGATGCAATCTACAATCCAGACACCTCCACCACCTGCTGCCACAAAAGCCAGATTTCTAAAAAGGACAATATCCTGAGTCCAGCCCTTTTTGTAATCAGGTTGATTATCGGGATAGGGGAAGGGCAGAAAACCTGCGAATTCCATGCCCCCCGGTTCATTTTTGTTAACAGTTACCAAACCGATCCCACTGGCAATAAAAAGATTATTCTCAAAGCCAAAAATTTCCTGCCCGATCCCTGGGATTTCTATCCAGTTTAATAATCCCGAGGTATTTGGATTTTGTTCTTCTATCCTCAGTTCCCAGAGCCGCTCTATTCCGCTGGCAAAAAAGGCTCTTTCCTCTTTAATTGAAAGGGCTTCCAGCCTCTGGGGGTATTCGAGGTGACCCAACCTTTTTACTCCCGGGATTTGCTCTATATCCAATAATAAAACTCCATTAAATAGAGATATAACAATGGCTTTTCCCCCAGTCGCGTCAAGGAAATCTGGTTCTGGTCCCAGCCTATTGGTAAAAGGGGTTTCAATTGAAACTTTTTCCTTGATTTCGGAGTTTTGCAGGAAATACAATCCATTTTTTCCCGTTGCTATTATCCTGCTTTCTTCCGATCTGACAGTGTGGATAAACTCGTCGCCAAATTCTTCGGGGGGGATGGCTTTTAAAAAATTGATTCGGACAGGGTTGGAAATGTCATAAAGAACAAGCCCACCCTCGCCATCTGCAACATAAAGAATGTTACCTGAAAGGGCTAGATCTTTAATATGATTGCCTCTATTGATTGTTGCCAGGTGGCGTTGTTCCGGAGTTATCTGATCTTCTTCCATTTCTTCAATTTCTTCCGGGAGAATTATTTCATCCTGAGGTTCTCCTTCTTCATCTAAATCGAGAATAACTATTTCCATTTTTTGTTCGGTTTCTTTTAAATCAATTACAAAAAGGTTGGTTGTGGCCAGTCCGTCTATCAGGTAGATGATGTTTTCCCGGATAATTGTTTTCCATATCGCTCCCTGGGCCGGGATAAAGATTTCTTTTTCAAGGTTTTCTTTATCCAGGATGAATAGACCATCCAATCCTGCAGAAACAAAAAGCTGGTCGTCTGCAGCATAAATATGCCAGATTTTTTTTGCTTCTGTCCAGTGCATTAAGGGGTCAGGGTCATTTTTCCCCGGGGGAAAAACAAATAAGCCCTCACCAAAAGTTCCGATAAAAAGCTGGTTAGGGCTTGTTTCAATTGAGGATATATCTGCCGGAAGGGTATAATTTCCAGCATAGGTGTAGGAATTATCAGAAGAAATTTCAAAAAAAAGAACCTGGTTACCGCTTCCCAAATAAATAAAGTCCCCAGCATCGTGAATAATCTGGGCCTGACTAAAAGGCCAGTACGATGATAGGGGTAAAGCAAAATCCATTTCTAAGATATTGCCTGCTATTAGGGTTTGAGAAGCAAAAAATAAGAAAAGAAAAATAAGGAAAGCAGTTTTTTTTGCCATCAGAGAACCCCCCGAATTAGGTTTCTTCAATACAGTGTGCGCAGGTCCCGAAAAAATCGGCGTTATGGCCCATAATCTGGTGGGGGTTTTTTTCTGAGAAAATCCTGTCCAGTTCTTCCTGATAGGAACCTTCAAGATCATAAACTCTGCTGCATTCGAGGCAGTAAAAATGGTAATGCTGTTGGGTATTACCGTCATAACGCTTGAACTTGTTGTTGATATTGATTTCCTGGACCTCACCTAAATCTCTAAGAACGTTAAGATTCCGATAAATTGTTCCCAGGCTTACCTGTGGTATTTCCTCCCGAACTTCTAAATATAATTCCGAGGCTGTGGGATGATCTTTTCTGCGTTTCAACATGTTTAATATAGTTTTTCGTTGCCTGGTCATCCTTTTTTGGTTCATTTTTAGGCCGGCACCTCCTTTGGAAAAGGCCTGGGGTAAGTTTTAAGTTAGCACAACCAAGGGAGAATGTCAAGTTTGGACCATTTCTGGGGGATTTTCGGATGATAAAAGAAGGCATCTGGAATGCATTCGCTGAATTAATAATAAAATTGCTTCTTAACAATTTTCGTTTACGGGAGGACAAAAATGGCAAAAATTAAACTAGGACTGATTTTTGGTGGAAAATCCCTGGAGCATCCTATTTCTGTTATGTCTGCAAGGTCAATAGCAAATGCCGTTAATCCGGAAAAATATAATGTTGTCCCAATTCTGATTGCTCCCCAGGGACAGTGGCTGGGGCCAAAACCGGCGCAAGAACTCCTCAAAGGAAATGATCCTGTTGCCGGAACAGAGGAAGTGTTTCTGGCTAGCAGGAAGGGAAAACCCTGTATTTGTTCTGTAAATAGGGATAAAACCCCGATTCCCCTGGACGTTGCCTTTCCTGCTCTTCACGGTCCTTTTGGAGAAGACGGAACTATCCAGGGGTTATTTGAAATGATAGGACTTCCCTATGTTGGTTCTGGAGTTCTGGCATCCGCTCTTGCCATGGACAAGGGATACATGAAAGAGATTTTTGCCCGACACAATCTTCCCCAGACAGACTATTATATAGTAGAAAAACAAAAATGGGCAGAAGATAGCTATTCCTGCCGAGAAAAAGCTTTGGAAATAACGGGTTTTCCTGCTTTTGTTAAACCAGCCGCCCTGGGTTCAAGTGTCGGGATTACCAAGGTGATTGATAGGGAGCAACTCTTTTCTGCAGTCGAAGAAGCGCTGGGACTCGGCAAAAGGGCGCTGGTTGAGAGGGGTGTTTCCGGCAGGGAATTTGAGTGCAGTGTTCTGGGAAATAATAAACCTAAAGTTGCCGGTCCGGGAGAGGTGATTTCCCGGAGAGAATTTTATGATTATCAGGCTAAATATACTGCGGGGGAAGCAGAGCTGATTTTCAACCCCGATCTTCCGGAAAGGGATAAGGCAAAATTTAAAGAACTGGCCCTGCTTGCTTTTCAGGTTTTGGGATGCAGGGGTCTTGCGCGGATTGATTTCTTTTTTACTCCTTCCGGAAAAATTTTAATTAATGAATTGAACACAATCCCTGGTTTTACCCAGTTCAGCATGTACCCCAAGCTCTGGATGGAAGAAGGAATGGAGTACAGCGAACTAATTGACAGACTTATATCTCTGGCACTGAATACCTGACAAAAATCTTGAAAAGTCGAACGTATGTGCTATAATATAAACAGAGGTGGTATTCATGGCGGGATTGAAGATTATCCATGTGGATATGGATGCTTTTTTCGCTGCAATTGAAATAAGGGATAATCCTGAACTGGAGGGGAAACCAGTAATAATTGGGGGGAGCAACCCACAAAAACGGGGGGTTGTTTCCACTGCATCATATGAAGCCCGCAAGTTTGGGGTTAAATCTGCAATGCCTCTGGTCGAAGCATACCGGCGTTGTCCCGAGGGGATTTTTTTAGATGGAAATATGAGAAAATATGAAGTGGTTTCCCGGGAATTAATGCAAGTTCTCGCTTCTTTTACTCCTCTTGTTGAACCTTTATCACTGGATGAAGCTTTTCTGGACATTTCTGGGTGTGAAGGTCTTTTTGGAACTCCCGAGGAAATCGCCTGGAGGATAAAGAGAGAAATTAAAAATAAACTTGATTTGGTCGCTTCTCTCGGAGTTGCACCGAATAAATTTCTGGCCAAACTTGCTTCTGACTTGGAAAAACCTGATGGACTTGTAATTATTACCCCCGACCGGATCAGGGAGGTTCTCGATAATCTTCCGGTGGAGAGATTGTGGGGAGTTGGAGAAAAAACTGCTTCTGTACTAAGGGAAAGAGGAATTAATTTTATCGGGCAGGTTGCCCGCATGGAAATGAAGTTTTTAGAAGCCCAGCTGGGGAGTGCCGGGCGCTTGATCTGGCATTTAGCCCAGGGAGTTGATGATCGGCCCGTTGAACCAGAACATGATATTAAATCTGTTGGCCGCGAACACACCTTCTTAGAAGATATCTGTGACCTGGATTATCTTGAGGCAGTTCTCTGTTCTTTATCTGAAGATGTTGGCAGAAGGCTTAGGCAGAAAGGTTTGGGGGGCAAAGTTGTCACTGTTAAGCTCCGATTTAAAAGTTTTAAGACCATTACCCGCCGCAGAACTCTACCAGAGCAAACCTGCTGGGGAACAGATATTTTCCGGGCGGGTAAAGAAATAATTGCTAGGGAGGACCTGCAAGGATCATATATCAGGCTGATAGGCATTTCGGTTTCAGGTTTGGGTAAAGTTAACAGCAATCAGCCGAAACTTTTTTCCTCTGATAAAAAGAAAAAAGAAGAACAGATGACTGCAACAATTGATAAATTGAAAAATAAATTTGGCGATAAAATTATTGGACCTGCCCGACTTTTGGAATTAGATAAAGATAAATAATTTTTTTTAAAAGACAAACCGGTGAACGCAAAGGCAGATAAGTTATCTTCTGCCGGGTGTTTTCCGGTTTTTTTGTTTTTCGAGAAAAGGGGAAAAAACCTTATTAGTTTAGCGGGGCAAAAAAAGAAAGAAAAAAAGTGACATTTTTTTGCTTTGAAAGAAGGAGAAATTCTGTGGGGGGAGAATATAGCAAATAAGTGGTGCAAAGTGGTGGAAAGTGGGGGAGAAGGGTAATAAAGGAAAAGGCGGTGGCTGAAAATGTTCATGGGTGAATATCGACATGCCATGGATGAAAAGGGAAGAGTAATAATGCCGGCTCGCTTCCGGGAAACTCTGGGAGAAAAATTCGTTATTACCAGAGGTCTGGATAACTGCCTTTTCGTTTATCCTGTCCAGGAATGGAAAACCCTGGAGGAAAAACTTAAAAACCTGCCCCTTACCCGCCAGGATGCACGGGCTTTTGTCCGCTACCTCTTGTCGGGAGCAGCAGAATGTGAATTCGACAAACAGGGCCGTATTTCAGTTCCCAATAACCTGAGGGACCATGGTTTGATTAAAAAAGATGTAGTGATAATTGGGGTAGCCGACAGAATAGAGCTCTGGAGTAAGGAGAAATGGGAAGCTTACTTGAATAAAGCGAAAGATTCCTACGAAGAAATTGCCGAAACAATGGATGAACTGGGAATATAACCGGAAGGGGGCCAGATAAATGCAGAATTTCCACCAACCGGTTTTGTTAAACGAAGTTTTAGAGTTTTTGGGAGATAGGCAGGGTTTTTTTCTCGATGGGACAATCGGTGGTGGAGGGCATAGTAAGGCCCTATTGGAAACAAATGAATCCATCGAAATAATTGGAATAGATAAAGATCCCCGGGCTTTGGAAGAGGCAAAGAAAAACCTTGAACCCTGGAGAGAAAAAGTAAGATTTATTCATGGGGATTTTAAAAATTTCCAGGCCTATATTGCAGAACAGGGAATAAGCGGATTGGGGGGAATTTTGCTGGATCTAGGAGTTTCTTCCTACCAGCTTGATAAACCGGAAAGAGGGTTTAGTTATCATCAGGATGGTCCCCTGGATATGAGAATGGACCCGACAGGTGGCAAAACTGCAGCGGACCTTTTGAATGAGCTTCCAGCCCATGATCTTTCCCGGATTTTTAAAGAATATGGTGAGGAGCGCTGGGCAAAAAAAATTGCGGCCAAGATTGAAAACAGAAGGAAAGAAAAAAGGATAGAGACCACAAAAGAACTGGCAGAAATAATTACCCAAACTGTTCCCCGGGACCCTGGGGGACACCCGGCAAGAAGAGTTTTTCAAGCCCTTAGAATAGCGGTTAACAATGAATTAAAGGGACTGGGGAAAACCATAGAAGAAATGGTTGGGTTTCTTAATCCGCAGGGGAGAATGGGTGTTATTACTTTTCAATCACTTGAAGATCGTCTGGTTAAAAATGTATTTCGAAATCTCAGCCAGTGCAATTGTCTAAAAAATTTACCCTGTGTTTGCGAGGGGCCGCAAATAAAGATTTTGACCAGGAAACCGGTAGAACCAACCGAAGAAGAAGTCGGACGAAATCGAAGGGCTCGCAGCGCTAAGCTCAGGGTTATTGAAAAGCTAAATCTGACGAAGGGAAAGGAGGAAGGATAATAAATGGAAAAGAATTATCAAAGAAGCGTAGTTTACAACCCAGGATCGCAAAAAGTTAAACCGCGTCCTGCCAAATCCTCCATTCCCTGGTTTTATATTTTCCTTATAGTAATTAGTGTTGGGATTTCAATTAGTTTTCTCGTTTTGCAGGCGGGAATTTCCTCCTTGAATTACGAAATTGAAACTGTGCAAAGGGAAATTGATTTCCTGGAGAAAGAAACCAGGGGTCTTCGGCTTCAATTGGCTGAAAAAACCAACCTGAGAGAAATTGAAAAGCGAGCTCGACAGGAACTGGCTATGGAAAGGCCGGAACAGCAGGAATACATAGTAATGGCGAAACCACAATTGCAGACTGTTGAGAGAACCGATCGGGAAGGAACCTTTGAATTAAACCTTGCTGGATTTTTTGGAGAACTTACCCAGTGGGTAAGGGAGCGAGCAACTGTAGCTGCAGGTGCCTTGGGGGAGTAGGAGGTGATGCGCTTTGGGCCAGGGAAATTTGCTAATTAAAAACCGAATTATTATTTTGTTTGTTTTCTTTGTCGCACTGATGGTGGCAATTTTTGCCCGGCTTTTTTTCATCCAAATCGGGCAAACAGAAGCCCTGGGACAAATGGCCAGTGACCAGAGGTTGCGGATGCTCCAGTTAGAACCAAAGCGGGGGTTGATTTATGACCGGCTGGGGCGGGAGCTGGCGATAAGCGCAGGGACAAAAACAGTTGTAGCTTTTCCCCCGGAAATTGAAAACCCCGAGAAAACGGCCCGGGATTTGGCGGGAATATTAAACTTCTCCTACAATGAGATTTATCGGAGAATAACCCAACCCCGGGCTGCAATTTATTTGGAGAGAAAAATTGACGACCAGAGGGCGCAAACGATTGCCAGCTGGGAGCTACCAGGGATTTCATTTATTGAAGAAAGCAAGAGATTTTACCCCCAGGGAGAATTAGCTGCCCATGTTATCGGTTTTGCGGGTGTAGATAACCATGGCCTGGAAGGGATTGAGGTTTCAATGGATCACTTTCTCCAGGGGCAACCGGGCCGAATTTCTTCTGAAAGAGATGGCCTGGGACAGGATATTCCTCAGGGTATTGAAAGATACATTCCCCCCCAGGATGGCCACGACATTTATTTGACCATTGACCAGGTTATTCAGTACATAGCAGAAAGAGAACTTGAAAATGCATTGCAGAAACACGAAGCCAGGGGGGGCAGTGTTATTGTTCTCGACCCCCAACTGGGTGAAATACTGGCAATGGCCAATTATCCGACCTTCAACCCCAATGATTTTCAGGCATATTCTCCCTCCACCTGGAGGAATGCGGGGATTGCCAATAATTTTGAACCGGGTTCTACCTTTAAAATTATTACGATGGCTTCAGCCCTGGATGAAGGGGTTGTTAATATGGAGGATGTTTTTTTCGACCCCGGTCAGATCAGGGTAGGACCTGAAACAATTAGTTGCTGGAGAGATGGAGGTCATGGGACCTTAAATTTTACTGAAGTTGTTGAAAAATCCTGCAACCCCGGTTTTGTCCAGGTGGGTAATCGACTGGGAGTAGAAAATTTCTACAGATATATTCAGGCGTTTAATTTTGGCAATCGACTGGGAATAGATCTTCCAGGGGAAGCCAGGGGCCTGGTTTATGATTACAGTGAGATGGGACCTGTTGAAATGGCTACGATGACTTTTGGACACGGAATTGCAGTAACCCCGCTGCAGATGGTTATGGCTACCGGGGCGATTGCTAACAAGGGGTTTCTGCTTGAACCTCGCCTGGTAAGAGAGGTGAGGGATTCAAAAGGGAATTTGGTGGAAAGTTTTGGACCAAAGGTTTTGCGACAGGTCGTGTCTGAGGAAACTGCTGAAATGACCCTTGCCCTGCTGGCAAGCGTAGTTGCTTCAGGAACAGGGGGTCAGGCTCAAATACCGGGTTATGAAATTGGTGGAAAAACAGGAACGGCTAAATATTACGGAAAAGAAGCTTATGACTCTTCTTTTATCGGAGTTCTTCCCATAGATAATCCCCAACTGGTAATTCTTGTTGTTTTGTATGAGGTTACAAGTTATCCTTATTATGCAGGTGAGATTGCTGCACCTGTCTTCAGGGAGATTGCCCAGGATGCAATCAGGTACCTGGAGATGAGACCAACTGTACCTCAGGATGTTCCCAAGGTTGAAGTTAAAACTGAAAAGAAAATAGTCCCTGATGTTAGGCAACTTTCCCCGGAGCAGGCTATGGAAAATTTGCGAGAGGTTGGGTTCAATGTTAAGCTAGAAGGAATGGGTGAAAGGATTGTTGATCAGGTTCCCCGTCCAGGAGCAAATCTCCCCCGCGGATCAACAATAATTTTGTTTTTCCCGGAAACCCTGGATAGAATGGAGAACTATTATACCTTCGTCCCCAACCTCAGGGGTTTAACTCGAAATAGATCAGAAGAAATCCTATCCTCCCTGGGTTTCAAACCTGTGTTCTCAGGGAGCGGAGCAGTCCAAAGCCAGGAACCATCAGCAGGGGAATTCAGACCTCAGGGCGAAGAGATAAAACTGCAATTGCGCTAAGAAGGGGTATAAAATGAGACTTAAAGAGGTTAAGGAATTAATTCCCAACTCTAAGATTTTTGGTTCGGAAAATGTCCAAATTAAATCTTTAGCCTATGATTCCCGGGAAGTAGAAAAAGGAGCACTTTTTACCGCGATCAGGGGTTACCGTTTTGATGGACACGATTATATTTCTGAAGCCAGAGAAAAGGGAGCTAAAGCCCTGATTGTTGAGGAGAAGGGGGATTATAATCTTCCCTACCTTCTGGTAGAGGATAGCAGGTTTGCCCTGGCAAAGGTAAGTGCCGCTTTTTATGGTTACCCTGGCCGGAAAATGACTTTAATTGGAGTAACAGGGACCAATGGAAAAACCACTACCTCTTTTTTGATTGAGGGAATTCTTAACTGTGCCGGAAAAAAAGCAGGCTTACTGGGAACGGTAACCTACCGCTACAAGGATAGGACCTTCCCGGGAGAAAGAACAACCCCTGAATCTCTGGATTTACAAAAACAACTAGCCGAACTTGTTTCAATCGGGGCAAAAAGTGTAGTTATGGAAGTATCCTCCCATGCTTTAAAACTTAAAAGGGTAGGTGGATTGGAGTTTGATATAGGGGTTTTTACAAACCTTACTCCTGAGCATGGAGAGTTTCATCCTTCCCAGGCGGACTATCTGGAAAGCAAAGCTCTTTTATTTAATAAATATCTAAAAGAAACAGGGCAGGGAGTTATAAACGCTGATACGGATCAGGCTCCTTATCTTTTGTCGCAGAACAGGGGAAACTCCCTTACATATTCTCTCCAGGGGCGGGGAGATTTAAATGGTGAGATTTTGGAAACTGGTCCAGAAGGTTTAGTTTTACGAATCTTTTGGGGGCAAGAACAAAAGGATATTGGTTTAAGCCTGGCCGGAACTTTTAACGCTTATAATGCTCTTGCAGCGATAGGTACCGGTCTCGCCTTGGGTTTAGACCTGGAAAAAATATCCCGGGGAATAAAACAGGTCAAGGGTGTTCCCGGTCGTTTTGAACTGGTTGGCCGGGGAGAAGAAATCGGGGTTATTGTTGATTTTGCTCATACCCCGGACAGCCTGGCTAACGTATTAAAGACCGCCCGGGATATTGCCCCCAAAAATCTTATTCTTGTTTTTGGATGTGGCGGTGATCGAGACAGAGAAAAAAGACCTGAAATGGCGAGGATTGCAGTTGAACTTGCAGATTATGTAATAATTACTGCAGACAATCCCCGCAATGAAGACCTTAATCAAATTATAGAAGAAATGAAAACCGGGCTTGGTAGGGAAAAAAACGTGGAAATTATTCCCGACCGGGAAAAAGCAATTTTCAAGGGGATAGAAGTTGCTGGAAAAGGCGACCTGGTTTTAATTGCAGGCAAAGGCCATGAAACAGGGCAGGAGATAAAGGGCCAAGTTTTTCCCTTCGATGACCGAGAGGTTGCCCAAAGAGCTCTTGCCAGAAAAAAAAGGGGGGCCGAAAATGGAAAAGATGAACGCTAAAAAAGCTGCCGAAATTTTAAAGGGCAAATTTTTCGGCCCTGAAAGTTTAAATTTTTCTGGAGTCAGTATTGACAGCCGGCAGATTCAAAAGGGTAATCTTTTTGTTGCAATCAAGGGAGAAAAACATGATGGACATGATTATTTGGAGCAGGTATGGGAAAAAGGAGCTGCAGGTTCGCTTGTTTCCATGGATATTACTCCGCCTCCTGGAAAATTTATAATTCAAGTTGATGATACCCTGAGAGGTTTGCAGGAACTTGGCGGTTA
>SL_8KL_010_SEDDRAFT_10002607_pt1 | contig 15132 bp, 16 predicted proteins | sample SodLakKL_010_SED_4_FD_11160 | JGI IMG/M metagenome (IMG submission 11160) | reverse complement strand
AAGCGAAATAGATAGGCAAAAGGTAGAAGATAGGGACGCTTCTCAAGGTAGGGATACATCCCTCTCATGCTTTTCAAACTCGGAAAGAGAATGCGGAAGAAGACTTTGACTCTACCCTGCGTTTTCAAGGACCCCTCGCCGCTTTGGATGCCCCGCGCGAGGTAGCGGTTGAACGCTTTCCCGTGCCCGTGGATGCCGGAGGTGACCAAAAACACCAACGTTTCTTCATACGTGGCGTCGTCCATCGCGAAGTCTTCTAAGAATTCCGGGAACGGTTCAATTTGAAACGCCCTCCGGTTGATCTCAAGCATGCTTTGGAAGAAGCGTGTCATCTTGCCTTCTTCAAGCAAGCCCCGAAGCTTCTCCTTGTCGATTTCACTTTCGTAAGCACGCAGGAAGACGCCGATGTCTAAGACGCTTCGTAGCCCCACCCCCGAAGAGCGGAAGTGCTTGATCAAATGGTAAAGGAGGTAGGCGGTCTCAAACTCGCGGGTGAAGCGATGGCGATGGTTCTCTACCTTAACGGTGTGTTGCCACACGTCCTCAAACAGATTCTCGTAGCGCTTGTCGAAAGACTTGTAAAGCGTCGGGTGCACCTCGACGGCGACGTCGCGGCCGTAGTGGTAGACGTCGTGGGCTTCGCTCTTCGACGACAGTAGAAATCCGTTTTCCGGCAATGTTTCCCGCGACGTTTCAAGGTCCTTCTTTCGAACCAACACGTCGATGTCGCCCATCGCCCGCATGGGTTTTTCGGGGTAGAGCGTCTTGAGGTTCGCGCCTTTCAAAAAGACGTGGTCGATGCCGTGTTCGTTAAAGCTCGCAGCGAGTGTTTCCATCGCCTTTTCCTGTTTGACGTCGCTTGCCTGGTAGGCGTAGAAATCGCGTGCGAAGCGCTTGTAGGTTTGTTCTTTGACGTTGTCCTTGTCCAAGACATGAAAGACGACGCCGGAGAGGCCGTTTTCGTGGATCAAGCGAAAAAACGCGGTTTCATCGTCCGGAAACTCGCCGGTATAAGGGCGGCCGTTCATCACGGCCGCGGCGATATCCAGGGCGGTTTTCAACACGTCGTGCATCGAATCACCTTTTCAACAGTATTCGGCATAGTTTCAAAAGCGCGCGCCGCATAAAGCGGAGCCAGCGCCACAAGGTTAAGGCCATGCGGAAGAAAAAGCCTTCTTCGTCGATCCAGCGCTTGTTGGTTTTGTGGGCGGCGACGGCGGCGATGACGTCGCCAATGTGCACCGTTTCTTTCGTTTTTCGTCCGTCGCCCATCAAAACCAGGGTGTCGCCTTTCGTTTTCACGATGCGGTGCAGCACAAAGGCGTCGCGGTATCGAACGAGGACGGCCGTCCCCTTTTTGAGGGCCTTCGGGCGGGTGAGACGGACGATTGTTTTTTGGTCGACGTAAAAGGGGCGCATGCTTGTGCCCTTGATCGTCAGGAGGGCTTCGCCCTTTTGCGCGAGTTTTTCTTCAATGAGCTTGACGGCGTCCTTGGTGGCGATGGGCGTCTTTTCACTCATCGAGCAGGTTGTTCTCCCGGATGACGCGCAAAAAGTCGTCGATGTCTTCTTTGGCGGTGTTCTCGTCGATGTCGTAAGCCTCTTGGAATTCTTGGATGAGCGTTTCTTTTTCGCGGCCTTCCTGCAAACGCTCAAACAGAAACTTGCCGGTTTCGTTCAGTGAGATGATGCCGTTAAAATTGATGGCTTCTTCGCCGGTAGGGACAACGACGTGTTGTCCGCTTACGCTTCGTAGGACGTAGTCTTCTTTGATTTTCATCGCGATTCCTCCTCGTATAGGTAGTTGTGCAAGGTCAAGCAGGCGCTTTTGTCTTTGGTGGCGTCTAGACGCACCATGTGGGTACTCTCCAACATGGTGTTTAAGAGTGGGAAGAACTTGTCCCAAAGTTCAATTTCCCCCGGACGGTAGACGTTTCGCATGATTTCCGCGGTCTTTTCTTCGTTGGTAAGGGGACGGACCTTGTCGGCTCTTGCCTGGGTCAAAAAGGCGATCGCCTTCAAGGGGCGGACGATGTTTTGGTTCAAGCGGTTTTTCCCCGAAAACGGGGAGCCCGCCACATAGAGCGTTCCGTTTTCTTCGAACAGGAGCGGCTTGTCGTCGTTGATGGTGGTAACGGGGAAGTGTTCTTCCCAGAGTTTCCGGTGCGTGGACTTGCCGGTGCCCGAAGGGCCGGCGAAGACAAGCGCTTCGCCAAGGTAGTCGACGGCGGCGCCGTGAAGCGAGAGCCTGCCTTCTTTCAGGGCGACTTTCAAAAACATCATCCCGGCGACGACGTATTCGTCTTCGGCGTTTTTCGCGGGGTCGCCTTTTTTGAGGTAGATGGTGTGGGTCTTGAAATCGGAGGTATGGTCGATCCGCATGCGGACGTTTTTTTCTTTGTCGAAGACGCACATCGATTCGAGACTGCCTTCTTGGTAGAACGTGCGGTTCCTGTAGGTGGATTTCACGGGGAGGGAAGAAGGGGCGATGGAATCTTCTAGGCGCACCTCGATGGTATAGTCGGCGCNCTTCGGCCTCTTTGTCCAAGTAGTGTTCNAGGTTGTCCTCAAAGTATTCGTCGAATTGATAGGAAAACGCGAGGCGGATGCCGGCGATGTTGTAAACCTTCATTTGGCGTCCCTCCGATATTCGGCGAAGGCCTTCAAGTATTTGGCGCAGGCGTTTTCGCCCTCTTCAAGCCGCCTTCGTGCGTAGCACTGGATGCAGGCGTTGGCGAGTTCGCACGTTTGGCAGAGGTCGCATTCGGCGATGTTTTCAAACGTATCCGCCATGCGCCTAAAGGCCGATTGCAAGTTGCCCTCGATTTTCTCTTTGGGCCGATCGACCATCGCGCACGGCTGCATGTACCCTTTGAAATTCACGAAATAGGCGCACTTGAGCGCGACGCAAGTCTTTTTGTCCTCGGTGTGTTCGAAGGTTTCGTCGCTTGCATTGGAAAACGTTTCTTTGAAGCGTTTTTCGAAGTCGTCGAGCGCTTCGGGGGAGAGACGGTCGTTTAGGGTCTCCCGCCCGCCGTCGCGGCGGGGGCCGACGTAGAGGAAATAATTCATCGGCAGGTTCTCGCCTTTGGCGAAGGCGAAGATGTCGTCCAATTTCTCATACGTCGCTTGAATCGGGATGGTGCGGAGGGCGATGTTCAGCTTTCTTTCTTTCAAAAGGCGGATGCCCCGTTGAACCTTGTCGAAACCGTGTTGGATGCGCGTCACGGTTTCATAGGTTTCGTTGTCGGCGCCATATAAGGTGATCGAGATGTATTCGGGCGGACGCTTTTGAAGCATGTCCGCGATTTCTTCGGTGATGGCGGTGCCGTTGGTGAAAAGCGTGATGCGCACGCCTTTAGTGTAGAGGTAGTCGTAGAGTTCGGCGAAATCTTCGCGCATGAAGATTTCGCCGCCGGTCAATGTGGCAAAAAGGAGCCCGGCGTCGACGGCCTCGTCAAAGAGGGCTTTCCACGCTTCGGTCGAAAGCTCTTCGTTTTTTTTGTTATCCCGCACGAAACACATCGTGCAGTTCAGGTTGCACCGTGCGGTGAGTTCGAACTCGCCCAAAACCGGGGTGCGGGTTTTCACGGCGGTTGCGAGAATGCTTTGGCGAAACGACTTGTAGGAAGCCATAGGCGTCATCCTTCGAATAGGAATGGTTTCATTATAGCATTAAACGAAAAAATTGTGGTCGCCGAAGACAAAAACCTGCAAAATTCCAGGAAAACCCAATGGATTTCAAAACCATACGTTTTTATGGACCTTTGCGCGCTTTGTGTTAGAATAAGAATAGATTACCTATCAAGGGGGACGCCATGCAAAAGCCGGAGACGAAACGATGGCTGATGGACAACCACCGGTTTTTGAAAAAACCGCTGTTTGCGCTTGTGCTATTGAGCGCGTTTTTAAGCACGACCGCGGTGCTCTTTGCCTACTTCACCAAAGAAGTGCTCGACGCCGCCGAAGCGCGCGATGCGCGCACGTTCGTCGTCGCCGGCGCCATCGCCGTTTTGATCGTGCTGTTTCAGCTCCTCGGCAACGCCCTCAACCGTTACCTGCAAGCCTACTACAAAGGCCTCACCGACAAACACCTCAAAAACAAGGTCTACGAAGACCTTTTGAACGTCAAAAACCCCGTACTTGAAAAGCACCATTCCGGAACGCTTATGAACCATTTGACGAGTGATGTCGAGAAGGTGAGCGACGGGATGGTGGAGATGCTGCCGCGGTTCGTGTTTTTGGTGCTCCGTTTTGTCTTCGCCTTCGCGCTCCTTTTGTTTTTGGACTGGGTGTTCGCGGCGATCATGCTCGCGGCGGGCCTAATCCTTTTCATCGGAAGCCTGCTCATTCGCGGCGAACTCAAAAAGCGACACCATGCTTCGCAGGACGCGCAAGCACGCCTGCGCGCCTACATGCAAGAAGGCTTGGAAAACATCCCCGTCATCAAATCGTTCGAAGCGGAAACTCATACGCTTAACCATCTTGAAAACCGCCAACAAGGCTACTTCAAGCGCGCCTGCACAAGGCCCGTTTGAACGTGCTGACCGGCAGCGCCTTAAACGGCTTTTTCGCGTTCGGCTACGTGTTTGCGCTCCTTTTCGGAGCGTACCGCGTCACCGAAAACATCATCACCTTTGGAAGCCTTGTGGCGATTCTGCAGCTTGTCAACCAAATCCAGATGCCCTTCAGCGGCCTTTCGGCCTTGCTTCCGAAATATTACGCGATGATCGCTTCAAGCGACCGCTTGATCGCGATCGAGCGGCTCGACCGCGAAGCGAAGCCCGCCCTATCTTATGACCCATCAGCTTTCAAACGTCTCGTCTTCGACAACGTCTCCTTCGCCTACGGCAAAGCGGACGTCTTTGAAGATTTGAGCTTTGAGGTCCATAGCGGCGAGTTTGTCCATATCGAAGGGCATTCGGGCATCGGCAAGACCACGCTGTTCAAGCTCTTGCTCGGGCTGATCGACCCCGATAAAGGCCGGATCACCATCGAAGACGGCGAAACGTACGACGTTTCGCCTAGCACAAGAGGCTTTTTCACCTATGTGCCGCAAAACCATCTCATCTTTTCGGGCACCATCCGCGAGAACCTGCTTTACAACCAAAAAGAAAAAAGCGACGAAGACCTTGAAGAGGTTTGCAAGGTGAGCGCCATCCATGATACAATAATGGCTCAACCGCAAGGTTACGATACGGTAATCGGCGAACGCGGCGTCGGATTGTCCGAAGGGCAAATCCAGCGCCTCGCCATTGCGAGGGCGCTTTTAAAAGACGCGCCCGTGCTCTTGCTTGACGAGATTACCTCCGCGCTTGATGAAGCGACCGAAGCCGCCGTGCTTCAAAACATCAAAAATATGACCGATAAGACCTGTTTGATCATCTCCCACAGGCCGCTTGACGATGGCTTCATCGACAAGCGCATCCAACTGCGAAAAGGCGGGGATTCCCATGCGCATGATTGACACCCATTCCCACATATTGCCCGGCGTCGACGACGGTGTGAAGACGACCGAAGAATCGCTCGAGATTTTGCGCACGATGCGCGACACCGGCGTCGAAGGCGTGCTCTTGACGCCGCACGTCGCCGAAAAGCGCGGATACTACGAAGAGGCTTCGGTGTATGAAAAGAAGTTTCAAGAACTCAAAGAACACGTCAAGACTGCCGGCATCCCCATCGAGCTGTACCTCGGCAGCGAAGTCGACGAGGCGAAGGGCCTGCCCGAAATCCTGCAAAAAGCGCCTTCGCTCAACGGCACAGAGTATGTGCTCGTCGATTTCGGGCTGAAAGAAGTGGACATCGAAGAGATTGTCTACGAACTCGGCCTTTTCGATTTCAAAGTCGTCATCGCCCATGCCGAACGCTACACCTACATGACCATCGAAGAATGGGAGAAGGTGCGCGACCACGGCGCGCTCATTCAGGTGACCGCGAAACATTTGATCAAAAAGGGACGCAAGACGTTCAACCGTGTCTCTAGGCAGTTGTTGAAGCACGACCTTGTGGATTTGGTCGCAAGCGATCTTCACACGATGAAGCAGGCCAAGACGATGAAGAAAGCGTACCGCTATGTAAAACGGAAGAAAGACCAAAAAACCGCGGAGCAGCTCTTTTATGAAAACCCTAAAAAAATGCTTACGCCATGATGCGACGCAAAAGGCCGCGCCTTGGCTGATGGTGCTGGCGTGGATGGTTCTCATCCACAGCTTCTCAAGAGCCCCCGGGGAAGAATCGGCGGCGTTGAGCGGGGATGTGGCGTTCTTTGTCTACCGCGCGCTTGATACGATTGCGCCCAGGCTCATCGAAGGGCTCCACATTCAAACGTTGCACGCCTTTTTGCGAAGCGCCGCGCATTTTACGCTTTATTTCTTTTTGGGAATTTGGCTTCTTGACGCGATGCGCCCGTTCTTCCCTTATACGATGGCGAGCGTGAACGCGGTGCTTGTCGCCTTCATCTACGCCATCTTCGACGAAATGTATCAATATTTCGTGCCCAACCGGGTCATGAGCGTTTACGACATTTACATTGACACCGCGGGGGCACTCACAGGCGTTTTACTCATAGGCGGCTTGGTGAAACTGCGTGAATACCGGGAAAAACGTGAAGAAAAAAACCAAAGCGAACAAAACGAACCGACACAATAAAATTGTTGGCATACAAAGTGCGTCTTCAATTGATGCTTCCTTTTACACGCCATCTTTGGTAAAATGGTGTTGATATACGCACACGTGTGCAACAGTGGGAGGGTACAATATGCAAAACGAACCAAACGAAGAAACCATTGATTTGATGGAACTGGTGCGAATGCTGTTCTCGCGGTGGTACATCGTCGCCGCAGCAGTGGTGGTTATCGCCAGTTTGACGGCCATATACGCCTACGGTATGCAAGACGACGTATACACCTCGCAATCGAGCGTGTTGGTGGACGTAACACTAGAAGAACAAGCCGATGCGGGCGACATCGCGTTGGCGCAGCGTCTTCTCGATACGTACACCGAAGTCGCCGAAAGCAACAGCACGCTTTCGCAACTCCGCGACAACCTTGATTTGGATTATACGAACCGACAAATCCGCGACATGCTTTCGGTCAGCCGCGGACGCGGCGACTCGATCATTTTGAAGTTCGCGGTCGAATCCCGCGACCCTGCGGAAGCGGCCTTGATGGCGAATGAAATCGTCGACATCATCAAAGACCGCGCTGAAACGTCTTCGGTGCTTTACGACCTTGAGATTCTCGACACCGCCGAAGCGCCGAACAACCCGAGCGGCCCGAACCGCTTGCTTTTTATGGCCATCGGAATCATCTTGGGCGGCATGGTCGGCGTCTTTGGCGTTTTCACCATTGAGTTTTTGGACAAAACCATCAAAACCGGCAAAGACATTGAAAAGAAATTGAATCTAAGGGTGCTTGGCACCATTCCCGAATACGAAATGGAGAAGGAGGTCGATGAACGATGATGGGGACATTCAACCATAAGAACGGAGTTCGTGAGGACTATCATGTCATCTCCGCCAACGAGCCTTCCGGCATCATCGCCGAACAGTACCGGAAACTCCGCACCAACATCGACTTCTCGACCTTCAACGAAGAATTGAAAGTCATCAACATGACGAGCACCTTCGCCGCCGAAGGCAAGACCGTCACCGCGCTCAACCTAGCGACCGTCTATGCTCAAGCGGAAAAGAAGACGCTCATCATCGATATGGACCTTCGCAAGCCGAAGATCCATCGTGCCTTCAACATTGTCAACGCCAACGGCTTGACCGACGTCATCACCAAAAATCTTTCTCTGGATAAAGCCATCGTAGAGGCGGAGCCGTTCCTCCATGTACTTCCGGCTGGCGAAAAAATGCCCTATCCCGCCGAATTCCTCATGAGCAAGAAACTGAAGGAACTCGTGGAAAAACTCAAAGAAACGTACGACAAAATCATCATCGACACGCCGCCGATGAGCGCCGTGACCGACGCTTCGATTGTTTCGAAGCTCACCGACGGCACCGCTCTTGTCGTTGCCTCAAGGCAGACCAACAGCGATGCGGCCGAAAGCATCGTGAAGACGCTCAAAGGAAACGGCGCGAACATCATCGGCGCCATCCTGACCCGTGTTTCAAGAAAAGACCACCGTTATCTCGATTATTACTATAAATACGAAGAATAGTTTTTAAAGCCATAAGGGGGGAGACTTGTGACGAAAACTCCCGCGTTTCGTCGCAACATGCGCAAAGTGCAGTTTGCCATCATCGACGCGTTTTCCATTTCGTTAACTTATGTGTTGGCGATGCTTCTTTTCTATGCGCTCGATATCACAATAAGCATGCGGGAAACGTATTCTATCGTATTGATTATCATCGGCATCAAAATCGCCTTCTACATCCTCTTCGGCCTCTACCGCATAATGATTGAGCACATCGGTTTTGAAGATTTGATGAAAATCGTAATCGCGGTCATCATTTCCAACTTCTTCTTGATGATGTTTTTCTTAGTGACAACCATCGATTTCATGAACCCGATGGCGTTCGTCTTCATCACGCCGATGGAAATCGGCTTTATTGCTTTGCCGCGTGTGATGAAGCGCATGGTTGCATTCTTCCGAAGCAGCGTGTACTTCCAAAACCCGAAAGGACCGAGAACGCTCATTTTAGGCGCCGGCGACGGCGGCGAACTCGTCCTTAAAGAAATTCACAAAAACAAAGCCTTGCAAAACGTACCGGTCGCCTTTGTGGACGACAACCCGGAAAAAATCGGCTCGCGCCTTTTGGGCATTGACGTGGTCGGCCCCATCGACAAGATCGACGATTTCATCGATCACTATGGCATCGAAGAAGTCATCATCGCCATCGCCAACCTATCGCTCAAGCGCCTGCAAGAACTTGTGAACGTCATCAGTGAAAAAGACGTGCGCATCAAGCGCCTTCCCTTGATGAGCGAAATCGACACCGATGCACCGCGAAAGGTCAAAGACGTGCAAGTCGAAGACTTGCTTGAGCGCGACGAAGTCACGCTCGATAACGATGGCATCGGGGATTTCATCAAAGGCGAAACGGTGCTTGTGACCGGCGGCGGCGGTTCGATCGGAAGCGAACTTTGCCGGCAAATTGCGAAACTGAAACCTAAGAAACTCATTATCTTCGACATTTACGAAAACAGTGCTTATGATATACAGATGGAACTGCTTCGTACGTTGAAACGGAAGAAGATCAAGCTCAATATAGAAGTTTTGATTGGCAGCGTCTATAACGAAGGCCGTATGCGCGAGATTTTTGAGATTCACAAGCCCACCATCGTGTTCCATGCGGCCGCCTACAAACACGTGCCTCTGATGGAAGATTCTCCAAAAGAAGCGGTGCGCACGAATGTTCTCGGCACATATTATACAGCGAAACTGGCAAAAGAATACCATGTCAAAAACTTCATCCTTGTCAGCAGCGACAAAGCCGTAAGGCCCACAAGCATCATGGGCGCCAGCAAGCGTTACGCAGAACTGATTATGGATAAGTTCAATGAAGAAAAAAACGGCACCCGTTACGCCTCCGTACGATTCGGCAACGTACTTGGGTCAAACGGCAGCGTCATTCCCCTCTTCAAGAAACAAATTGAAGAAGGAGGACCGCTAACGGTCACACATCCTGACATCACCCGCTATTTCATGACCATCCCCGAGGCCGTCGGATTGATTCTCCAATGCGCGGTTTACTCCGAAGGCGGCGAAATCTTCATCCTCGATATGGGCGAGCCCATAAAAATCAAGGATTTGGCCGAAAATGATCAAACTTGCCGGCTTCCAAGTCGGCCGAGACATCGATATTGAGTACACCGGTTTGCGTCGCGGCGAAAAGCTGTACGAAGAACTATTGCTTGACGACGCCAAAAAGAAAATCAAAACGGCCAACGACAAGATATTCATCGAAAAACCCATGCAAAACGGCGATGTCATTGATGTAGACACCATGAAAGAAACCTTGGAACAATGCAATTGTGATGAAATTAAGAGTCACATTGCCGCATCCATCAAGAGTTATACCATCGACAAGAAACGAACAAGCGCTTCATAAGACTTATCCTTCAGCGTTTCGGCAATTACAAGTTGAAACGCTTTTTGTTTGTTTTTCTAAAAAATCCGTAAGAACCCTATGTTTTCATTTTTTGGTGTGCTATAATTTGATTATTAAGTTAGTTAACAATTTTGAGGTGCCCAATGTCACAACAAAACGCTTTTTTCAAACCCACCACAAAGTATAATGAGTTCTTGTTGTTGGAGTTGTTGCATAGCGATCCCAAGCTAACGCAAAGGAAGCTGTGCGAAGAACTTTCCCTTTCGATTGCTTCTATAAACGATTACTTAAAAAACATGGTTCTCGAAGGCTACCTTGAGAAAGAAAGACTCAGCTATAAAACCGTACATTATAATTTGACCAAAAAAGGGGTCCGACGCAAAAACTATTTAAAAATCAGTTATTTTAACTCCATTCAGGAGATGTACCGTTCTTCAAAAGAAGATGTGTTAAACTTTTTGAAAGAAATTGTTGGCGAGAAACCTTGCAAACTTGTTCTTTATGGCGCTGGAGAAGTCGCCGAACTATTTCTTCAAGTTCTTAACAACGATGAAAACCCGATTCAAATTGTGGCTGTCGTGGATGATGATGTTCAACTTCAAAATAAGAAAGTGCAAGGTTACACAATTCACCCTTTAAGCGATATTAAGAGCCTGAAACATGATGGCGTTCTCATAGGGAGTTTCACCCATAACAACACCATGTACGAACAACTCATGAAAATCGATTATAAACCGGACAAAATCTTCCAGTTCTTTGAAGAGTAGCAATAACAAATAAAGGCGGATTGCACATGAAGAAAAAAATTCACCTTTCTTCACCTCATATGAGCGAAGAAGGGTACGAACTCGAATACGTGAAAGAGGCATTTGAAACCAATTGGATTGCACCTTTGGGGCCTAATGTGGACAATTTCGAAAAAGAGATTTGCGAGTACACCGGGGCAAAACATGCCGTGGCTTTAAGCAGCGGTACGGCCGCTATTCATCTTGCTCTTAAAGCTGCGGGGGTCGGAGAAGGCGACATAGTTTTTTGCCAATCCTTGACTTTTGCCGCAAGCGCAAACCCCATCGTCTATCAAAACGCGACGCCGGTTTTTATCGGAAGCGACCAAGAAACTTGGAACATGAGTCCACAGTACTTGGAAGAAGCGTTTAAGAAATATCCAAACGCGAAAGCGGTCATTGTTGTGCATCTATATGGGTTGGCTGCGGACATGGATCGAATCAAAGCAATCTGTGACAAATATGATGCCGTTTTAATAGAAGACGCCGCCGAAAGTTTAGGCACCACCTACAAAGGCAAACATACTGGAACCATAGGCGATTATGGCATTTATTCCTTCAACGGAAACAAAATCATCACCACTTCGGGTGGTGGCATGCTTGTTTCTTCAAACAAAGAAAGAATTGACAAAGCCAGATTTTGGGCCACACAGTCTCGTGACAAAGCCAGGCATTACGAGCATAGCGAACTAGGGTACAATTACCGAATGAGCAACGTATCCGCCGGCATTGGTCGAGGACAGCTCAAAGTTTTAAACCGTCGGATTCAACAAAAAAAAGATATCTTTGATTACTACAAGAAACACTTGGGACACATCAAAGACATATCCTTTATGCCCATTAACGACTGGAATCAACCCAATTATTGGTTGACATGTATACAACTTCATGGTCCCAAGAAGCCCATCGATATTATTAAAGCGCTTGAAGAAGAAGGGTTTGAAGCAAGACCATTATGGAAACCCATGCATTTGCAACCGTATTACAATAAGTTTGATTTTATTGGAACAAATCTCTCTGAATTGCTTTTTCAACAAAGCTTATGCTTGCCTAGTGACACAAAATTAACAACAAAGCAACTAAAACAAGTTGTCGAGAAAGTAAAGGAATTATGGTAATATGCATAAAAGAGGAATCTATGAAACATTCTTTAAAAGACCTTTCGATTTCATTTTATCGCTTATCGCTACTATACTTTTAAGCCCGTTTTTATTAGTAATAGCTTTATTGGTTCGAATCAAACTCGGCACCCCTGTTTTATTTAAACAAGATAGGCCAGGCAAGAATGAAAGAATCTTCACTTTATACAAATTTCGCACTATGACAAATAAGAAGGATGAGAATGGAAGACTTTTGCTAGACAAAGATAGATTGACTCGCTTTGGTCGATTTTTACGAAGTACTAGCATAGACGAGTTGCCAGGACTCCTAAATATCTTGCAAGGACACATGAGTATCGTAGGTCCCCGGCCTTTACTAGTTGAATATCTTCCACGATACAATAGTCATCAACGAAAACGTCACAAAGTAAGACCTGGATTGACGGGGTTAGCACAAATAAATGGTCGAAACGCAATATCTTGGGATGAAAAATTTCAACTAGATGTGAAGTATGTGTATAACATTAGTCTTCTACTGGATCTTAAAATCATCATACTAACTATTTGGAAAGTGTTGAAGAGACACAATATAAACTCAAATCAAACCACCACGATGGAAAAATTTAAAGGTAGCAAGTAGGTGTTTATGTGAAAAGACTGATAATAATTGGGGCTGGAGGGCATGGCAAAGTTTGTGCTGAAATTGCCCGAGATATGGAACAATGGTCAGAAATCGTTTTTTTGGATGATGAAAAAGAAAACAGCCTGTTAGATTTTCCTATTCTTGGTCCTGTGAATATCGAAAAATATGTTGATAATAGAACTAACTTTTTTGTAGCTATTGGTGATAACATACACAGGCGAGAGATATATCACAGAATTTCGATGTGTAAAGGACACTTAGCAACACTAATTGATACAAATGCAATAATTAGTGATTATTCTAAAATCGGACAAGGATCAGTTATCATGCCTGGAGTAATTGTTAACGCTAAAGTATCTATTGGCCAAGGTTGTATTGTAAACACAGGTTCAATCATTGAGCACGATTCTTTTATAGAAGATTTCGTTCATTTGTCCCCTAATGCTACTGTTTTAGGTTCTGTTCATGTCGGTTCATTAGTCTGGATAGGAGCCGGAACAACAGTTCTAAATAATCTATCTATCTCAGAAAACATTGTTGTTGGGGCTAATTCATTAGTTTTGAATAATTTAGAAAATCAAGGTTTATACTTTGGAAACCCGTGTAAAATTTATCGGAGTTTTACATGAACACAATATGGATTTTGAATCACTATGCTGTTGATATGTTTTTTGATAAAGGTGGCCGTCATTTAGAGTTCGCGAAAAGATTAAAAAAACGCAATTATGATGTAAAGATTTTCTGTGCCAATCAATGCCATAAAGAAAATGCTTTTGTTCATATACCACATGGTAAACATATAGAAAAACTATTATATAATATACCCTTTATATTTATCAAAACAATTTCAAGCAATAACAATGGTATTCGTCGGCTTATGAACATGTATTTATTCTATAGAAATCTAAAAAAGGTGGTTAAGAAGCAATTAAAAGAAAAAAAGCCAGATATTATATTGGCTTCAAGCGTACACCCTTTAACATTGGTGGCAGGTATAAATATAGGTAAGAAATATTCTATTCCAGTCATATGTGAAGTCCGAGATTTATGGCCTGAAAGCATAGTTGCATATAGTTCTCTTAAAAAAACTAACCCACTTATCAGAATTATGTATTGTGGTGAGCGCTGGATTTATAGAAGGGCGAATAAGTTAATTTTTACTTGGGAAGGTGGCAGGAAATATATAAAAGATAAAGGCTGGGAAAACGCAGTTGATTTACGAAAAGTACATCATATTAACAATGGTGTGAATATGGATTGCTTTAGAAAACAAGCAAATAAGAACAGCTTAAAAGACCTCGATTTACTCAATCCTAATGTTTTCAAAATTGTTTACACAGGCTCTATTAGGAAGGTTAATAATCTTGTTTTTATAGTAAATATATGTAGACAGTTAAAGAAACGCGGCTTTAGCAATATTAAGTTTATTATTTATGGTGATGGAAATGAACGTGAAGTTCTTGAAAGAACTGCTTCAAAAGAAAAATTAACCAACATAGTGTTTAAAGGCCCAGTAAGTAAAAATCAAATCCCGTACATCTTATCAAGAGCAGACATTAATTTACTACATAACGCTAGTTCTATGTTGGATGTTTATGGACAAAGTCAAAATAAATTATTCGAATATCTTGCTGCGGGAAAACCAATACTCCAAACATATTCAACAAAATACAGTATTATTGAAAAATACGATGCAGGTATAATGTCAAAAAAACAAGATGTTGATACCGTATGCCAGGATATTTTAAGTTTGATTAAAAATGAAAGACTAAGAAAGCGATTTGGCTCGAATGCCATCATTGCTGCGAAAGATTATGACTATGAGAGATTGACAGACAAATTGATAAATATTATAGAAAATGTTAGGAGCTGAAATAGTGAAACTGTATGATGACATTGTTAATCAAAGAAAAATGATTTCTGTTATGGGGTTAGGGTATGTTGGGATGCCACTTGCTGTTGCGTTTGCAAAAAAAGTCCAAGTAATTGGTTATGATATAAGTAGAGAAAAAATCGAATTGTATCAGAACGGTGTTGATCCAACTAATGAAGTAGGTAATGCTTCGGTGGCTAGTACCACAGTGAAATTTACTAGTGACGAATCTGAACTAAAGAAAGCTAACTTTCACATAATTGCAGTACCTACCCCCATTAATTCAGACAAGACCCCGGATTTATCTCCTGTTGAAAGTGCGAGCCGAACAATAGGTAGAAATTTGACGAAGGGTTCTATTGTGGTGTATGAGTCTACTGTATATCCTGGTGTAACAGAAGATGTTTGTGTACCTATTTTAGAAAACGAGTCTGGATTGAAGTGCGGAGTTGATTTCAAGGTGGGTTATTCACCTGAAAGAATTAACCCAGGAGATAAAATCAACACAATAGAAAAAATAACAAAGATTGTCTCTGGAATTGATGAAGAATCATTAGAAGAAATTGCTAAAGTGTATGAACTAGTGATTAAAGCTGGTGTTCATAAAGCTTCGTCAATAAAAGTTGCTGAAGCTGCAAAAGTTGTTGAGAATAGCCAAAGAGACATTAATATTG
>SL_8KL_010_SEDDRAFT_10002606_pt1 | contig 15132 bp, 11 predicted proteins | sample SodLakKL_010_SED_4_FD_11160 | JGI IMG/M metagenome (IMG submission 11160) | reverse complement strand
TCGAGCTGTCCGCCCGCCTCGACGAGCGCTTGCGGCTGCTGCACTCGGGCGAGGAGGGTCGGCACGAGACCCTCGACGCAGTCGTGGCGTGGTCCTACGACCTGCTGGACGGAGCCGGACGGGCGCTGCTGGAGCAGCTGTCGGTCTTCGTCGGCGACTTCGACCTCGGCGCGGCCGACGCGGTCGTTGACGCCGCCGACGTGCCCGAAGGGATCATCGACCTCGTCGACCGGTCGCTGCTGCACCGCGTCGTCGGTGACGGGCCGGCGCGCTTCCGGCTCCTGGAGACCGTCCGCGCCTTCGCGGCCGAGCGCCTCGCCGCCTCCGCCGCCCACCCTGCGACCGTCGAGCGGTTCGTGCGCTACCACGTCGGGCTCGCAGAGCGCATCGACGAGGGCCTGCGTGGCCCCGACGAAGGTGCCTGGGCCGCGGTGCTCGACGCGCAACTGTCCAACCTCGAGGCAGCGCACCGCCACGCCCTGCAGTTCGAGGACGCCGACGCCGCCGTGCGTCTCGCCGTCGCACCGTACGCGGTCGTCTACCACCGGTTGCGCGCCGATGTGGGCGCGTGGGCCGAGGCCACCCTGCCGCTCGCCCGTCGGGTCGGCCATCCCGAGACCCCGGCCGTGGCGGCCGTGGTCGCCCTCACGCGGCTGCACCGCGGTGACTTCGACGGGGCCGAGGCCCTGCTCGTCGATCTCCCTGACGACCCGGTGGCACGCCACGCCCATGAGGCGCTCGGCGACCTGCACCTCTACCGTGGCGCGCTCGACGCGGCACTCGAGCACTTTCGTGCGGCCGAACGGCTGGCGCGACGCGCCGACGATCGCTTCACGGAGCTGCACGGCCGCATGAGCCAGGGCATGATCCTCGGCTACGCCGGTCGGGTCAACGAGGGCCTGCAGGTCATCGACGCCGTGCGTCGGGAGGGCGTGGCAGCCCGCCTGCCGATGGTGGCCGCCTGGTGCGATTTCACCGAAGGCGAGCTGCTCGCCGACGCGCAGCCGCAGAGGGCGCTCGAACTCGTCGAGGGCGTGGTCTGCGAGGCCGACCGCGCCGGTTGGCGGATGGTCGCGGGCGTCGCCCGGTTGACCGCCAGCTCGCTACGGGCCCGCGCAGCCGATCCCGCCGACGCGGTGCCAGGCTTCGAGCGGTTGGTCCGGCACTGGGAGAGACTGGGCGACGACCTCCACCAATGGACCACCCTGCGCAACCTCGTCGAGCTGCTCACCCGGCTCGGTGCCTACCCCTCGGCGGCACGCCTCCTCGGAGCGGTTAGCACGGCGGCGCGGCCAACGTTCGGTGCGGAGCAGCGGCGGCTCGAGCAGGCTCGAGACACGCTGCAGGCCCACCTCGGCGAGGAGGCGGACGCCCTGATCCGGGCGGGCCGTGGGGACGACCTCGCGGCTGCGATCGAACTCGGCCTCACGACCCTGCGTGAGCTCCGGGAGGCTCCCCGGACTGCGACCGGGAGGTGACCCCCCAAGCCCTCTGGGATCATCCGCTGCCTCGAGCGTGGAAGGCCTCCGCCAAGGGCGACCAGCGCTCGTCGCCGGCTCTGGAGCCCGGCGGCGCCGTGAACGACGCGATCGCGACGCGACACGGCGAGGTCCACGTTCCCGGGTCCGGATCTCGGGGGCAGGTTCGCGCGCCCAGCGTCCCCTATCGTCGGTGGCAGCAGCCGCGCCCGGTGCCGTCGTCGCACCGGAGCCGACCACGACGATGGACGGAGGATGATCATGGACCTCCCCTCGATCCCGGACCCCGCCTCGGTGCCCACCGGAGACATGCCCGGCGACAAGGTCCAGATCTCGGATGCGCACATCGCCAAGGCGCAGGTGATCTTCCCGCGTCTGTGGGCGCTGCTCGAGCCGCTGCTCGACGAGCGCCCGCACGGCCGCGCGGTCGTCGCCGTCCACGGCGGCTCGGGCGTCGGCAAGTCCGAGATCGGCTCGCTGCTCGCCTACTNCCTCGAGCACCACGGCGTCGGCGCCTACGTGATGTCGGGCGACAACTACCCGCGCCGCATCCCGTCGATGAACGACGCCGAGCGCCTGCGGATCTTCCGCACCGGCGGCCTGCGCGGCCTGCTCGACCGTGGCGAGTACGACGAGGATGTCGCCGCGGCGCTGGCCGACCTGCAGTCCCGCGACCTCGACGCCGAGCCGGGCCAGCGGGCCGACCACCCGTGGTTGGCGACCTACCAGCGGGCCGGGCGCAAGGCCTTGGCCGGCTACCTCGGCACCCCCGCCGAGACCGACTTCGACGAGGTCAACGGCATCCTCGCGGCCTTCCACGACGGCGCTGCCGAGCTGCGGCTCAAGCGCATGGGCCGCGAGGAGCACGAGCGCTGGTACGACACCGTCGACATGGCCGACACCCGGGTCCTCGTGCTCGAGTGGACCCACGGCAACAACCAGCACCTCCGCGGGGTCGACGTCCCGGTGCTGCTGAACTCGACCCCTGAGGAGACCCTCGCGCACCGCCGGGCGCGGGCCAGGGACCAGGGCACCGACAGCCCGTTCACCACGACGGTGCTCGAGCTCGAGCAGGAGATCCTGCACGCCCAGGCGGGCAGTGCGGCGATCATCGTGTCGAAGGCCGGCGAGCTCCTCGACTACGAGACCTACCTCGAGCACATGGGCCGGCACCTGCCCGGCTGCGGCCCGATGCTCAACGCCTACCCCGACAGCATCGGCGGCAGCCTGTCCGACCTCGTGGCGCTGCTCAGGCGGCCCGAGCTGCGCGATGCCTTCGAGTCGGCCTACCTGCTGCCGAGCGTGTTCAACACCGACCTCGACCGTGGCTTCTCGGTGATCGACTACGGGTTGAGCGAGCGGCTCGCCTCACAGGACGACCTCGACGCGCTCGACGAGGAGGGCGTCGACCTCAAGCTCGACTTCGTCCTCAACCACGCCTCGGTGCTCTCCCCGCAGTTCCAGGACCTCCTCGAGCGCGGCCCGCGCTCGCCCTACCGCGACTTCTTCATCGACTGGAACGCCTTCTGGGACGGCCACGGCGAGATGACCCCCGAGGGCTACATCGAGCCAAGGCCTGAGCTCATCGAGGACATGTTCCTCCGCAAGCCGGGGCTGCCGATCCTCATGGTCCGGATGCCCGACGGCACCGAGAGGCCCTACTGGAACACCTTCTACCAGCAGGTGCGCTACCCCACGGTCGACCCGCAGGACCTCATGGAGGCCACCGGGCTGCAGTACGGCTCCGCCGAGGTCCTCGCCGGGCGGCTCAACGCCACCCTCGCCGACGGCGGGCGACCGGGCGAGGCGGACTTCGCCGGCTTCGAGCCCCACCGCGACGCCGTCGTCGAGCTGCTCGAGTCCCGCCGGCGCTACCTCGGCCAGATGGACCTCAACATCGCCTCACCGCTGGTGTGGGAGTTCTACGCCGACACCCTCGAGCGGCTCGCGGGCTACGGCGCGGAGATCGTGAGGTTGGACGCCTTCGCCTACGCCCACAAGGAGCCGGGTGCGCGCAACTTCTTCAACGAGCCCGGCACCTGGGAGCTGCTCGACCGCCTCAAGGAGCTCGCGAACCGTCGCGGGCTCACGCTACTGCCGGAGATCCACGCCACCTACGCCGAGGGCACCCACGAGGCCATCTCGGCGAGGGGCTTCCTCACCTACGACTTCTTCCTGCCCGGTCTGCTCATCCACGCCTTCGAGCGGCGCGACACCACGACGCTGCGGCGCTGGATCGGCGACCTGCTCGACAAGGAGATCCGCACCGTCAACATGCTCGGCTGCCACGACGGCATCCCGCTGCTCGACCTGCGTGGGCTGCTGCCCGACGAGGAGATCGACGACCTCATCGCGACGGTCACCGGACGGGGCGGGCACGTCAAGGACCTCCACGGCAAGAAGCGGATGTACTACCAGGTCAACGCCACCTACTACTCCGCGCTGGGTGAGGACGACCGGCGGCTGCTGCTCGCCCGGGCGATCCAGCTGTTCATGCCCGGCAAGCCGCAGGTCTACTACCTCGACCTCTTCGCCGGGCGCAACGACTACGAGGCGATGCGCCGCGCCGGCTCCGGCGGGCACAAGGAGATCAACCGCACGAACCTCAGCATGGCCGAGGTCGAGGAGGGCCTCGCCCGGCCGGTCGTCGGCCAGCAGCTCGAACTGCTGCGCTTCCGCGCTTCATGCCCGGCGTTCGGCTTCGAGGCGGCGTGCACCGTCGAGGACACCCCAGCCGAGCAGCTCGCGCTGACCTGGCGCCAGGGCGGGCACGAGGCCCGGCTCGAGGCCGACCTCGCGACCTGCGCGTTCACGATCACCGCGGTCGATGAGACCGGCGCGCAGACCGCGCGGATCGACTCCGCGGCGTTGCCGCACGGGACGGGATGAGGCCCGCGCGCCTGATTCGCCCCCGCGAGGACCGGTGGGCGGAGGTGCCGTCGTGCGCATGGTCGCCCTTGCACGGCACTGCCTGATGGAGCCGCAGAGGGTCACCGACGCGCGCAGCCGAGTCGTTGCGGCTCCCCGTGGGCCTCGCCAGGGGGGTCAGCGTTCAACCGGTGGAGGGGGGTCGAGATCCGGCCGGTGCTGACCGAGGGGGTGTCGCAGACGGAGCCCGTCGCGTCGTTGTTGGACGAGGGGCGCAAGACCCGTGCCCTCTCCGGGATCGTGCATCGCGATGGCCCCACGGGCCGGCGGCGCCGCCCGCGGGTGATCCGGTCGCGCTGAGACCGACCTCACGATCAGGGCTCGCCGACCCGCGCCTCCTCAGGCTGGGCATCGTCCTTGGATCCACGATCGGTGTAGGCCAGCACCAAGGTCGCGACAGCGATGCCGGCGATGACGAGGAGGGTCCAGGTCGGCAGGTAGTACGTGAACCGGGTCTCCACCCCGGAGAGGCGCACGAGGCTCTCGTAGCCGGACGGGACCCCGGCCACGTCGCCACCGATCGAGTTGACGACGATGTTCCAGTGCATCCCAGCCACGGTCAGGAAGGCGGCGAACCCGGCCATGAGGTCGTTGTTCCAGATCCGTGGACCGATCCGGTGCCGCAGGAACAGGAAGAGACCGTAGGTGACGATCAACAGGATCCCAGAGCTGATCTTGTTGCGGATCACCGGGCTGTTCAGTGACGGCTCCAGCGAGTGGATCGCGAAGCCCGTCGCCATACCGGCCAGGCTCACCACGGTCCCGATCCAGATCGCGAACAGTGCCGCCTGGTCGGCAGCCGGAGCCAGGTAGCGGAATCGCGCGAAGACGCTGAACCGCAGAGCGAACAGGGCAACAGCGGCGAAGGTGCCGAAAACGAGCGTCCCGGTCAGGACGTGAACGACGATCGAGTGGAAGGCCGGGTTCATGCGTCACGCTCCTCTGCCCTCAGGGCGTCCTCACGGACGATGGTGCCGCTCCCGGTGCGCTGTCGGCCGTACCGCACCGCCAGCGGGACGAACGCTCCGGTGATCGCGAGGATGAAGAGGGTCCACACCACCGTGGTGAGGAGCCACTGCGAGATGATGTCCTCCCGAAACTCGGACTCGAGGGCGTAGAAGGCCATCTTGTCCTCGGTGTGCGCGTCGTAGAAGGAGTCGTTCGTCTCGATCGCGCCCGCACCGGCGTGGGACTCCCGATTGGAGATGTAGTCCCAGCCGATCACCCCTGGGTAGAACAACTCCACCGTGGTGGGCTCGATCGCGCTCCAGTCCGGCCCGTCACCGGAGAAGCGCACGGCCTCGACGTCGGCGTCGCGTCCGAGGCCGAGGGTCACCGGCATGCCGACGTAGTGCCACCGGCCACCGGTCGCACCGGCGTGCACGGCCGGTGCGAGGTCGTAACGGCCGAACTCCTCGAGGATCTTGTCGTCCTCCGGGTAGCCCGTGTCCAGCGCGCGCCGCAGCTCGACGGTCCATCGGCCGTTGTCGATGGTGGCCTGGGAGAAGATCGCCGCCCGGGACCCCTCGGGCTCGCTGAGGAAGCGCCGCGGGATGGCGTCGCCCTCTTGCCAGTCGTGGTCCGGGTCGAAGGGCACCGAGTTGCGCTCCGACAGGAAGTACGGGTCGTCCATCGTGTAGTCGAGGGACTGGATCCGGTCCCACGACATCGCGTGCTGCCCGGTCAGATCCGGATCGAACATCCACTCGGGCTGCTCGAGCTCGTCATCGAAGTTGGTGCTCGCAGCACCCTCACCGTCGTCGCTACGGCGACGGTCGAAGACGAACTGGTCGTCGCTCCACCCGATGGGGTTCGAGCGGTGGGACCGCCAGTGCCACAGGTCGAGGAAGTAGCCCGCCTGACGGAGGTCGGCCAGCTCGTCCTCCCCGCGCAGGGTCCGCCAGTCGGAGGGGTCCTGCATCGTGTCGGGCAGCATCTTGCGCAGGTCCTCCTGCCCGATGGCCGCCTCGCTCTCCTCCTCCTCCACGTCCTCCGGACTCATGTAGCGCGTGAAGGAATAGATCGTCATGAAGCCGCCGTAGTGCTCGAACCCGTCGATCGACCCATCGTCAAGGAGGAAGGTGATCCGGTCCTCGTTCAGAGGGAACTGTGAGCCGTCCGAGTCGCCGCCGTACTGCACCCACTCGCCACCCTCGTAGACGAGGTAGTCGTGGTAGAGGCTCGGCGCATCGGAGTCCCAACCGAACTGGAAGACGATCTCGTCGTCGTCGTAGGCGGCCTGGACCTCGAGGTCCAACAGGAGCTCGTCCGGCTCGGGTTGGACGGTGCCGAACGGTCCAGTTGGGCCGTTGCGCACGCCCTGGGAGGCGAACACGAGCGACAGGGCTGTGACGATCAGAGCGCCCGCGATGACGCCAACGAGTCGGACGGGGAGGTTCATGGGCGACCTCGGCTCGGTTCGGATGCGAAGGGCGCGGTGCGGGTCCCTGACCCAGAACCCTCACCGTTCATGTCATGGTTCGGCTCAGCGTAGTGGACCCCGCTGTGGGCGCAAGGCCTCGAACCGAGCGCCCACGGGTCCCGGGAGCGCCGTCGAGTCAGCGCCCGACGAGTCGGCCGTCGAGCAGTTGGAGCGTCCGGTCGGCCACCGCCGCCATCGACGGGTCGTGGCTGACCAGCACGCCGGCCCGGCCGGCCTCGCGGGTGTGCTCGGCGAGCAAGGTCATGACCGCCCGTCCGCGCTCCACGTCGAGGTTGGCGGTGGGCTCGTCGGCGAGGACGACCGAGGGGTCGTTGAGCAGCGCCCGGGCCAGCGCGACCCGTTGGAGCTCACCGCCGGACAGGGCCGACGGTCGGAACGTCGCTCGCTGGTCGAGGTCGAGGGCGGTGAGGAGCCGCTCGACCCGCGGGCGCGAGGCCGCACTGGGCTGCTTCGCGATCTGGCCGGCCAGGGCAACGTTCTCCTCGACCGTCAGGAACGGCACGAGGGTCGGGCGCTGGAACACGAAGCCGATCCGTTGGGCCCGGAGCCGGCTCCGGGCCTGCTCGTCCAAGCCGGCGGGATCGATCCCGCCGATCAGCACCGATCCCGCCGACGGCGTGGTGAGCAGCGCACCGAGCATGGCCAGCAACGTGGACTTGCCCGATCCCGAGGGGCCGATGAGGGCGACCAGCTCACCCGGTTGCACCTGCAGCGACACCCCGTCGACCGCGGTCACGGCCATCGCGCCGCTGCCGACGACCTTGCGGAGGCGGTCAGCCACCAGCGCCGGAGCGCCCCGGCCTCGAGCGCCGCTGACCGCCAGCGGGTCCTGCTCCCCGGTCACCATCGTTCCCCCAACGCCTCGACGGGGTCGGTCCTGCGCGTCCGCAGCACACCGAGTGCGCCTCCGGCGAAGACCGCCGCTCCGAGCAGTGTGATGACGACGACCAGCACGGGCGCTCGTACCGTCAACGGCACCCCGGCGGGGGTCGCGGCGGCGAGGGCNCCGGTGAGCACCACCGCGACTGCGGAGGCGGTGAGCCACAGGGCCGCGAGGCGCAGGAGCGCGACCCCCGCGAGCAGCCGAGGCTCGGCCCCGATGGCTCGGAGCTCGGCATGCAGGGTGCGGTCGCGGTCGGCCTGCAGCAACGCGAAGCCTGCCGCCACGATCGCCACCACCCCGAGCGCGAGGATCACCAGGACCCCGAAGGTCGCCCGGATCGCGGCGACCCCCGGCACAGCCGCCAGCGCCTCTCGCCGGGCAACGACCTCGACGTCGAGGTCCTCCTCTGCCAGATCCGCGACGACATCCTCGGCGACGGCGGCCGCATCGCGACCGACCTGCACCTCGGCGAGCCCGACGCCGAGGAGGGTCTCCGCGTACCCGCGCTCGGGGAACGCCCGGGCGCCCGTCCGCGCCCAGACCTCGGGTGGGACCCACACCGTCGGCTGTTGCAGGAACCTCGCCTCGGGGATGACGCCCACCACCTCGACGTCCAGCGACCCGCCGAGGGTGATGCGATCACCGATCTCGATGCCGGTGCGGTGCAGTGCCGCATCGACCGCCGCGATGTTCGGCTCCCCGTCGGTGGGGAGCCGACCGTCGAGGACCCTCGTGGGCTCGGCGGGTGTCCGCGCGTTGAAGCCGACCAGCGTCGCGCGGGTCTGGTCACCCGCGTGGCCGACGGTGGTCGGCACCACCGAGAGGACACCGACGTCGTGCACACCGTCGACGAAGCCGACCCCGATCATCCCGGGTGCGGGCACCCGGCTGCGCAGCACCTGCTGGCGGGCTTCGGCGTTGAACACCACCAGGTCGGCCTCGACCGCGCGCAGGAGCCCGGTGCTGCGCCGGTCGAGGGNGTCGACCAGGGTGCTGAGGGTCATCGCGAGCGTCGCGAGGACGGACAAGGTGACCGCTTGTCGGAGCAGTCGCGACGGCGCTCGCCTGAGGTCGCGGCCCACCAGCCACGTCGCCAGCATCATGCGGGGGCCCGCAGGACGTCGGCTGGATCCCCGTCGCGGATCGTCCGGAGGCTTCGCCCCGCCGCCAGGGCGGCTGCGGCCCACGTCGCGCCAGCGACGGCGACGAGGATGCGTGGCTCGAGCCTGATCGGGATGCTCGGCGGGCTGAGCGTCTGGGCCACGCCGATCAGGAGCGACGCTGCGAGCGCCCCGAGCAGGACCAGCAGCGCGACCCGGACCTGGTACACCCGAGCGAGCATCCGCGAGCTGGCCCCGATCGCGCGCAGCGTGGCCAGCATCCTGCGGTCCTGCTCGACCTGCAGACCGGTGAAGGCTGCTGTCGCCGCCGCAACCGCGACGAGGGAGACGAGGGCCGCCGTGCCGAAGCTGGAGCGCAGCCCGTCGATGCCCGGCAGTTGCGCGGCGAGCGTGGCGGGCGGGGCAGCGAGCAGTGCCGGGACGGCCGCGGTGATGGCCGCCGCGACGCGGTCCGGGTCGGAGCCCGGCTCGGTGCTGAGGGCGAACGCGGTCGGGAAGACCTCGTCGTTGTCCGGGTTGAGGCCGTCGACGACCTCGACCCATCGGGCGTACGGGACCGTGATCGTCGGGATGCTCGCGAACCGTCGACCCTCCGTGAGCCCGACGATCTCCAGGGGCATCGCGACGTCGACCACCTCCACGCGGGCGCCGGGGACCAGCCCGAGGTGTCGGTCCGCTCCGTCCGCGATCGCCTGACCTGGGTGCGCTGGGGGCCTGCCGACCTCGATCGGCGGTGCCGCGCGGTTGTCCGGATCGATCCCCCACAACGACGCGTCGACCAGTCGGCCACCGTCGATGCGCATCCCGACCCGCACCTCGCCGATCGGGGCGACGCGTGCGACCCCGTCGATCGCCGCCACGGTCTCGAGCAGCGCAGGATCGACACGGCTGGCCGCCAGCGCCCCCTCGGAGCCCGATGCCAGCACCCACAGGTCCGCGTCGTTGTCCTCCAACGCGCCGGAGAGCCCACGGACCTGCGCATCGCCCACCACCGCGAACGCGACCACGAGAGCGATCAACGATCCGAGGGCCACCGCGAGCGCTGCCGTCCGCAGCGGCGCGCGCCAGAGTTGACGGACCGCGAGCGTGCTGGCGGTCGCCACGGTCAGGCCTCCCGATCTCGATGCTCGCGCTCCGACGCCGACAGCTCCCGGTGGCCCGGTTCGGGTCCGGCCGCTGCGGTCACCAGTCAACCCTACTGACGGGAGTCGGAGCGGTCCCGCACACTGGTGGACGCGGGGGCGTGAGCCTGGGGCTGCTGCCCGTCGGAGGGCAGCGACGAGGCGGGGAGGCGTCGCGCCGGGTAGCGGACTCTCGGGGGAGGCTCCGTTGCTGCCCGCGGGCCACCGTGTGAGGCGCGTCCGGGCGGGGTGGTCGCGCCGACGAGGTCGTCCAGTTCGGGTTGGGCTGGTTGGCGGCCGGCAAGCTCCTGTCGATGCTCGCGATCCTCTTCGGGGTCGGCGCGCCGCGGCTCGCCTCGGGCTACCTCGCCGGGACGGCGCTGCTCGTCGTCGCGGGGATCTGGACGCTGCTGCTCATCGCCTGCCCGCCATGGCTGCGCCGCTTCCGCTACGGGCCGGTCGAAGGGCTGTGGCGCGCCGCGACCTCCGGCGAGCGCCAGGCGCTGCCGGCGCGTTGAGGACCCGCTGGAGCCCGCGGCGCGGCGCTGGCACCGCCGGCCGGGCACCGCCGGTACGCTCACGCCAGTGCCCTGCTGCGGGCAACGTGTGGAGGGGCCCCCGATGGTCGACGGTGAGGTCGCGACGGTGCTCGGCGATGAGCGCTACCTCTCGCTGACGACCTTCCGCGCCAACGGCGAGCCGGTGCCCACGCCGGTGTGGTTCGTGCCGCAGCCCGACGGCGCGGTCCTCGTCTACACCGAGGCGTCCTCCGGCAAGGTCAAGCGCCTGCGGCGCGACCCCGCCTGCACCGTGGCCGCCTGCGACGCGCGCGGCCGGGTCCACGGCGAGGAGATCGAGGCGGTCGGCGAGGTGCTCGACGGCCGGGGCGAGGAGGTCTTCGCGCAGCTGCGGCGGCGCTACGGCTGGCAGGCGCGCCTCTTCGACCTGCTGGGTGGGCTCCTCCACCGCCGGCGGCGACGAGGCGCGGTGGGCGTGCGGATCGCCCGCCCCTCCCGTGCGGCGTGAGCCCCGGCGGTGGGCCGTCGAGGCCGGCGGCTCGGTCTGACGCGGCACCATACGATCGCCGCCCGCGTGGGCGCGTCTCCGTCGGCCTCGACGGTCATGCGCCGGCGACGTCGAGGCGGACGAGGAGGTGTCAGCGCCGGTGACCACCGCCTACCTCGCCGCGGAGGGCTTCGAGGCCGACCTCGACGCTGAGCTCGCCCGCGCCGGCGTGGCCGTGGGCCAGCGCCACGGGCGCCTGCGCATCAGCGAGAGCCGCCCGGTGCACGCGGCGTGGGCGGCGAACACGTGGTGGGACGCCGAGCGGATCGCGGTGTCCTCGATCGGCGACGCCGCCAGGCAGCTGCGCCTGCGGCAGCGCAACTGGGCGGCCTACGCCCCTGAGCACCGCGGCCGGGCGCGGCTCATCGACGAGAGGCTGCCGCACGTCTCGGCGCGGCCGCTCGAGCTCGGCGAGGTGGCGCCCGAGGCGCCGCTGGGGTCGTGGACGCTGCTCGAGCGCGACCTCGTCCTCGCCGCGGCCAGCTGCTCGAGCCCGTTCCCCAACGGCGTGGCGCGGTTCGTCGAGGACCGCGAGGGACCGCCGAGCCGGGCCTACCTCAAGCTCTGGGAGGCCTTCGCGCGGCTGCGTCGCCAGCCAGGCCCCGGCCAGCGCTGCCTCGATCTCGGCGCGGCGCCCGGTGGCTGGACGTGGCTGCTGGCCGGCACCGGTGCGGAGGTCCTCGCCGTGGACCGGGCGCCGCTGGCGGCTGAGGTCGACCGCCTCGCGAACGTGACCTGGCAGCGGGGGTCGGCATTCGCCCTCGACCCGGCCGAGGTCGGCGGCGTGGACTGGTGGTGCAGCGACCTCATCGCCTACCCGCAGCGGCTGCTCGAGCTCGTGACGCGCTGGCTCGACGCTGGGGTGGTGCGCAACCTCGTCTGCACGGTGAAGTTCCAGGGCGCGACCGATCATGACGTGGCGGCGCGGTTCGCCGCCCTGCCCGGCGCGCAGCTGTTCCACCTGTCGCGGAACAAGCACGAGCTGACCTGCGTCGTCCTCGACGCCGGTTGACGCCTGGCCCTCGCAGCCTGCCGCTTCGGGGCTCGGTCACGCCGGGGTGCGCGACGGGTCGGCCGCAGCGCCAGCCGCACCGTGTCCCGCGCGCCGCAAGGCCCAACGGTGCGATCGCGACGTCGGGGGTGATGGTCGAGGGGCGATGCTCGCAGGAGGGCGATCGATGGGGTCGCGCTGCTCCGTGTCGCCGATGGCCGATGGGTTCGCCCGCTCCAGGATGGAGACAATGAGCGTGTCGCTTCGTCTTCTGACGGGGGACACCAACCGAAGGATCCCATCATGGGATTGGCCATCGCACTCGTCGTCCTCGCACTGCTGCTCGGAGGTCTCGGTCTGGCCGTCGAGGCGCTCCGGTGGGTGCTGATCATCGCGATCGTGCTGTTCATCCTCAGTGCGGTCACCGGTTTCCGCGGCCGGCGGGCTCCCTAGCCCACGCCGTGCCCGTTCGACTCGGCGCGTCACGTCCGATCGGGTGACGTGCCCGTCGGGCTGGCGGCGTCGTCCGCATCCGGGTCGGTCAGGCCCTCACTGAACGGGAGCGCTGTTCGCCATGGACGATGTCGTCTTCCTCACCGACGGTTGGGCTCCGATCGCCCGCACGCTCGTCGTCACCACCGCGACGTACGTCGCGCTCGTCGTCATGGTGCGCATCAGCGGCCAGCGGACGCTCGCGCGGATGACGACGTTCGACTTCATCCTCGCGGTCACGCTCGGCTCGGCGTTCGGTCGGGTCGTCACGGCCACCGAGGTCGGCGCCGTCGACGCGATCGTCGCCCTCGGCGTGCTCATCAGCATCCAGTGGCTGCTCGTGGTGCTCCGGGCGCGCGTGACGGCCGTCGGCCGACTCCTCAATCCCCGTGCGTCACTGATCTACCACGACGGCCACCTGCAGCGCGCCGCGCTCCGCCGGCACCGTCTCACCGAGGACGACGTGCTCGTCAACCTCCGGGAACACGGGCTCGGGTCGCTCGACGAGGCCCACACGATCGTCCTGGAACCCGACGGGGTCTTCTCGGTCATCACCGCCGACAAGGTCGGTGACGGTCACGCGCTCGAAGCCCTGCGCGGGCGCTAGCACCGCAGGGGAGCGTCGGCCGCGACGGGGGGGTCGCGCCGGGGCAGCCGAGCGGCGCGCCGTGGTGCACGGCCCACGCCGACTCCTCGGCCACGGTCAGCCTCGGCAGCGTCCCGTGGGCGACGGTGGGGTTCTGGATCGGCCAGCCCTCCAAGCCACCCGGCCAGGCGGTGCGTTCGACGTCGGCTGCGCTCGCACCGTGACCTACCCCGATGCGGCGACCTCGGGCGGCTGGTCCTCCTGGCGCTCCACGGAGGGCAACCCCGACTGACGTCCGGGTTGGTCGGACCGGCGAGGGCCCACGCCCAGCGCATCGTGCTCGAGGGTCAGACCCGTCTCCCCGCCTCGGCGAGCAGCACCACGCCTGCCTTCGATGCGAAGCGTCGCCGAGCGGCGGCTTCACGAGAGCGCCCGGCGTCGGCGCTCAGCAGCCCCTGCCTGGCGGTGTCGGCACCGAGGGGTCGACGACCTCGACGTGGACGTGCGGCCAGTCGCGGTCGTTGGAGTGCGCATCGACCTGTGACGCGAACGGCAGGGGTCGGGGCCCGTCGGCGATCACCGTCCGGCCGGCCTCGACCCGGTCGCCGACCTCCACCCCCAGGCCGTGGACGTGCAGCACCTTGACCTCCCAGCCGGGACGGGCGTCGGGCTCGATGACGACGAACTCGTCGGTGTAGGCGCAGTAGAGCAGGTAGGTCCCGCCGCGGACCACCGTCCCGGTGGCCGGCGCGAGCACCTCCTCGGCAGGATCGGCGACGACGTCGGCGGCGGTGCGCGAGCCCGTCTCCCGGCCGCGGGAGGCCAGCGTGAGGGTCGGGATGGCGGTCCCGCGCGGGATCTGCTGCTGAGCGCCGTGATGGTTGGCCTGGTGATAGCCGATCATCTCCACGCCGCGCGACGGCAGGAGCAGCTCCACCGGCGGGGCCGTGGCGAAGTGGGGGTCGGGGCGCAGGTAGCTGAGCTCGACCACGTGGTGGGTGCGTCGACCCTCGACGTCGACCAGTGCGGCGGTCAGGCGCAGGGGGTGGGGGGTGTCCGGCGCCGGCTCGAGGCGGCTCTCGGCCGGGCGGAAGACCAGCCCGGCGCCTTCGGCAGCGAGCTCGACTTCGCCGGGCACCTCGAAGCCCGAGAGCTCGACGTGCAGGCTCGAGCGGGTCGGGTCGAGGCGGCGGTCGGTGTCGACCCGCATCGGCGCGAGGCTGGAGACGGTGGCGCCTGATGCGGGCCAGCCCCCGGTGGACCGCGGCGCGCCGGGTCCGTCCTCGGCCGCAGCGACCCCGGCGTCGACCACCGACTCGGCGATCGCCGCCGGTCCACCGTAGACGTCGAGCCGTACGGGACGATGCACCCTCAGCGCCTCGGCGGTCGGTGCCGACAGCTCGTCGGGGGCGGTGAGCAGCACCGGCTGCCCCTGCGCTGCGGCGTGCGGCGCGCCGGCGAGCGCGTCGGGGAAGGCCGCGCCACTGGCCAGCGAGACCGCCGAGGGGTCGGGGTACCGCGCCTCGAGCACGGCCACCGCCGTGGCGTAGCGGTCGGGCCCGGCCACACGCTCGACCTCGTCGACGGAGGCGGCGAGCTGACCGAGGGCCGCGTCGCTGACCGCGGCGGGCCCGCCGATCACCGTCGCGCGGGACGGCTTGAGGTCGCCGAGGACCCGGGTGGTGGCCTCCGGCAGGCCATCCGGCTCAGTGAGCAGTACCGGCAGGCCGTCGCGGGCGGCGGGCACCGAGGCCGCCAGCGCATCGGGGAAGTCGGCGGCCGAGGCGACGAGGACCTCCTCGGTGCGTGGCAGGACCCCGGCGACCTCCGCGGCGGTGGCGACCCGGTCCGCACCCGCGTGACGCACCGGCTCGAACCCGAGGGCCGTCACCGCGCGGACCACCTCCTCGCCGAGCGCGGCGGGTCCACCGAGCAGGTGCACGGTGGCGCCGTCGTGGAGCACGCGGCCCAGCTCCGAGGCGGTGACGTCGGGGAGCCCGTCGCGGCCGGTCAGCAGCAGCGGG
>SL_8KL_010_SEDDRAFT_10002605_pt1 | contig 15134 bp, 12 predicted proteins | sample SodLakKL_010_SED_4_FD_11160 | JGI IMG/M metagenome (IMG submission 11160) | reverse complement strand
AAGCAACAGAAACGAAGGGAGCCAGATATATGAAAGGCGCAATTAATTTACAGGATACTTTTCTTAACCAGGCTCGCAAAGAAAACATGCTTACCACGGTTTTTCTGATCAATGGTTATCAAATCAAGGGGGTTGTTCGCAGCTTTGATAATTTTACCCTGCTGCTGGAAGTGGAAGGCAAACAGCAGCTGGTTTACAAGCACGCTGTGTCAACAATTATACCGATGCGCAACATCAATTTAAAATCAATGAATGGCGAAAACGAAGAAGAGGAAAAACCTGAAGGAGATGCCGAGTAATAGTTTACAAAAGAACTGCGAAAAAGGCACTCCTCCAGAGTGTCTTTTTTATTAGCGGGAACTATGCAGCTTAGATCTTTATGTGTTGCCCAGCTTGCTTAAGAAAACTGCGCTCGTTGATCGTTTAGGCTGAAACTGTAACGGTTTAGCTTCAAGCTTACGCCTGGGTTGCTCTTTTTCTACCGTTATAGTAAGCCTTTTTGAAAGGTAGTGACTGATGAACAAAAGGGAAAAAGCAATCCTGGTTGGACTCGATACCGGCCGGGATAACGAAGATATGGAACATTCTATGGCAGAGCTGACCCTGCTGGCTGATACAGCCGGAGCGGATGCGGCAGAAACCATTATTCAAAAAAGAAATACTCCCGACCGTGCTTACTATATCGGCAGAGGCAAGGTCGAAGAAATAGCCGCCCTGGTTGACATGCTGGACGCCGATATGGTTATATTTAACGAAGAATTATCGCCCTCGCAAATCCGTAATCTCGATAGTTCACTTGGCGTTAAGGTAATCGACCGGACGGCCCTGATTCTTGATATTTTTGCCCGCCGGGCCCTGTCACGAGAAGGTAAGCTCCAGGTCGAACTGGCCCAGATGCAGTATCTCCTGCCGAGACTGATTGGACTGGGAAACCAGCTTTCCCGCCTTGGTGGAGGAATCGGCACAAGGGGCCCGGGTGAAACCCAGCTCGAGGTAGACAGAAGGGTAATCCGAAAAAGGATTAGCGACTTGAAGAAAGAGATTGCCGAATTGCGCAAACAGCGCTCCCTGCACCGGGAAAGACGAAAACGTAATCGCTTTAATGTAATAAGCCTTGTAGGCTATACCAACGCAGGCAAATCTACCCTGCTTAATACCCTGACCGGTTCTGATTTATACACAGAAGATAAGCTTTTTGCAACCCTGGACCCCATGGTCAGGAGAGGAACATTAAACAGCAACAGGGAAGTTTTATTTACCGATACCGTAGGTTTTATCGAACAGCTGCCCCGGCAGCTGGTAACAGCTTTCCAGGCAACCCTGGAAGAAATATCTGTTGCCGATTTGCTGCTGCATGTCGTTGACATTAATCACCCGGATCACCTGAATCAGATCAAGGTTGTTCGGGAACATTTGTCAAAAATTGACCCGGACTATAGCCGGCGCGAACTGCTGGTCTTTAATAAAGTGGACCTTCCGGAAGAAGAATCAAGCAGGGCATACCTGGAGCGTGAATTTCCCCAGGCTTCTTTCATCTCTGCAAAAACAGGAGAGGGAGTGGAGGACCTAAAAGAGAAAATCGCTGCAAACATAATAAAGCAGCGATATCGCATAAAAATATATCTTCCTTACAGCGAAGGAAAGCTTCTGTCAGAGATTCAGGAGCGTGGAGATATAGAAAGCATTGAATACAAATCAAATCAGATCATTATAAGCGCTGTCGTTGATAAAGACCTGGCTGACCGGTTAAACTCATATATTTCTACTGACATATCGACTGAACAGTAATTAAATCATCTAAACAGTAATTAAAGCTTACGGAATAAGCCGACCACTTTTCCCAGTATTTTTACCTCACTGACTATAATAGGTTCGTATGCATCATTTTCCGGCTGAAGACGGTAATGCCCGTTTTCACGGTAGAAGCGCTTGACAGTTGCTTCATCTTCCATTAAAGCAGCGACAATTTCACCGTTATCGGCAGTATCCTGCTGCCTGATAAAAACATAATCACCATCATTAATACCCGCATTAATCATGCTCTCACCTGATACCTGGAGAACAAAGCAGTCATCTTCTCCTTTAGAAAGATTATCAGGGACAGGAAAGTAACCTTCACGGTTTTCTGCTGCTAAAATAGGTTGGCCCGCAGTAATTTTGCCAATCAGAGGGGCAAAAGAACAGGTCATTTCCGTCTCTCCGTAAGCATTCCTGAGGAGTTTAATAGCCCTGGGCTTGGTGGCTTCCCTGGAAATGTAACCTTTTTCCTGGAGAATATCAAGGTAACCATGAACAGTTGCGGTTGAGCGTATATTCAGGGCTTTACATATTTCCCTGACCGATGGAGGATAATTCCACTTCGATACTTCATGCTCAATAAAATCAAGGACCCTTTTCTGTTTCTCCGTTAACGGCTCCAAAAAATCACCCCATTGTTTAAAATTTATTGATAATTATAACATATTATTAATAAAAAATAAACTCTTGTTTGCATAATAAACGCGGGTAACTAGCTAATTTACATCTTTTGTAACTGCCCAGACAGCTTAAGAAAACTGCGCTCGCTGATCGTTTAGGCTGGAACTGCACCGTCTTAGCTTCAGCCTTGCGCCTGGATTACTCTTTTATAACTTAATAGAAAGCCTTCGCTCTCTGATCGCTGCGTGCAAAATTAGGATCCGACTCAGTCTTAGCCTTCCGCTTTGGTTACCCTCTCGACGGGCCATCCGGGCCCTTCTCGAGGCAGCCTACATCCGTGTAGGCCGACCTGCTCCAGGCTTCACTTCGTCGCCTAATTACTTGCACTCACTTTACGTTCGCTTCAGGCTTTTCTAAAACGGCATTTCCATGCCTGCACTTTATACTAACTCCAGTTTTCTTAAGCTGGCCGGGCAGTTAAAACCTAATTGACTTTAATTGCTTTTTTCCCAGTAACCGTTCAATTTAAGCAGCTTATTCAAACCATCAAGGTAAGCTTTAACACTGGCTTCAATAATATCAGTGCTGGTGCCGCGACCAGTTATAGTCCTGTCCTGGTAAGACATTTCCACCTTGACCTCACCAAGTGCATCGCGTCCCTGGGTAACTGCATTCAGGCGGTAGTTATCGAGGCCAATGCTGAGTCCTGTAATTTTATTTATTGCATTGTAAGCGGCATCAATCGGACCGGCACCTACTGCAACTTCTTCACTGATGCTATCATCATCTTTTTTCAACCTGATAATTGCTGCCGGAACACTGGTACTGCCGCTGATAGTTTGCAAGTAGTCAAGCTTATAGCGAGGTTCGGTAAAAGAAAGATGATCTAAAACCAGCGCCTCAAGGTCTTCCGGATAGACTTCTTTCTTTTTATCGGCCAGTTCAACAAAGTAACCATAAATTTTTTCCAGCTGTTCATCAGTGAGTGAAAAATTCAACTTATTAAGCTGGTTCATAACAGCAGCCCTGCCGCTCCTGGCTGTCAGGCACATCTGGGCAGCCTTTCCACCTATAAGTTCTGCGTCGATTATTTCATAAGTTTCCTTATTCTTCAGAATACCATCCTGGTGAATACCGGAGGAGTGAGAGAAAGCATTAAGCCCCACGATGGCTTTATTTACAGGCACAGAAATACTGGTTAATTTGCTGACCAGGCGGCTTGTTCTGTAAATCTCGCCAAAATTTATATCTGTATAGTAGGAAAAATAGTTTTGCCTGATCCGCAGGGCTACTGCAATCTCTTCTAAGGCTGCATTCCCAGCTCTTTCACCAATACCATTAATGTTACATTCGATTTGCCTGGCGCCGTTTTTCACCGCTTCAAGAGAATTTGCCACGGCCAGGCCAAGATCGTCATGGCAGTGAACACTGAGGATTACTTTATCCATACCGGGAACATTTTCTTTCAGCCTTTTGATCATGGCTCCAAACTCTTCCGGAACGGCATATCCTACGGTATCGGGAATGTTAATGGTGGTAGCACCGGCTTTGATCACAGCCTCCAGGAGCTCGTATAAGTATTCTTCGCGGGCCCTGGTAGCGTCTTCAGGTGAATATTCGATATCGCTGGTAAAGCGGCTTGCATATTTTACAGCCTCGACCCCCTGTTCAAGCAGCAGCTGAGGATCTTTTTTAAGCTTATGCTGCATATGGATATCTGATGCACCGAGAAATACGTGCAGCCTCGGCCTTTCAGCTTCTCTCACGGCTTCCCAGGCGGCATCGATATCTCCCTTAACAGCCCTGGCCAGGCCACAGATTACAGGGCCTTTAACCTCCCTGGCGATATTTTGCACAGCACGCTTTTCCCCGGGAGATGAAACAGGGAACCCGGCCTCGATTATATCAACACCTAAGCGGGCCAGTTGACGGGCGACTTCAAGTTTTTCCTCGTAACTTAAACGTGCTCCGGGCGTTTGCTCACCATCCCTTAAGGTGCTGTCAAACAAATAAACTTTTTCGCCATTTACTGTGCTGCTCAATTTAACTCACTCCGTTCCATAATCTCTTGTTTAAAATTAAAACTCCCGTCTAAAGAGACGGAAGTTTATACCCGTGGTACCACTCTTCTTGACGGCACAACTTCTACCGTCCACTCTTTATAATAACGGAAGTCTCCGGCCAGGCCTAATTTTAACTTTTACAAGCTAATTTCGGTTGGCGGCTCATGGATGAGTTCGCAGTTTTTAACATACCGCCTTTCACCATATGGCAGCTCTCTGTGATGAATTTAACTGCTACTAATTCCAATCATAGCCATTTCAAATGTTGATTTTTAATAAGATTAACCAATAAGTTAATACTTGTCAAGCATTTTTCAATATATCATTGTATCTGCTCAGCCAATATCGCGTTGTACTGCCCGAAAAGGTTAAATAACTGAAGCAAGAGTAGTTTTCTCAAAAAGGCTAAGTAATTACAAATCATGTTAAAACTTGACAAATCTTATTTTATCACTCAGAATATAAATATAATTCCGTCTTAATAAATGTTAGTACCGAAAAGACCTTTAAACGGTACTTAACAGGGGAGGGAGACATGAGCTCTTCCAGGCGTGAAATATCAATACTTGACAGCTATGAACAGATGGCCCTTTTAAAGCAGCCCAATCCAAGAGCCCCTACGGGCTTACGAAACCTGTGCATAATCAGCCTGATGCTAAAATTAGGTCTGAGAGTTAGTGAGACTGTTAATTTAAAATATAGTGATATTGATTGGGAAGAGGGGCGGGTAAGGATTGCGGGCAGTGGAGCTGCAAAAGAAAGAATGCTTTACCTTGACAAACCTGAATTATCACTCCTGAAGAAATGGCAGGGCCAAAAGCCTACTGACTGCGATTTCTTTTTCTGTACATTAGATGGCAGCAAGCTACAAGATCGCTATATAAGAGAAATGATTAAACGCCTGGCAAAAAAATCCGGCCTGGAAAAAGATGTTTATCCGCATTTGCTGCGTTACACATTTGCCGTTGAATTTATCCGTGAAACGGGAGACCTGGCAATGCTCCAGGAAGCGTTGGGACACAGGGACACTGCTACAACTCAAAACTATGTCAAACATTTGTTCGAAAATTATAACTTTGCCAACAACGGTGGTAAAACAACAAGGCGCAGCGGTTTGCCGGCCAGAATTAAAGATTATAAAACCGAACAAAGGCAAATTGCATTTGTAACTGGAAATAACAATATAAGCAGCCCGGTACCGGAATGCAGTGTAGAAAGTGCAGGACAAAAAAGCAGGGAGTTAAAGGTAAAAGAAGTTAATGAGGCAGAGTCGGATAACCAGGCTAAAAGGGAAATTGACAAAAAGCCTGAGACGGACAATATAAATAGTTTTAAGCCACGTATAACTATAGATGAAGTTACGCCTGAATTGAATGACAGGATTCCAATTCCGTCAATCAAGTGCAGCAACTGTAATTATATTCTGCGATATAAAGGAGATTGTCCTAAGTGCGGTATTTCATTTGAAAAAATCATGGAGCACTGGAGAAGATTCGTCTAGGGGGGAGAGGCTGAGGAAAAGTAAATTATGTTTATGCAACTTCCGATAATACATCTTATGTTAACTAAAAAGTTTTAAAGTGCTTCCAATTCGCTCCACCTGCAGTATTTGCCCTTTTGCTGCCTGTTTCGGACGTTCTTGCCTGCTCAACGGATCGCAGTAATAAAAAATAACATCGCCTTTAAATTATTAGCCGGCTATTGTTTAATCAAATCATTAATTGCTATAATAGGCTTGCAGATCAAATCAGATTTACGGGAGAATATAATTTTGCTTAACTTTTATAGACTGAAAACTAACTCAAAAATATTTACGCTAAACAATTATTGCAGCTTTATCCTGTTCGCAGCTGCAGCCCTCCTTCTTGTCCTGACTTCCTGCAGCAATCAGGACAACACAAATAATGGACCTGACAGCGAAACTACAGACCCTGGCCTGGAAGTTGTTGAGGAAAAGGCCAAATCTGAGGCCTCTGATGGGCCTGAAATAGACGAAGAGGATGATTACCCTTACCAGGCTGCAGAAAACGCTCAGGCTGACCCAGAAACTGTACCAAGGGTCGCTCTTTATAATGGCAGCGGCAGTTGGGCAGATAATGTTGATACTTTAAAGGATTTCTTTGTCAGCTATGAAATCGACTATGGTCTTGTAGACGAATATAATATTATTGACCCTGAACTGCTTAATGATTATGAAATAGTTATTCTGCCCGGCGGTGGCGCTGCAGACTACCGTTACGAAATTTCCGACCACGACAATATCCGCAGCTTTGTTAAAGATGGCGGCTTGTTTATAGGCTTTTGTGCCGGCGCTTATTATGCTGCCGATATTTTTATCTGGCAGGGTTCCGAATACGATTACCCCCTGGAAATATTTTCCGGCAGCAGTATCGGCCCGTTAAGCGGCCAGGTCGGCTGGGGAGAGCAAGCTCTCTTAAACCTTAACCCGGATCATCCTGCCAATGAAAGTTTTGAACATGAACTTGATATTTACTATTTTGACGGACCTTATTTTATACCACATGATAATGAGGAATTTTACGCCGGGACAATTGAAATACTGGCCCGCTATGATGTCAATGATCAGCCCGCTGTAATAGCAGGCCGCTATGGGGAGGGCAGCTACCTTCTATTCGGACCCCATCCGGAGATGGATGGTTACGGTAAAGATGAAGGGGCTAACTGGCCATGGCTATACTCCTCCCTCCTCTGGTTTGCAAACTGGTGAACATTGCCATCATTATAATGATATAATTAATCTATCAACTAGCATAGGATGGTGAACTTGATGCGGCGCATCTACTTTATAACACTTTTAATTATAATGGTCACAATATCTTTTTTCGGTGGAATGACAACAGGCAGCAGCTACCCTCCAGAACAGATTAAAGATATCAGTATCGACGCGTTGCTTAACTTTACCGGTTCTCCAGGCAGCCCTGCCGGGGAGAACGACGTTGCGTTAGAAGAGAATGAAGTCCCTGAAGAAGAACCCGAGCCTGAACCTGAACCTGACTTGCGCACCGTTAAAATGGTAGTTACCGGTAACATTATGGCCCACATACCTCAAATTGAGCAGGCTCATGTAGAAGAAGACAGGTATGATTTCAGTCCAAGCTTTGAGGTTATCGCCCCTTACCTCCAGGCCGGCGATATTACCGTCGCCGACCTCGAAGGAATGCAAGCCGGTCCAGATATAGTTTCAGCCGGATGGGGTGTAAGCGGCTACACCGGTTTTCCCGAATTTAACGCTCCCGACGAACTGTCCGAGGCCCTGTATGAAGCCGGGGTTAATGTTTTCACCTTCGCCAACAACCATGCTCTCGACCGGGGTTATGACGGCTTGATGGCAACCCTGGAGCATGTCCGCGGCCTTGGTGCGGAAACCATAGGAGCCTATAAAAGCTGGGAAGAGCGGAATACACCACTGATCCTTGACAAGAACGGCATCAAGGTTGCCCTGATCGGTTATACCTACGGAACCAACGGTATTCCTGTCCCTGAAGGACATGGATATTGTGTTAACCTTACGCCTGACTTCTATGATATCAATCCTATAATTGAAGATATTAACACGGCCCGCAATAATGGTGCAGACCTGGTTGCCGTTTTTCCTCACTGGGGTGGTGAGCACCACCATGAACCGCAACCGCAGCGCCTGCGCCAGGTTGCAGAAGAGCTGGCAGCAGCCGGGGCAGACCTGGTTATAGGTGGCCACCCCAAGTATGTTCAGCCAATAGAATGGTTTTTCCATGAAGAAAACGGTAATGAGCGGCCTACCCTGGCCATCTACTCGCAGGGTAACTTCATTTCAAACCAGAGCGAAGCGGCAAACAACACTCCTTTTGTGGAGTACGGACTGCTGCTTGATGTGGAATTAACAAAAAACTATGACACGGGAGAAGCATGGATTAGCGATGTTGGTTATGAAGTTACCTGGGTTCACCGGGAATGGAGACACCGGGTTTTACCCCTATCAGATGTTTTTGCCGCATCACCCGAAGAATTTAACCTGACTGAAGCCCAGGTAGATCGTATAAAAAACATTCATGACACAACAACAGAGGTAGTCGAACGGTATGGCCATCCGGAAGATAAAGAAAGGGCCATGGCTATTGCTGAAGAGCTTTATAATCAGGCGTACGAGGAGGGCTTCTAATTGAAAATAGGGATATTTACAGATAGCTTTCGCCCTTATACCAGCGGAGTAGTCAGATCAATTGAGCTATTTTCACGGGAATACTCCAAACTCGGTCACGAAGTTTATATATTCGGGCCTGATTATCCCATGCTCCACCCGCCCAAAGAAGAAGGAGTTTTTCGCTTTGTCTCAGTTCCCTGGCCGACTATGCCGGATTTTTCCCTGCCTATACCTTTTTCAGCACAGCTCGGTTCTACAATCCGCAAAACAGGCTTAGATATCATACACTCCCATTCACCTTTCCTGCTTGGCCGCCTGGGAGCAAGAGCTGCACGACGTTACCGTCTACCTCTTGTCTTTACTTTTCATACACTCTATGATCAGTATGTTCATTACTTTCCCTTTGCCGAAAAGACCTCAAAACATGTCGTTCAGTCCATTGCCCGTAATTTTTCAAACCGTTGTAACATGGTTGTTGCGCCTTCCCAGCTGGTAGTGAATTATCTTCGACGTATCGGTGTTGAATCTCCGGTTGTTAATATTCCAACAGGCGTCGACCTCGAAGAATTTAAAGGAAGCAGCAATACCTGGTTTAATGATAACTATGGCGTAAAGCCCGATGAAAAAGTCCTTCTTTTCGTTGGCCGCCTTGGCAAGGAAAAAAATGTTACCTTCCTCCTGAAAGCATTTCAAACTGTTCATGAACAGTTTCCTGAAACCCATCTGGCAATGGTTGGCAAGGGCCCACAGGAGGAATCACTCCGCAAAATGGCAAAACAAATGGGTCTGCAAGACAGGGTTATTTTTACCGGGATGCTGCCCCGCCAAACTATAGTACACTGTTATGCCAGCGCTGACCTCTTTGTATTCCCTTCAGTTACAGAAACCCAGGGACTGGTTATCGGTGAAGCAAAAGCTACCGGGCTTCCGGTCGTTGCAATCCGTGCTTACGGCCCCGCAGAAATGGTATATCATAACGATGATGGGATTTTAACCGATCCCTCCCTTCCTGCTTTTACCGAAGCAATTATTACCCTGCTCCGCGACCGTAAGCTTTATGAAAGTATGAGTAAGCGTGCCCTGGAAAATGTAACCCAGGTTTCTTCCAGGCGGTGTGCTGAAGATATGCTGCAGGTCTACCAGGATTTGATTGATGATAAAGCCTATGCAACAAGGAAAAAGAAACCTTACCGAAAAAAACGCTCTACTAACCACAACTGTGATAAGCAGGTTTAAACTTGTCAGGCAGTAATATTTTCAGTATACTTATTGTTAATTGCAGCAAACAGCCCACTGCTACAGGCAGCGGGCTAAAAATTAATTACTTGGGGGCTTATTGATGTTTCAACTGATTTCAGGGCTTATCTTAATTGCCGTATTTTTTGTTCTCGTTTTCATGCTAAAGCGCGGCTACGATGAAAAGGAAAAAAAGAAGGACAAATAGTAAAGCTTAATTATTCCATTCCTGACTCAATATAGCTAATTGCTTTATCAATCCTGGCCAGGGTTCTCTCCTTACCGAGCAGGCTAATTATTTCAAACAGACCCGGCCCTCCCATTCTGCCGGTCAGGGCAAGGCGGGTCGGCTGGATAAGCCGGCCAAATGAAAGACCCGTATTATCACTTATTTTATTAAACAGAGCTTCTGTTTTCTCTTCATTGAAATCATCCAGCACACTCAATTCCTGCCTGATAGAGCGCAATACATCTAAAGCGCCTTCCTTATTGAACGCTTTTTTTATCCCCTTCTGATCATATTCAAAGTCATCAAGGTAAAAGTATTCTGCAGCCTCGGCCAGTTCCACAAGGGTCCTGGCTCTTTCCCTGACAGCTTTAAGGACCTTTTTGAAGTAATCAAGCTCATCACTGCCAAGCTCTCCTTTAATCAAACCATGCCTTTCAAAAAATGGCCTGGCAGCTTCTGCCAGACGATCGGGATCAGCCTCGCGGATATAATGGCCGTTCATCCAGGCCAACTTATTGACATCATAAATAGCTGCGGTTTTGTTAACTTTTTCCAGTTTAAATGCTTCTATCATATCATCAAGATTTAATAATTCCCGGTCTTCTCCAGGCGACCAGCCCAGCAAAGCCATGTAGTTAATCAGAGCCTCCGGCAGGTAACCCTCATTCTGGAATTCTTCAACTGAGGTAGCCCCGTGCCTTTTACTTAATTTACTACGGTCAGGCGCCAGGATCATCGGTACATGGGCAAAAGCGGGCAGCTCATAACCCAGGGCCAACGCACATAGCTGCTGGCGGGGAGTATTAGATAAATGCTCTTCGGCCCTGATTACATGAGTTATAGCCAGCTGCAAATCGTCAACAACACTGGCAAAGTTATAAGTTGGCTGGCCGTTTGACTTAAGTATAATAAAATCATCAAGCATTTCATTTTCAAAATGAACTTTACCCCTGATCAGATCATCTACCACTGTTTCGCCGCTATCCGGCGTTCTAAGCCTGATTACTGCTTTCCGGCCTTCACTGCGGCATTTTTCTTCCGCATCAGGAGATAAGTCTCTGCATGTTCCAGGATAAAGAAAAGCCCTGTTCTCTTTTTTGGCTTCTTCACGTCCTTTTGTCAGTTCTTCTGTGGTGCAGTAACAGCGGTAAGCTCTATTATCTGCAAGCAATCGTTTTGCTTCAGCAGTATACTGATCCTGCCTTCTCGATTGGTAATATGGTCCTTCATCCCAGTCGAGACCCAACCAGTGCAGGGAATCAAGTAATTTATCAACATAATCTTCCCTGGAACGTTCCAGGTCAGTATCATCAATGCGCAGTACAAGAATCCCGTTTTTTGCCCTGGCATAAAGCAGGTTAAACAAAGCCGTCCTCGCGCCACCGATATGCAGTTCACCGGTCGGACTGGGTGCAAATCTTACTCTAATCTTTGACACAAATACACCTCTTCCTTACAAAAGAATTGACAGTAATATGCCTGCCGCCACTGCCGAACCGATAACTCCGGCAACATTCGGCCCCATGGCATGCATTAAAAGATAGTTGTTCGGGTTTTCATCTTTGCCAACAGACTGGGAAACACGAGCAGCCATCGGAACTGCTGATACCCCTGCAGAGCCAATCAGCGGATTAATTTTACCGCCGGTCAAGGCATATAGAAGTTTACCCATTAACACCCCAGTGGCAGTACCAAAGGCAAAGGCTACCAGGCCAAGCCCGATAATTTTCAAGGTGTCAGGAGTAAGAAAATAGACAGCTGTTGCTTTTGCTCCCACTGTCAAACCTAAAAATATAACAATAATATTGTTTAATTCATTTTGGGCACCCTTGCTTAACCGTTCGGTAACACCGCTTTCTCGCAGCAGGTTACCAAACATCAACATACCGAGAAGTGGCAGCGCTGCCGGAAGCAGAAGTCCCGTTATAATAATAACCACAATCGGAAACAAAATCTTTTCCAGCCTGGATACAGGGCGCAGCTGCTCCATGACAACCAGGCGTTCTTTTTTAGTGGTAAGCAGGCGCATGATTGGAGGCTGAATAATCGGTACCAGGGCCATGTACGAATAAGCAGCAATAGCTATTGAACCGAGTAATTCAGGGGCCAGCCGGCTGGCCAAAAATATTGCTGTGGGGCCGTCTGCACCTCCGATGATACCAATAGCACCCGCTTCCTGGGGAGTAAAGCCGAATAATGTTGCCCCGATAAAGGTTAAAAAGATGCCGAATTGAGCTGCGGCTCCAAGGAGGATAGTAATTGGATTGGCTATAAGTGGGCCAAAATCAGTCATTGCCCCTACCCCAAGAAATATCAGCGGCGGGTAAATTCCCAGCTCCAGGCCCAGTGAAAGGTAGTAAAGCAGTCCTCCGACATCCTGGCCTGTTTCAGGAAGCATCAATCCTCCTAAGGGAAGATTAACTATAAGAATACCAAAACTAATAGGTACCAATAAAAGTGGCTCGTATTTTTTTGCTATACCTAAATAAAGTAATATGCAGGCAACAACAATCATAATTATATCGGCGACTTGCAGATTATAATAACCGGTACCCCGGATAAATTCTAAAAGCATATCAAACAATTCAGCCCAACCCCTTTCATGCTGCATCTAATATCTACTATCTATAAAACTACTTGCAAATACTCAACTACATCTTAAATACTATCCTTCAGCCTGCTTAAGAAAACTAAAGCGAGCATAAAGTGCAGGCTTGGAAATGCCGGCGAAGCAAGGCCTGGAACGGGTTGGTCGACAGGAAGTCGGCCGCCGAGCAAGAGCTCTGGATGAGCTTATCGCGAGGGTAACCCAGGCGTAAGGTTGAAGCTAAGCCGCTGCAGTTCCGACTTGAACGATCAGCGAGCGTAGTTTTCTTTAGCAGGCAACTACAATCAAACATGATCGAATAATGCTAAATTTTTATGATAAAACAACAAGGGAATCTCCGCTGTTTACAGTATCACCTTTTTTCACCAGCACTTCGCTTACTGTACCTGCCTGAGATGCTGTTAATTCATTCTCCATTTTCATGGCTTCCAGCACCAGCAAAACATCTCCTTCACTAACTTCGTCACCGATACTTACTTTAACTTCGAGAACAGAACCAGGCATTGGTGCTTTCACGTTTTTTCCGCCTGGTCCACCGGTTGCTGGGGCCGTCTTTTCCTGTGCGTTTTTCTCTGTTTTATCTACGGCAGTTTCTGTTTTCACTTGTCCGGCCGGCTCTTTATGTTCCTGAGTCTTTCCTGTGACAGGAGCAGATACATTGCCAGAGCTGCCTGCAGAGGATTCTTCAATTTCTTCTACCTCTACGGTATAAGATTGTCCGTCAACTGTTACCTTAAATGTTTTCATGCTGCTTCATCCTCCTAATTCTTTCTAATTCCATTCTATTTTCCATTAGTGCTTTTCTTCCGATTATATGCCATCCGCCTGCTGCGCTGCCTGCACCGGAAGGGTGAACAGCAATAGAAATCCTGCTGCCTTCCTTGATTTCATTACTTAACTGAAGATAGCGGTAAACTGCTGCAAAAATTGCCGCAGTTTTTTGGCTCTCCTCCCCTGGTTTAGCTGGCGCTGTCCTGCTTGTAATTTTTGATTCCTTTTCAGGAAGAGTGGTTTTTGGGCCGCCTCGTTCATAAAATATCCTGGCGAAAACTATGAGTAAAAAATAAAGGCCGACAAGGGTTACAATTACCACAGAAAAACCTAGTACCATGACCTGGATTGCGAAATTAATATCATACATTATAGATTATATCCCTCCTGAAAAACATATATTAAATTCTATCACTTTCTGCTGTAATTGCAAAGCTAGACAACCCCAAAAACTCCCATGCCTGCAGAAAGCACTGTTTATTTCTAAAAGCAAGCAACTACTCAACTTACATCCGCCCGATCCCATCTTTCATTACCTGCAAGTATTCATAGCTGATAGCATATTGCTGCTGGTAACCGGGGTTATTAGCACTCAATCCGTGAAAATCAGAACCACCGGTAATTAGAAGCTTTTTAGCTTCGGCATATTCTTTATAATAACGAACCAGCCCCCTGCTGTGATCCGGGTGATAAACTTCTATACCCTGCAGACCATCCGCAATAAGCTTATCAAGAATTTCTTTGCCTGCATTTCCGGGGTGGGCATAAATCGATACAGCTCCAACCTGGTTTAGTAAATCCAGGACTTCTGCAGCAGTCATGCTCTCCCTTGATACAAATGCGGGCTTGCCCCGATTCAGATATGTCTTGAAAGCTTCATTTATAGTGTGTACATATTTTTTCTTCAACAGCAGCCTGGCCAGGTGCAGCCTGCCCGGGGCCGCATCTCCTGCTTCCGCCAGTACTTCTTCCGGTTCCACCTTAAAACCGAGTGCTCTTAAATTGTCCACTATCAGTCCCATGCGCCTGAACCTTTTACTGCGAATACCTTCCAGGGCTGAGCTCAGTTCATTTAATTTTTGCGGGTAATAACCCAGCAGGTGAATCTCACGGTTTTTCTCATAAATGCTAATTTCAACACCAGGAATTAGCTCCAGGCCCAGATCGACCGCAGCTTCCTCAGCTTCATTTAAACCCCTGATTGTATCGTGATCAGTCAACCCTGCAGCCCTCAAACCGGCTGATGCGGCAATTTCCATCACCTGGCGTGGAGTGAACAGGCCGTCTGATGCAGAACTGTGCAGGTGAAAGTCTACTTTTGACAAAAAAACACCCCCTACAATAGATGTAAACAGAGGGCGAATAAAGCGTATTAGTCGTCAGCTTCAGGTTTTCTAGCGAGGTTCAATGATCAGCTTAATTGCCGTTCTTTCCTCACCATCAATCTCGATATCCGTAAAGGCTGGAATACAGATTAAATCAATACCACCCGGAGCGACAAAACCTCTCGCTATTGCTACTGCTTTTACTGCCTGGTTTAGAGCACCTGCTCCAATAGTCTGGATTTCTGCTCCTCCTCTTTCTCTGAGAACCCCTGCCAGGGCTCCTGCTACAGAATTTGGGTTGGATTTTGCTGAGACCTTTAATACTTCCATTATTGCGTGCCTC
>SL_8KL_010_SEDDRAFT_10002603_pt1 | contig 15137 bp, 5 predicted proteins | sample SodLakKL_010_SED_4_FD_11160 | JGI IMG/M metagenome (IMG submission 11160) | reverse complement strand
TACTGGATTATTGCCTACTAAGATAGAAAGAGATGCTTCTTTCTTTCTAAACTGACTCTAAATGTTAAACGAAAACCATTAATAGCACGCTTCCACTATAATCTATATTTTCTTTATTCAGATATTCTACTGTAGTTTCTAATATCTCTTCAATATTCTTCAACCTTTGCCCTCCTATTAAGTTCGATAGCAAAATCTATCATATCCAAACCCATCTTCAACGTTTCTTCCTCGCTGAAGTTTCTAGCTCTCAGCGCTTCTCGGATGTTGTCTTTCCGTCTACTTTTCAACCTGTCTTCTTTCATCCTATCATCTTCAGAAGGTTTGGCTTGATTTTTTTTTCTTCATCAAGATAATATGATCGACGATATTTAACTCCTTCGACAGTGGCTGATCTTTTCCTAAATAAGCCGTATCTTCTAGAATATTTACCCATAATATCTAGAATTCCTCCAACGGGCTTCTTCCGATCCGGCACAGTAAATATACATGATCGTATTATACATAATTGGGTAACCCATGAGCTAAATGGCAGCGGCCAGCGCTCGTCAGACCGGTAAAGCGGCTGTGATGTACCGAAGAGAAAACAGTTCACTTAGACCTCACTACTTCTTCTTAAAATCCTCAACTGAAAAAGCCCTCCACTATATCTGGATCCGTGCAGTAGATCTTTTTCGGGGCTATCTTCTGTTTTTTTAGGCTGAAAGAAAACCGTTCTAGAACAAAAACTGTCTGTACCGCTTCCAAGTAATCAACATAATCTTTAACGGTGTGAACGTTCTTTATTGTCCTCCCTTGAATGATCATTTTTGAAGATACTAGACCTTATCAAAGACAGAAAAAGCCTCTAAATCACCTACCACCGAAATCTGTATAACGATATGTGACTATATTTAGGAATCTTATCCTATTTCTCCATATCTAAAATCCGTAGTATCATCTTTTCGAGTTCCTCTTCAGCCTTCTTCCTCCCATTCTTCGAATAATTCATCCTCTTTCTCTTCTTCACCGATTTCTTCTTCCATAACCGTCTCACTTTCTTCGCTACTCTTCATAACGTATACTATCGCCGCTATAACTACCACTATGATGACGATAAATCCTATGATAATCGTGACATCTATCCCTTCTTCCTCGTCCACATCTTCCTTTTCGACCGTCACTATTTCAAACTCATCGTCTAACTCGACTGTATATTCTCCTTCTTCATCGAACTCATAAGTGTAATCGATGGTTTCATCCTCGCCGGGTAAGAGAGTCAAAGTCTTTGCTGCTTCACCGGCTATCACCAGATCGATCGTACCTTCCGCATCACCGACGTTCTCCACATCCGCAGTAACTGTTATTTCGAGTTCATCCACTTCTACATCGAAGTTGGTCACTACAAACTCCGCTTTCGGTTCTTCTTTCTCCTCGAAAACTGCGGTTATCTCTTTATCTTCATCCATCACAATCGTTATCTCTTTTCCTTCTTCACCCCCAGGAACGTCACCTGACCATTCTACAAATTCCCATTTTTCTTCTGAAACTGCACTCAGGATGACTTCTGTGCCTTCTTCGTATTCATCTCGATCAGGATCGACTTCAACGGAACCTTCTCCTTCGATATCTACCGTGAGATCGTATGTGATCTCTTCAAAGTATGCTGTCAGTGTTTTGTTTTCATCTACAGTTATCGTTATCTCGTCGTTCTCTTTTTCTCCCTCGGGATAGTTTCCTTCCCAGTAGATGAATTCCCAACCATCGTCTGGATCAGCTATTAAATCGATGCTCGTTCCGGCTATAAACTCCTCAGTCAATTCATCTTCGACCACTTCATCTATGGAATCGTCCGGTCCTATATCCAGCCATATTTCTCCTTCTCCATCGACGACTATATTGAGTTCATGGTGTTCAATATCTTCTTCGAACACGGCCGTTATACTTTTATCTTCATCCATAGTCATATTGATCTTAGGTTCGACACCTGTCTCGTCACCGGTCCAACCGACGAACTGCCAGTTTTCCGCGGGCGTGGCTTCGACCGTAACGACTTCCTCTTCCTCGTAAGTATGAGTCCCTTCTTCTGGTTCAGTAGAACCTTCTCCCTCTATATCTATAGTGAGATCGTAAGTCTCAAGGTCTGTTCCAAAGTTTGCAGTTATCTCCTTGTCTTCGTCCATGGTTAAGACGATCTCTTCTTCCGTTCCCTCGTGATCTCCTGTCCAGTTCACGAAGTACCAAGGCTCTCCAGCATCGGCTATAAGGTTCACTTCTGTCATCTCTGTGTAATTTTTGGTATCGCCGTCTTCAAAATCAAATCCTTCGTGGTCCGTCACTGTGCCTTCACCTTCTATATTGACAGTCAGATCGTGTTCTTTCACCGCGAACCACGCAGTTATGTTCTTATCCTCATCCATCGTTATGTTTATCTGCTCCTCATCACCTTCATGATCTCCTGTCCAGTTCACAAAGTACCAGTCCTCGGCTGCTGTCGCTGTAACCGTCACTTCTGTATCTTCCTCGTAAGTATGAGTCCCTTCTGAAGGATCCGTACTTCCTTCCCCCTCTACACTTACTGTGAGATTGTAGTGCTCTACATCCTCTCCAAAGTTAGCAGTTATGTTTTTATTTTCGTCCATGGTTAAGACGATCTCATCTTCCGTACTTTCGTGATCTCCTGTCCAATTCACAAAGTACCAGCCAGCGTCTGCCGTTGCTGTAATAGTCACATCAGTTCCTTCCTCGTAAGTATGACTTCCTTCTTCTGGGTCCGTAGAACCTTCCCCCTCTACATTTACTGTGAGTTCATAGTCATCTAAATCCTCTTCAAATTTAGCGGTTATCTCCTTGTCTTCATACATTATCACAACTATCTCCTCTTCAGTTCCTTCGTGATCGCCAGTCCATCCTACAAAGTACCACCCTTCGTCCGCTGTCGCTGTAACTGTCACTTCAGTACCTTCCTCGTAAGTATGAGCCCCTTCTTCCGGATCAGTAAATCCTTCTCCTTCTATGGCTATCGTCAGATCGTATTCATCTACCTCTTCAAAGTGCGCGGTTATCACCTTGTTTTCATCCATGATAATAACGATCTCTTCTTCCGTTCCTTCGTGATCGCCAGTCCATCCAGAAAAGTAGTAGCCTTCGTCCGGTTCTGCTGTCAAAATAACTTCTGTACCATCTTCGTACTCTTCTTGATCGGGTTCGATCTCGACCGTTCCTTGCCCCTCTATGTTAACAGTGAGTTCGTAGTATTCTGTCATCTCAAAATGAGACGTTATCTCTTTATCCTCGTCCATGGTTAAGACGATCTCTTCGTCCGTACTTTCATGATCTCCCGTCCATTCTACAAAGTACCAGCCCTCGGCTGCTGTCGCTGTAACCGTCACTTCAGTACCTTCATCGTAAGTATGACTTCCTTCTTCCGGGTCCGTAGAACCTTCTCCTTCTATATTTACAGTGAGATTGTAGTAATCTATATCCTCTTCAAAGTTAGCAGTTATCGACTTGTCTTCATCCATGATTATGGTTATCTCTTCGTCCGTGCTTTCATGGTCTCCGGTCCATTCTACAAAGTACCAACCTTCGGCCGCTGTCGCTATAACTGTCACTTCTTCTCCGTCTTCATAAGTATAGGCTCCTTCAGGTGGATCCGTAATTCCCTCACCTTCGATGTTTATCTCGAGCGTGTGATCCTGGATCTCTTCGAAATGGGCCGTTATCTCCTTGTTCTCGTCCATAGTAACTGTTATCTCTTCGTCCGTGCTTTCATGGTCTCCGGTCCATTCTACAAAGTACCAGTCCTCGGCTGCTGTCGCAGTAACGTCCACCTCTTCTCCGTGTTCGTAGGTATGAGTTCCTTCTTCCGGTTCAGTAGAACCTTCTCCCTGAGTACCTATGGTCAATTCATATTCATGGATCTCAAAATGCGCCGTCACTTCTTTATCCTCGTCCATCACTATGGTTATCAGCTGCTCTTCCTCTTCCCCTTGAGGTACGTCTCCTGTCCATCCAACGAATTGCCAACCCTCTACATCCTCTATAGCCTCTATAGAGACCTCTTCTCCTTCATAATGAGTATGGGTTCCTTCTTCCGGGTCCGTAGAACCTTCTCCTTCTACCACAACAGTCAAGAGATGATCATCTTTCTCTTCAAAGTGTGCCTTTAAACTCTTATCGCCGTCAACCGTTATAGTTATCTCTTCTTCCGTTCCTGTATGATCTCCTGTCCATCCATCGAAGTACCATCCCTCTTCAGGTATGGCCGTTAAAGTCACGTGAGTGCCGTTCGCATACACTTCGCTGTAAGGAAGATCGACTTCGACCCCGTCGACTTCTATATCCCCGTTACCTTCTCTCTCGAGTTCGAGTAAGAAATGCTCCTGTTCCTTGGTTTCGAATTGTTGAACGGGCCCTGTTATCTTTTCTCCATCAACATACGAAACGGCTCTATACTCATATTGTGTATCTGGAGATAGATTGAAAGCTCCGTAAGAGAAAGAACCGTCAGATCCCATCTCATCGGCGATCAGAATCCTGAGGCTGTTTTCACCGGTAGAACCCGCCCATTCGTAACTCGTAAAATATATCTCTTCTAAGTATTCCTCAACTTCTATCCCTGAATATCGTAATTCTCCGTCTATCGATATATTCACTGTAGAGTCTTCAGTGAATTCAACTTTCACTTCAAAAATGCTACCGACAGGTATCTCTTCAGGCCCTCCTTCCCAGAACTCTCCGGCGTCGCTTCTCAGATGAGGCCGAAGATCTGCACTGGAATCCATCTCATGATACCTGTAAACTCGAGATCCTCCTTTCTCTATCGGCTGCTCGACATCAACGTAAGCGTCATCGTGAGAGAAACCCATCTTATCCGAGTAATAAAAGTCTCCATCTGCTGAGACTTGAAGTGTGCGGTTCCAATCTTCATCTTCCAATCCTTTATACTCGAAGTAAACCTGAGATCCGTATGGATGTTCCAATCCAGACAACACACCCTCGAACTTCGCTCTTTCGTGAGTCACATCCGTGGCTTCATTCGTTTCGACTTCGGCAGTTATCTCTTCAGTTTCAAATGTTTCTTTCTCTCCTACCATCTTCTCTCCGTCGACGTAAGCTACGGCCCTGTATTCATATACCGTACCTGAAGATAGACCGGACAGTTCGTAGGAATAAGTCCCGTCAGAATCCATGTGTTCCGAATTCAAAAATCTTAAACTGTTATCACCGGAGGAGCCGCCGTACTCATAACTGGTGAAATAGATCTCTTCCAGATCCTCATCCACCTCGATCCCAGTATACCAAAGTTCTCCATCCAGCCATATTTCTACCTCATTTTCCTCGGTGAATTCGACCTCGACTTCGAACTCCCTGCCGCTCGGTATCTCTTGTTGATATCCAGACCAGAACGGTATCGTACCCGCATCATCTTCTGTATGATCAGTTCTCAAATATGGTCTTAACTCGCAGCCCGAGCCAAGCTCGTGATACCGGTAAACTTTAGATCCGCCTCTCTCTATCGGTTGGTTGAAATGAACATAACCGTTATCGTGAGCGAAACCTAACGGGTCTGTAGAGTAAAAATCACCGTCGGCGACGACCTGTAAAGTTCGACTCCCAGGCCATTCATCTCCCGCTTCTTTGTATTCATAGTAAAATTCCGCACCTTCTGGATGACTCAAACCCGTTATCTCGCCGTGGAGTTCAGCTCCTACGTGCGTTACGTTCGTTGCCGCATCCGTCGCAACTTCGGCAGTTATCTCCTCGGTCTCAAAAGTCTCTTCATCTCCGACCATCTTCTCTCCATTAACGTAAGCTACGGCCCTGTATTCGTATTCCGTGCCTGAAGATAGATCGGAAAGTTCGTAAGAAAAGGTACCGTTAGAATCCATGTGGTCCGAATTCAACAGTCTTAAACTGTTATCACCGGAGGAACCGCTCCACTCGTAACTCGTGAAATAGATCTCTTCCAGATCCTCTCCCACGTCTATCCCCGTATACCACAGTTCGCCGTCCACCCATATATCTACTTCGTGATCTTCTGTAAATTCGACCTCGACTTCGAATTCTCTCACATCAGGGACCTCGTACTGAGTTCCGGACCAAACAAAAACATCGCCTGCGTCATCGTCAGTATGACTGCTCCTAAGATGCGGTCTCAGATCGCATCCCGAGCCTAATTCGTGATACCTGTAAATTTTAGTTCCGCCTCTCTCTATCGGTTGGTCGATGTGTACGTAACCGTTATCGTGGGCGAAACCTACCGGATCTGAAGGATAAAAATCACCATCAGCAGCTACCTGCAAAGTTCGAGTCCCGGGCCATTCATCTCCCGTTTCCTTATATTCATAATGTACTTCCGCACCTTCCGGGTGACTCAAACCCGTTATCTCGCCGTGAAGTTCCGCTCCTACGTGAGTTACGTTCGTTGCCGCATCCGTCGCAACTTGGGCAGTTATCTCTTCAGTTTCAAAAGTTTCGTTCTCTCCAACGATCCTCTCTCCGTCGACGTAAGCTACGGCCCTGTACTCGTATTCAATACCGGAATATAGTCCGGAAATCTCGTAAGAAAAGGAACCGTCCGAGTCCACGTGTTCCGAATTCAACAGCCTGAGACTATTATCACCAGAGGAACCGCTGTACTCGTAACTCGTGAAATAGATCTTTTCATAGTTCTCTTCAACGTCTATACCGGAATACCATAGTTCGCCGTCCAACCATATATTCACTTCTGATCCTTCCGTGAACTCTACCTCGACTTCGAACTCCCTACCACTCGGGATCTCTTCTTGATAACCGTCCCAGATAAAAGACGTGCCTCCCACTTCTTCAGTTGAACGAGCTCTCAGATGCGGTCTTAGATCACATCCTGAGCCCATCTCATAGTACCTGTAAACACGAGACTCTCCCCTCTCCAAGGGCTGATCGATATGTACGTCACCGTTATCGTGGGCGTAACCTACCGGATCTGAAGAATAAAAATCACCGTCGGCTGAAACTTCAATAGTGCGTCTCCAGTCCTCTCCCGCCTCTCTATACTCGAAATGGACCTCCGCGCCCTCGGGATGATCCACGTCCGTTATGTTGCCGTGGAGTTCCGCTCCCGTGTGAGTCACCTCTTCAGCCGGTTTTGTCTGAACCGAAGAGTTCTGATAGAAGAACGGCGTGAGTTCTCTGTCGCGGCCCATGGTGATGTTTTTAGTCTTTTCAGCGACCGAAAGATAATCCGTCCATTCCGCTCCTCTTATATCACCGTCTTTTTCGTTTCCACTCTCGTCGTAAACAGTACCGCCTATACCTTCGTTCATAGGCCAGTAAGCCAATAATCCGTCTTCGATGTTTTTCCTTTCGTATAGTTCAGTCACTTCTTTCGCGGAAAGGTCTCTATCGTAGACACGTACATCGTCCATCAGCCCCTGGATACCATTAGTACCCACGACGTTTCCGATCAGGAAATCTTCGTTAGTACCTGATAAAGAAGAACTGTACGAGTGGATCTCTTCACCATCCAGGTAACCTATAGTGTTGGAACCGTCGTTTGTGACGACAAGGTGATGCCATATGTTGCTAGAAAGGCTACCACTGCCTTCATCTGACCAGTCATCGCCGAATCCCGTCTGCAGATCGCCGTCACCGGAGTCACCTACATAAAGCCGTGGATCTCCCCAGGATCCCGTATATCGAGATGTTCCTACCGAGTCGAATTTGATCCATGCCGAAAGGGATCCACCATCACCTAGATCGGCTTCATCTGGGGTTAGAGGCGTATCCACATGGTCATCATCGCCGTCGAACTCGAGGAAGGGTTTTACATCGATCCACTCGGCTCCAGATATATTACCATGGTTCTCGTGACCGCTCTGATCCCTTATCGTTTCACCTTGACCTTCATAGATTGACCAGTGACCTATTTGATCGTCTCCGTTGATGACCATCTCGACTTCCGCTATTCCACCCTCGAAGTAACTTTCGTCATCCCGCCTTCCGAACTCTAGATCGGAAAATTGAAGATCACCGGTATGAAGAGTTTCCGTTCCGATCGCCTCTCCATCGACAGATACGGTCACATCTCCATCGTTATATACAAAGGTGAGATCGTACCATTCACCAGATTCAAGGGTAAAATCAAAATTGTGATGATCCCCTTCGTATATGTTCACCGAGGGCTGATTCTCGAAAAGATAAAACGACCAGCTCTCGTCTTCAGGAGTATTGACTACCCTCTGATTCGCGAATGAATCGCTCATCACCATCGTTCTAACTTCTAGATGAGATGTAGAATAGTCTCCCATGTCTATATCTACATGGTCTTGTTCGCCGTCGAATAGCAAAGCGGTCTCCCCTAGATCTCCTGTCCATTTATAAAATCTCGAACCTTCACCAGGTACAGCCTCTATCTCTACCTTCTCTCCTTCGGTATAGGTCTCCTCATAGGGTAATCCGACCTCTTCACCGTCGACTTCAACCGTTCCTTCTCCGATCGGTTCATCTATCGTCAGTGTTTTTTCTTCTGACTCATTTATCCCTCTCGTCTCAGCTGAAACCACGATCGCCATTCCACCACTGATCAAAAACAGACAGATAACGAGAACAAACATCTTATTTTTCATATTCTAAAGCCTCTGTACGATCGTTATAAACATGACAGGTTATAAATAGCTTAGGAAATCCCCTAAAGTATAGTCAAAGACACAACTTTTAGTGAATTTTTCAGTGTCTTTGACTAGCAGTGGATGACAAAACCGAATTACAAAGAGGTTTTGTCTTCCACTATAATTCCTACCTATCCAATCTTTTTCACGTTGATAGCTTCATAACCGCGCTCTCCCCGTCGACTCCCGAATTCAACCCTATCTCCCTGGTCTAACGAGACGCCCTCTTTGAGCTGACTCCGGTGGACGAAGTGATCCTCTTCTCTTCCATCAGGTACTATGAAGCCGTATCCCTTCAGCGGGTCGAAGAATTTTACCGTTCCTTTCATAGTTGACTCACCTTCTTTTTTCTTTTGAATACTATCACGGAGATGAGAACGCCCATGCCGAGCCATAGAGCGGCGAAGGAAAGGGGCCGTTTCTCGGCTTCCTCCACCGTGACCATAGTGGGTTCAGAAGTTTCGTTCTCGTAAGAGGCCGTGACGTTATAATCTCCGGCTTCGGTCCTTCTGAACCAGCCTCTGTAGTTGGTATTTTCCCATCTGAACTCACGGTCTTCTTCGGTTATCAAGTTATCGTATTCGTCCCATGCCGCTGCGGAGAAGTCTATCTTCTCTCCCGCGGTTATGGTCTGCTCGACAGATGGCTCTATCCTAACGGCATGTACGGTTCCGGGTTCAACGGTAAGAGATGCATGTTCTTTTACTCCCTCGTCGTAGGTCCCCGTGACGTTCCACGTACCGGCAGATTCGGAACGGTATTCGTTCCGCTTCCAGTTCCCACCGGCTTCGTCTTCGATGGACCAGTCGGTCTCTTCCGTCACATCGCCTATCTCGTTATCGAACCTATCGTAGGCAAAGGCGTTGAACGTTACGGTCTCGCCGGCCTTCAAAGTGGTCGATTCAGGATATACCCCTATTTGATCTAGACCGGCGGTTTCGACCAAAAAGGTATCCGTGTCCGCAGCTCCGTCTATGGTCACTTCGACCCTATACTCACGGGAGACGTTCAGTTCATGCAGTCTATGCTCTACGCGACTGTCTTCGAATAGTAATTCTTCGTCTATCCGTATACCCTCGAGCGATATCTCGGCTTCATAAACACCTTCCATGGGATTGTCGTGCACGTCTTCGGCTTCATAGATAGCTAATACGGGCGTTTGACCAGCTGTTATATCCTCGACGATCACTTCGAAACTCCCCGCGGGATGTACCATCTGATAGTTCAGCCATGGATAGCCGTCGATATTCTTGTTCCCCTGGATATGGTAGGGTTCGTCTCCTATGTTATCGCCTCTGTTCACACTTTCGTGATCTGACCAGTAATTACCGCCTTTACCAGATGCAGAAGGATCTCCCGCGTCCCAGTAGTTATCAACGTCGTCAAAGGCCTGCTCTTCGTTATCCACGAAAAGGTTGTGATAGATCAGGTTATCGAGAGATCTAGAGACGTAAAAACCGTATTCCTGGTTTCTCGAAACGTTGTTACCTGTGAACGTATTTTTATCCGAAGCTCCTATGTACACCGCATAGCTGTTGTTCCAGATCTTGTTTCCCTCTACCGTATTGGTACTGGAACGTCTCAGCTCTATGCCGCTGTCTCTGTTTTTTCTAGCGATGTTCTCTTTAACGAGGTTATCGTTACAATCCGAGAGAGAGATACCGTTTTGGTTGTCAGAAAGCACGTTATCTCTCAAAACGTTTTTTTCTGAATTTGATAGACTTATACCGTGTGAGTTCTCAGAAGCTGTATTAGCCCTGAGCAGATTCTCACTCGAATACTGAAGACGTAGACCTCTCCTCCGGTTGTTGAAGATAGTGTTGTTAGCTAAAGTGTTGTTGCTAGAATACCACAGGTCCATACCTGTGTTATCGTTCTCCGAGGCGTTGTTACGGTTCAACCTGTTATCGTTGGAACCGTAAAGCCGTAGGCCGTTACTGTTCTCCAAGAACTCGTTGTCGACTATATCGTTATCTTCAGAATTTCTAAGATACACTGCATGATCGTACATAGATAAAGTGTTATCTTTTATCGTATTGGATCCTGAGAAGCCCAGCAGTACAGCGATCCTCCCGCCGCTCATACTCTGCTCTTCTACCGTCACATCGGTACAGTTAGCCAATATTATCTGGCCCGCTCCCTCCGGTACAGTTCCGCCTCTCCTATCACGCCAGTAGTGAACAGGTCTGTCGTTCACGATGTTAGTAGTATCTATATCGTGAGTGTTCCAGTAGACTTTCCGACGTCCCCATATGGATACGCCCTCTTCGGTCATGACGTTCTCTAGAAGTGTGACGTCCCGTGAGTTACGGAGTTCTATACCGGTCTGCACCTCGTTGTTTTCGATCGTGACGTCTCGCGAGTCCTGAAGTCGTATCCCGAGGCGGTTGTCGAAGGCGTAACTTTCGACCACAGTATTACCGTCGGATCTGCTGAGATCTACGCCGCGCCAGTTGTTTTTCGCAGCATCGTTATCGACAAGGGTGTTATCATCGGAATTCCTGAGGTAGAGGCCGTCTCCGTCGTTGTTAGACGCTCGATTTTCCTTCAGAACATTACCGCTGGAAGAAGAAAGCCAGATCCCGTAAGACAGGGTGAACCACTCGTTACTGTTATCAGATACGTTGTTCCCTCTCACTTCGTTATCGTGCGAGTCATAGAGACGCATACCTTTGTCGTTGTTAGATGCGTCGTTATTCAACAGCAGGTTATCGTCGGAGAAAGCGAGTAGTATACCCGCGGTGCCGTAGCTGACGTTTTGATCTTTTACGGTTATCTCAGTACAGTTGACCAGTATCACTTGTCCCGCATCTTCGGGAACTTCTTCCCGCTGCTCGTGCTTCCAGTAATGAACCGATCTTCCGTTCACGGTGTTGCTCGGATCTATCGTGTGTGAATCCCAGTGTTCTAACTTATCTCCCCAGATGTAAATACCGTCACGTACCATCCGGTTGTTCGACATCTTCACCTCGACGGATTCTGCCAAGTCGATACCGACGGAATGATCCGATAGGATGTTGTTTTCTAAGTTAGTGGAGTCGGCCCTGTAAAGATCGATACCTCTGAAATCGTTGTTAGAGACGTGGTTGTTCAAAAGCTCGCTGCCTTCAGAACCGTCGAGCCAGATACCGTTGCCCTCGTTGTAAAACACGCTGTTATCTACCAAAAGGTTGTTATCAGAATCTACGAGATAGATACCGTCCTCGTTGTTGGAAGCGTTATTATATCTTAACTCGTTCTGGTGAGAATCTAGGATATAGATACCGTAGGTATTAGAAGAAGCGGTATTGTGTGTGAGCTCGTTATGGTCAGACCAGTACAGGTAGATACCTCCCACGTTATGACCGGAAGCGTTGTTTCCTACGATATGGTTCCCTTCGGAATGTGCTAAAATCACACCTCCGCTCCCTCGGCTGACGTCCTGGCCTTCAACGGTAACATCGGTACAGTTGACGAGGATCACCTGCCCCGCTCCGGACGAAACGGTACCGCCTTCTTGGTCCTTCAAGTAACGGACGGGCTTTCCGTTCACGCGGTTGGTCTCGTCGATCTCATGTGAATTCCAGTCTTCCAAACGATGACCCGATATGGATATGCCGTTTTCTTCCATGGAATTATGCTTAAGAGCGATGGCAGTGGAATAACGTAAGTATATACCTATCTCGTTCTTCAAAAGAGTGTTATATGTCACATTATTCGCTTCCGACGCATAAAGGTATATCCCGTGGTCGCTGTCCGATATAGTATTGTTGATGATATCGTTCTCGTAGGAGTTCTTTATATATATGGAACGTCCGTTGTCTGAAGCCGTGTTTCTATGAACGAGGTTTTCTTCAGAGGTCACGGCCGCGATGCCTCTATCGGTATCGGAGACCGTGTTTTTGAAAAGCGAATTATCGTGGGAGCGATCCAGCAGTAATCCGGTTCCACCACCTCTCACGGTCTGACCTTCTATATGATTTTCATCGGCCCGGTAAAGATGCAGTCCAGTTTCATAGTTGTCGTACAGCTCGTTGTTCAAAATGTGATTATCGCCGGAGGAATGGAGGAATATGCCGTGTTCTTCGTTGAAAATTTTATTCCCGCTCAACACGTTCTCTTCGCTTTCCTCGATGTGTATGCCCGCACCTCCCTTGACTTCGACGGTTATCGTTTTGGTCTCCTCCCATCCATGTTCATCAGATCCAGCTGTGATCGTGAGCGTGACTTCCCCTGCATATCGAGGTGTCCAGTCACTGGAGTAATGACCGTCGTTCTCCATCTGATCTTCACCGGTGCCGTCGTCTTTAAGGACTATGGACTCTTCTCCAGTGCTGAATTCTACGCTGACATCGGCGTCCAATATGGGATCGACGTTATCGTTCAAAGATACGATCACGGGAGTTTCTTTTCCCCTCGTTGCCGCTGAACCGGGTCTGCGTATCCAGAAGTTGATCTCTTCGGGAGAGGCTCTCAACGCTCTCGACGCGTTGATCCTACCTCCGACCAGCGTTTTATCTTCAAGGGAACGGTAGGTTTCCGCTGTAGACAATATAACGTTTTTGAAGTTGACTTGATCGTATGAAGCGTTATGCGAAGCCAGTAAAGCCGCTAAGCCGGAAACGTGGGGAACCGCCATGGAGGTGCCGCTCATGGATCCGTATCCGTTATCTAATAAAGTGCTGTTTATTTCTACACCCGGTGCGCCGACGTCGACGGTCCTTTGACCGTAGTTAGAAAAGCCGGCCAACTCGTCGTTTCTATCCGTCGCTGCTACGGATAAAACGTTAGCGAGATCATAGTTAGCCGGATAGATCGGGTTCAGATCGTTATCCCTTCCGTCGTTACCAGCGGCCGCGATGAACGAAATACCCTCTTCCTGATGTTCTTCGATAGCTCGATAAAGGAGCTCGCTGCGCGCCGCTCCACCCCAGCTGTTCGAAGTGGCTACCACGTTGACCCCTTCTTTTTTCCTCTCGAGAACGTATTCTAAGCATGCGATGGCGTCGCCGGTGGTTCCTCTACCGCCGGAATCTAGAAATTTGAGTGCCATCATGCTCACGTTCCAATTCATACCCACCAATCCTATCTCATTATCCCCCACCGCACCGATGGTTCCGGCGACGTGGGTACCGTGACCGTGATCGTCCTTTGTATGATATGAATCGTTCACGGCGTTGTATCCGTGGCGGCCTTCCTCGCTGGTCCACATGTTCTCTTTCAGGTCGGGATGAGTGTGATCTATGCCCGTATCGAGGACCGCGACGACCACGTCCTCGCTGCCGGTGGTTATCTCCCATGCTTCCTCCGCTTGTATCGTCGGCATGGCCCAGAGTGAATCGTAACCGGGATCGTTGGGAACTTTCATGGGCTCCCAAAGGTAGTTAGGCTCGGCTTCCACAACAAAGTCTCTTTCCGACAGTCGATCCACCGCGGTTTTTACGTCTACGCCGTCTTCTAGATCAATCTCGGCCATGTTGAACGAGGTGTATATCCTTGTGACTTCGCCGTTCACCGACCCTGCTAAAAGATCGACTCTCTCTCGTAAGATACTTTCACCGCTCTTCGAAGCGGCTCCTCGGGGTTTCTCTAACTTTACGAGCACGCTGTCCTCCGTTTTTTCTTTTCCAGAGATTTCAGAAGAACCCGTTTCATCCGCAACGTCTACATATCCCAACTTATCGCCGACGACGTTGTTCTCCAGTTCATTACCTGAAGAACTCTCGAGCAGTATGCCGTGACCCTTGTTTGAAAGGACCGTGTTATCACTTATAACAGAATCTTCCGTTCTCTCTAGATAGATCCCCATATGCGCATTATCAACGATATAGTTTTCTTCGACTGCGCCATCAGTGGTGTTGTATAGGTGAAGACCGCTGTTTCGGAAGTACCGACCTCCTCTTCCGCTTGCGTTGTGAAGGTGGCATCCTCTAACTTTGAAATGACCGGTCACGTTGCCTATGAATATGGAGTGACCGAATCCGCCTCCGTCTATCTCGTAACCTTCGATCAACCACGGATCCTCTTCGGTTCCGTCACCACGCCAGTTCTCTTCGGCGGCCAGGTCCGCGAAGTCCTCATCACCGTCGATACGGATGGGAGCGCGAGTATCGTGATCTGATCTAGAACGGTCTTGTGGGATATTATCCCTGTACTTCGAGACTACGCTTTCTTCCATGTGGTCCGTCTTAACGAGTCGGTCATCTGAGGCCGGAGCGCTTTTCACGCCCTCTTCATATCTTCTCTCGCTCCTTCCATCCTTAGAACTCTCTTTTAGATCGTACTCATCGGTTGTTCCATCAAGAAACTCCCTTCTTTCCGAACCGCCTGCTTCATTTATTTCTTGCTGAGCCGCATGATCTTCGTCTATAGATAGCGTGACCGCATCAAAAGCGATGATAGACCCACTCAAAAGCAGCAAAAGAGTGATCGTGACGGTGAATACTTTTCTTATCATGCCTCTTCTCTTCACTCTATAAGAGGAGAAAGAGTATTTAACGATTTATCTTCTTTTTACGTAGGCAG
>SL_8KL_010_SEDDRAFT_10002602_pt1 | contig 15138 bp, 12 predicted proteins | sample SodLakKL_010_SED_4_FD_11160 | JGI IMG/M metagenome (IMG submission 11160) | reverse complement strand
GGGCAGCGTCGCGGTGCTGGCAGCCATGGCGCTGCTGATGCGTGGCAGCCGATCATCGAGCGGCTGATGGCGGGCGGGGCGGCTCTGGTATACTGATCCCCATATTCTCGAACCGCTATCGCTTCTACAGGAGTCCACATGACCCGTATCGCCATCGTCGGTGTCGCCGGCCGCATGGGCCGCACCCTGGTCAACGCCGTGCTGCAGGATGACGGGACCACCCTGGCGGGCGGGATCGTCGAGCCGGGCAGTTCATTGGTCGGCGCCGACATCGGCGAGCTGGCCGGGGTCGGCAGGCTGGAGGTGAGCGCCGTGGATTCGCTGGAGGCGATCGCCAACGATTTCGACGTGCTGATCGACTTCACCGCGCCCGCGGTGACCCTTGCCAACCTGGCCTTCTGCGCCGAGCACGGCAAGCGCATGGTGATCGGCACCACCGGCCTGTCCGACGAGGAGCTGGCCGAGCTGGAGGGTTACGGTGACAAGCTGGCCTTCGTGTTTGCCCCCAACATGAGCGTGGGCGTCAACCTGACGCTGAAGCTGCTGGAGACCGCGGCCAGGGCGCTGGGGGACGAGGGCTACGACATCGAGGTGATCGAGGCGCACCACCGCCACAAGGTGGATGCCCCTTCCGGCACCGCGCTGAAGATGGGCGAGGTGGTGGCCGAGAGCCTGGGTCGCACCCTCAAGGAGCACGGCGTCTTCGAGCGGGCGGGGCAGTGCGGGCCTCGCACCGACAAGGAGATCGGCTTCGCCACGGTGCGCGCCGGAGACATCGTCGGCGAGCATACCGTGATGTTCGCCACCGAAGGCGAGCGCATCGAGATCACCCACAAGGCCTCGAGCCGCATGACCTTCGCCAAGGGCGCGGTGCGCGCGGCCCGCTGGGTGGCCGGCCGGAACCAGGGCCGCTACTCGATGCAGGATGTGCTGGGTCTGGGCTGACCGGGAGCCGGGGGTAGCCGCCGAGCGGCGTTTCCTGTAGTATTCCGAAAATTTTGGCCGGGCGCCTGGGCGAAAGCCCCGAAACAGCGCTTGTTGCTTCGGCCCCCAGTAGGCAGATGTTCTGGGCGAATCAGTTCCGAGCGAATGACAACAAGCGGGATGAAACCGGTCTTTATCGGGTTTCGTCCCGCTTTTTTGCGGGGCGGCCACCCGCGGGGCGGCCATCCGTAGGGCGGCCATCAGGTCAGGAAGCCGCATTTCAAGACGAGCTGGCTCCTGTCGCGGTTCGCAAACGCTGTTTGTAAAGTTGTTCGAAAAAAGCTGTTCGAAGAAGCTGTTCGCAAAAGCTGTTCGCAAAAACATGGGAGGACGTTGCATTGAACAAACCCGCGATACTGGCCCTGGAAGACGGCAGTGTGTTTCATGGCACGGCGATCGGTGCCGATGGACAGACCAGCGGTGAGGTGGTGTTCAATACGGCAATGACCGGCTATCAGGAGATCCTCACGGATCCCTCCTATACCCGCCAGATCGTCACCCTGACCTACCCCCATATCGGCAACACCGGCATCAATGCCGAGGACGTCGAGTCCGGCGCCATCGCCGCCGCGGGCCTGGTGATCCGCGATCTGCCGCTGATGGCCAGCAGCTTTCGCAGCGAGCAGACCCTCTCCGACTATCTCAAGAGCGAGAACGTGCTGGGCATCGCCGAGATCGATACCCGACGGCTGACCCGCATCCTGCGCGACAAGGGCGCCCAGAACGGCGCGATCCTGGCAGGCGCCGAGGCCGAAGGTGACGACGCCGTCGAGCGCGCCCTGGCCGCGGCTCGCGCCTTCCCGGGCCTCAAGGGGATGGACCTGGCCAGGGTGGTCTCCTGCCAGACCCCCTACGAGTGGAGCGAAGGCGAGTGGACCCTGGGGGAGGGCTACGCCGACACCACCGGCCCTGATGGAAAGGCAGAGCGTCCCTTCCATGTGGTCGCCTACGATTTCGGCGTGAAGCGCAATATCCTGCGCATGCTCGCCTCCCGCGGCTGCCGCCTGACCGTGGTGCCGGCCCAGACCCCGGCGGCCGAGGTGCTGGCCATGGCCCCGGACGGCGTCTTCCTGGCCAACGGCCCCGGTGACCCCGAGCCCTGCGACTACGCCATCACCGCCATCCGCGAGATCCTCGAGACCGACCTGCCGGTGTTCGGCATCTGCCTGGGCCACCAGCTGCTGGCGCTGGCCAGCGGTGCCAAGACCGTGAAGATGAATCATGGCCACCACGGCGCCAACCATCCGGTGCAGGACCTCGACACCGGCCGCGTGATGATCACCAGCCAGAACCATGGCTTCGCCGCCGACGAGGCGAGCCTGCCGGACACTGTGCGCGCCACCCATCGCTCGCTGTTCGACGGCACCCTGCAGGGGATCGAGCGCACCGACCGCCCGGCCTTCAGCTTCCAGGGCCACCCGGAAGCGAGCCCCGGCCCGAGGGACGTCGCGCCGCTGTTCGACCGCTTCGTCGCGATGATGAAGGCCCGCAAGGCCTGAGCTAGCGCTCGAGACGTCATCCCGAGAACCTCGCCCTTCGTCACCTCTTTCTGCGGGAAGCACCATGCCCAAGCGTACCGACATCCAGAGCATCCTGATCATTGGCGCCGGCCCCATCGTCATCGGCCAGGCGTGCGAATTCGACTACTCCGGCGCCCAGGCCTGCAAGGCGCTGCGCGAGGAGGGCTACCGGGTCATCCTGGTGAACTCCAACCCGGCCACCATCATGACCGACCCGGCCATGGCCGATGCCACCTACATCGAGCCGATCACCTGGCAGACGGTGGAGAAGATCATCGAGGCCGAGCGGCCCGACGCCATTCTGCCCACCATGGGCGGCCAGACCGCGCTCAACTGCGCCCTGGATCTGGACAAGCACGGCGTGCTGGCGAAGTACGGCGTGGAGATGATCGGCGCCAACGCCGACGCCATCAACATGGCCGAGGACCGCGACCTCTTCGACCAGGCCATGAAGCGCATCGGCCTGGCGTGCCCCAAGGCCGAGGTGGCCCACAGCATGGAGGAGGCCTGGCGCATCCAGGCGACGCTGGGCTTCCCGGCGATCATCCGCCCCTCCTACACCATGGGCGGTTCCGGCGGCGGCGTGGCCTACAACAAGGAGGAGTTCGAGGAGATCTGCACCCGCGGTTTCGAGCTCTCCAACAACCACGAGCTGCTGATCGACGAATCGCTGCTGGGGTGGAAGGAGTACGAGATGGAGGTCGTTCGTGACAAGAACGACAACTGCATCATCGTCTGCGCCATCGAGAACTTCGACCCCATGGGCGTGCACACCGGTGACTCCATCACCGTGGCCCCGGCCCAGACGCTGACCGACAAGGAATACCAGATCATGCGCGACGCCTCCCTGGCGGTGCTGCGCGAGATCGGCGTCGAGACCGGTGGCTCCAACGTGCAGTTCGGCATGGATCCCGAGACCGGCCGCATGGTGGTCATCGAGATGAACCCGCGGGTGTCGCGCAGCTCGGCGCTGGCCTCCAAGGCCACCGGCTTCCCCATCGCCAAGATCGCCGCCAAGCTGGCCGTGGGCTACACCCTGGACGAGCTGCAGAACGACATCACCGGCGGGCGNACNCCGGCCTCGTTCGAGCCCTCCATCGACTACGTGGTCACCAAGATTCCCCGCTTCACCTTCGAGAAGTTCCCCCAGGCCAACGATCGTCTGACCACCCAGATGAAGTCGGTGGGCGAGGTGATGGCCATCGGCCGCACCTTCCAGGAGTCGCTGCAGAAGGCGCTGCGCGGCCTGGAGACCGGCAACGACGGCCTCGACCCCAAGTTCCCCGACGCCAAGCCCGGCGAGTTCACCGACGAGGCCATGGCGCGCATCAAGGGCGAGCTGCAGGCCGCCGGCGCCGAGCGCATCTTCTACATCGCCGACGCCATGCGCGCCGGGATGAGCGTCGACGATGTCTTTGCCCTGACCCGCATCGACCCCTGGTACCTGGTGCAGCTGGAGGACCTGGTGCTCACCGAGCAGGAGGTGGCCAAGCGCTCCCTCGCCGAGCTCGATGCCCGGGAGCTGTTCCGCCTCAAGCGCAAGGGCTTCAGTGACGCCCGCCTGGCCAGACTGCTGGGTGTCTCCGAGAAGGAGTTCCGCAAGACCCGCCAGAAGGCCGGCATTCGCCCGGTCTACAAGCGCGTCGATACCTGTGCGGCCGAGTTCGCCTCCGACACCGCCTACATGTACTCCACCTACGAGGAGGAGTGCGAGGCGGAGGTCTCCGACCGCCAGAAGATCATGGTGCTGGGCGGCGGGCCCAACCGCATCGGCCAGGGCATCGAGTTCGACTACTGCTGCGTCCACGCCGCCTTCGCCATGCACGACGACGGCTATGAGACCATCATGGTCAACTGCAACCCGGAGACCGTCTCCACCGACTACGACACCAGTGATCGCCTCTACTTCGAGCCGGTGACCCTGGAAGACGTACTGGAGATCGCCGACAAGGAGAAACCGGTCGGCGTGATCGTGCAGTTCGGCGGCCAGACCCCGCTGAAACTGGCCCGCGAGCTGGAGGCCGCCGGCGTGCCGATCATCGGCACCACCCCGGACGCCATCGACCGCGCCGAGGACCGTGAGCGCTTCCAGCAGATGATCGACAAGCTGGGTCTCAAGCAGCCGCCCAACGCCACCGCGCGCAGCTTCGAGGAGGCCTTCGCCAAGGCCGAGGGCATTGGCTATCCGCTGGTGGTGCGTCCCAGCTACGTGCTGGGCGGCCGCGCCATGGAGATCGTCTACGATGCCTCGGAGCTGGAGAACTACATGACCCATGCGGTCAAGGTCTCCAACGACTCCCCGGTACTGCTCGACCACTTCCTCAACGCGGCGATCGAGATCGACATCGATGCGGTCAGTGACGGTCAGCAGGTGGTGATCGGCGGCATCATGCAGCATATCGAACAGGCCGGCGTGCACTCCGGCGACTCCGCCTGTTCGCTGCCGCCCTACTCGTTGCCCGCCGAGGTGCAGGACGAGATGCGCGACCAGGTCAGGCAGATGGCCGTGGAGCTGGGCGTCAAGGGCCTGATGAACGTGCAGCTGGCCTGGCAGGACGGCGAGATCTACATCATCGAGGTCAATCCGCGCGCCTCGCGCACCGTGCCCTTCGTCTCCAAGTGCATCGGCATCTCCCTGGCCCAGATCGCGGCGCGCTGCATGGCCGGGACCAGTCTCGAGGCGCAGGGCTTCACCCGTGAGATCGTGCCGCACTTCTTCAGCGTCAAGGAGGCGGTCTTCCCGTTCAACAAGTTCCCGGGCGTCGATCCCATCCTGTCGCCGGAGATGAAGTCCACCGGCGAGGTGATGGGCAGTGGCGACACCTTCGCCGAGGCCTTCTACAAGGCTCAGCTGGGCGCCGGCGAGGCGATTCCGCCCGTCGATGGCGACCGCAAGGCGTTTCTCTCGGTGAGAGAACCGGACAAGGCGGGTGTTATCGAGGTGGCGCGTTCTCTGGTAACATTAGGGTTCACACTTTGTGCGACCCGCGGTACCGCCGCTGCCCTTCAGGCCGCCGGTATCGACGTGGCAATCGTGAACAAGGTCTTCGAAGGCCGCCCGCATATCGTCGATCTTCTCAAGAACGACGAGATCGCTTATATCGTCAATACCACCGAGGGTCGCCAGGCGATCAGTGACTCCTCGGTGATCCGTCGCACCGCGCTTGCCCGCAAGGTCCCCTACGCCACTACCCTGGCGGGGGCCAGTGCCGTTTGCATGGCGCTCGAGTACGGCAATGCGATCACGGTGCGGCGGCTTCAGGATTTGCATGCAGGAGCTGCACAATGAACAAGGTCCCGATGACCGTTGATGGCGAGTCGCGCCTGCGCAAGGAGCTCGAGCAGCTCAAGGGCGAGGCGCGTCCGAGGGTGATTGCTGCGATCGCCGAGGCTCGTGAGCACGGCGATCTCAAGGAGAACGCCGAGTATCATGCCGCTCGTGAGCAGCAGGGCTTTATCGAAGGGCGCATCCAGGAGATCGAGGGCAAGCTCGGAAGCGCCCAGGTGATCGATGTCACCAAGCTGCCCCAGACCGGCAAGGTGATCTTCGGCGTCACCGTCGAGCTGATCAACCTCGATACCAACGACCAGGTGCGCTATCGCATCGTTGGCGAGGATGAGGCCAACATCAAGGCCGGCCTCATCTCGGTCACCTCACCCATCGCCCGCGCCCTGATCGGCAAGGAGGAGGGCGATGTGGTGGTGGTCAAGACGCCGGGCGGCAACGTCGAGTACGAGATCGGCGGCATCGAGCACCTCTGAGCCCCGGCCTTGCCTGGCACCAAATGAAAGGCCCGCGGTTGTCCGCGGGCCTTTTGCTTTCGGGTTCCGGGTCGGCGATCAGTGCCGTCCGTGGTGCCCCTCGAAGCGCTGGACGTTGGAGAGCTTCGGATTGACCTGAGGGTTGCGACGATAGAGCAGCGCCATCTTGCCGATGGTCTGCACCAGCTCGGCGCCGCTGGCGGCGACCAGCTCCTGCAGCATGGCGGCGCGGTCATCACGCTCCGGCATGGCAAGCTTTACCTTGATCAGCTCATGGTCGGACAGCGCCCGGTCGAACTCCGCCCGCACTCCTTCGGAGATGCCGTTCTCGGAGACCGTCACCACCGGGTTAAGGTGATGGCCGATGCTGCGAAATGCCTTCTTTTGTGCCTGTGACAAGCTCATGGTATCTTGCGTCTTCCTGTTTGCGCGCAGCCGATCATAGTACGCGTTAATTGCTATGCCGAAAATGGTCTTGGCGAAATGTCGTTCAGCGCGACCTCGGGCCCGCTCCCGTTTCAACGGGTCGACCGGTGCCAAGCCGCTGCGACTGACGCCTCCCGCATGTCGCTCCAGCGCCTGTCCGTTCCCCTCCACACCCTGGTGATGCCGTGGCTCCTACTCGCACAACATCCCCCGCTGCCGGCAAGGCGCCGGCCGGCAAGCGCTCAGTCAGCAAGAGCCCTGTCAGCAAGACCAGCAAGGTCTGGATGAAGGAGCATTTCGATGATCAGTACGTGCAGCGCTCCTGGCAGGATGGTTACCGCTCCCGGGCCAGCTACAAGCTGCTCGAGCTGGACGACAAGGACCGCCTCTTCAAGCCCGGCATGACGGTGATCGATCTGGGCGCCGCCCCCGGCGGCTGGAGCCAGGTTGCGGCCGAGAAGGTGGGCGCCGGCGGGGTGGTGATCGCCTCTGACATCCTCGAGATGGACGCCCTGGCCGGCGTCGATTTTCTCCAGGGTGATTTCACCGAGGAGGCGGTCCTCGCGGCGATCCTCTCACTGTTGGGCGAGCGCCCGGTGGATCTGGTGATGTCCGACATGGCTCCCAACATGAGCGGTATGGCCGCCATCGATCAGCCCCAGGCGATGTATCTGGTGGAACTGGCGCTGGACCTGGCGGGTCAGACGCTACGTCCCGACGGGACCTTCCTGGCCAAGGTGTTCCAGGGCGAGGGCTTCGACGAATTTCTCAAGGCGCTTCGCGAGCGATTCACGCGGGTGGTGACTCGCAAGCCGGGAGCCTCCCGCGCGCGCTCCCGTGAGGTCTATCTGCTGGCCCAGGGCTTTACAGGCTGATCAGCGCCGAGCGGCTCGATAGGCCCGGGCTAACGGGGCGATTGTCGGACAGCGGTGTGCAACTGTGTCAAAGTGGAGCTTGATGTGGTCCGACCGCGCCGAAGCAGCGGCAGTGGTTGAACGCGGCCAGCTCATGTAGTGTCCAATGCGCCAGACGCATATGTGGCCGACAGATTACTGATATTGAGGGTAGTCCCTTGAATGATATGGCGAAGAACTTGATTCTGTGGTTGGTCATCGCGGCAGTGCTGCTGACGGTGTTCAACAACTTCAGTGTCGACAGCTCACCCCAGTCGATGAACTACTCTCAGTTCGTCCAGCAGGTGCAGAACCAGCAGGTGCGCAGTGTCACCATCGACGGCTATACGATCAGCGGTGAGCGAACCGACGGTTCATCGTTCCAGACTATCCGTCCTGCGGCAGAAGACCCCAAGCTGATCGATGACCTGCTCTCCAACAATGTCACCGTGGTGGGCAAGGAGCCGGAACAGCAGAGCCTGTGGACCCGGCTGCTGATCGCCAGCTTCCCGATCCTGTTGATCCTGGCGATCTTCATGTTCTTCATGCGCCAGATGCAGGGCGGCGGGGCCGGCAAGGGCGGGCCGATGAGCTTCGGCAAGTCCAAGGCAAAGCTGCTCTCCCAGGACCAGATCAAGACGACCTTCGCCGACGTGGCGGGCTGCGACGAGGCCAAGGAGGAAGTCGAGGAGCTGGTCGACTTCCTGCGTGATCCCACCAAGTTCCAGCGCCTGGGCGGCACCATTCCCCGCGGTGTGCTGATGGTGGGCCCCCCGGGTACCGGCAAGACCCTGCTGGCGAAATCCATCGCCGGTGAGGCCAAGGTGCCGTTCTTCTCGATCTCGGGCTCCGACTTCGTCGAGATGTTCGTCGGCGTGGGCGCATCGCGCGTTCGCGACATGTTCGAGCAGGCCAAGAAGCAGGCCCCCTGCATCATCTTCATCGACGAGATAGACGCCGTGGGCCGCTCCCGCGGGGTCGGCATGGGCGGCGGCAACGACGAGCGCGAGCAGACCCTCAACCAGCTGCTGGTGGAGATGGACGGCTTCGAGGCCAACGAGGGCATCATCGTCATCGCCGCCACCAACCGCCCCGACGTGCTGGATCCGGCGCTGATGCGCCCGGGCCGCTTCGACCGCCAGGTGGTAGTGCCGCTGCCCGATATCCGCGGCCGNGAGCACATCCTGAATGTGCACCTGCGCAAGGTGCCGCTGGCCGATGACGTCAAGCCGACGCTGATCGCTCGCGGCACTCCGGGCTTCTCCGGCGCCGACCTGGCCAACCTGGTCAACGAGGGTGCGCTGTTCGCGGCACGTCGCAACAAGCGCCTGGTCGGCATGGATGAGCTCGAGCTGGCCAAGGACAAGATCATGATGGGTGCCGAGCGCCGCTCCATGGTCATGACCGAGAAGGAGAAGCTCAATACCGCCTATCACGAGTCGGGCCACGCCATCATAGGTCTGGTGATGCCGGAGCACGACCCGGTCTACAAGGTGACCATCATTCCCCGCGGTCGTGCCCTGGGGGTGACCATGTTCCTGCCCGAGCAGGATCGCTACAGCCTGTCGCGCCAGCAGATCATCAGCCAGATCTGCTCGCTGTTCGGCGGCCGCCTCGCCGAGGAGATGACCCTGGGCCCCAACGGCGTCACGACCGGGGCGTCGAACGACATCAAGCGCGCCACCGAACTGGCGCACAACATGGTGGCCAAGTGGGGGCTCTCCGAGGAGATGGGCCCGATCATGTACGACGAGGACGAGTCGCACCAGTTCATGGGCGGTCCCGGCCAGGGCGGCAAGCTCAAGTCCGGCGAGACCATCTCCAGGCTCGACAAGGAAGTGCGCAAGGTCATCGACGGCTGCTACGAGCAGGCGCGTGAGATTCTCGCGGATAATCGCGACAAGCTCGACGCCATGGCCGAGGCGCTGATGAAGTACGAGACCATCGACTCCACCCAGCTCAGGGACATCATGGAGGGCCGTGATCCGCGTCCCCCCGAGGGTTGGGATGACCCGAGCGGTGGAGCGCCCGTCGGAGATGATACTCACGCCGGAGCAGAGTCTCCCCGCGACGAGCCGGAGCAGGTCGACGGCGACGAAGAGGACGACGACGAGCCGCGTCGCCGTCCCTCCGACCCGCTAGGAGGGCCGGCCGGCTCCTGAGCCAGCGCCCTCCCGTCAGGCAGGCGCCCCCAGCGGGGGCGCTTTTGCCATTCTGGTCACCCTCTTTTTGACAAGCCAACCGAGTGATGATGAACCCGACTCCTGCCCCCCTGATCTGCGGACGCCACCGGCTCGACCTCTCCTATCCCCGGGTCATGGGGATCCTCAACGTTACCCCCGACTCCTTCTCCGACGGCGGCCGCCACGTGGCCCTGGAGGATGCGCTTCGCCATGCCGAGCGCATGCTGGTCGAGGGGGCGGCGATCATCGATGTGGGCGGCGAGTCGACCCGGCCGGGCGCCGACGAGGTNTCGCCCCAGCAGGAGCTGGACCGGGTGGCGCCGGTGGTGGAGGCGCTGGTGCGAGAGCTGGATGCCCTGGTCTCGGTAGACACCAGTTGCCCAGAAGTGATGCGTGAGAGCGCGGCCCTGGGCGCCAGCATGATCAATGACGTCCGCTCGCTGGAGCGGGAGGGGGCCCTGGCCGCGGCGATAAGCACAGGTCTTCCGGTGTGCCTGATGCACCGCCAGGGGGAGCCCCGCGACATGCAGCAGGCGCCCCGCTATGATATCCCCATCGAAGAGGCGGTGGCCGACTACCTCGCCGAGCGGGTCGCCGCCTGCAAGGCCGCCGGCCTTCGCCGCGAGAGGCTGCTGGTCGATCCCGGCTTCGGCTTCGGCAAGACCGTGGAGCACAATTTGCGCCTGCTCAATCGACTGGAGCGGCTGGCGGCACTCGAGCTGCCCATGCTGGTGGGCATGTCGCGCAAGAGCATGATCGGCAAGGTGCTGGAGCGCCCGGTGGAGGAGCGTCTTCCCGGCGGGCTGGCGCTGACGGCCCTGGCGGTCGAGCGCGGCGCTCGTATCCTGCGCGTCCACGATGTGGCCCCGAACGTGGATGCGGTGAACATGACCTGGGCAGTACTCAAGGAAGGATGCTGATGACACGACGTTACTTTGGCACCGATGGGATCCGCGGCACCGTGGGCGAGCCCCCCATCACGGCCGACTTCATGCTCAAGCTGGGCTGGGCCACCGGTCGCGTGCTGGCCGCGCGCGGTGGCAAGCGTCGTCCGCGCGTATTGATCGGCAAGGACACCCGGATCTCTGGCTATATGTTCGAGTCGGCCCTGGAGGCAGGCCTCTCCGCCGCCGGCGTCGACGTGGCCCTGCTGGGCCCCATGCCGACGCCTGGCATCGCCTACCTGACCCGTACCTTCCGCGCCGATGCCGGCATCGTCATCTCGGCATCGCACAACCCTTTCGCCGACAACGGCATCAAGTTCTTCTCCACCGCCGGAGCCAAGCTGGATGACGAGCTCGAAGCCGAGATCGAGGCGATGCTCGATGAACCACTGACCACGGTGGCGGCAGACAAGCTGGGCAAGGCGGCGCGGATCGACGATGCGGCGGGTCGCTACATCGAGTTCTGCAAGTCCACGGTGCCGGACAGGATCAGTCTCACCGGGCTGAGGGTGGTGCTGGACTGTGCCCATGGGGCGACCTACCACATCGCGCCCAGCGTGTTTCGCGAGCTGGGCGCCGAGGTGAGCCTGATCGGGGCGAGCCCAGACGGCCTCAACATCAACAAGGAGGTCGGCTCCACCTATCCGGCGGCGCTGCGCGCCGCGGTGATCCAGCAGGGCGCCGACCTCGGCGTGGCCTTCGATGGCGACGGCGACCGGGTGCTGCTGGTGGATGCCGACGGCCGTGAGATCGACGGCGATGACATCCTCTACCTGATTGCCCGCGATCGCCACGGGCGTGGCGATCTGGGCGGAGGCGTGGTGGGCACGTTGATGTCCAACTTCGGCCTGGCCTCGGCCTTCGAAGCGATGGGCGTGCCCTTCGAGCGTGCCAGGGTGGGTGATCGCTACGTCATGGAGCGCCTGGCCAGCAAGGGCTGGCAGCTGGGGGGCGAGTCCTCGGGACACATCGTCTGTGGCCATGTACAGACCACCGGCGACGGTATCGTCTCGGCGCTCCAGGTGCTGGCGATCATGGTGCGCGAGCAGACCTCGCTTCAGCGCCTTCTTGCCGGCCTGGAGAAGGCGCCCCAGGCGCTGGTCAACGTGCGCCTCACCCCGGGCAGCAAGGCCGCGGCGCTCATGGAGCGGCCGGAGATTCAGGCGGCGGTGGCCGAGGTCGAGGCCGAGCTGGGCGACGAGGGCCGCGTGCTGCTGCGCCCCTCCGGTACCGAGCCGCTGATTCGGGTGATGGTGGAGGGACGCCCCCATCTGGATGTGGACGGCCTGGCGCGTCGCATCGCTGCCGAGGTCGAGGCGCTCCTGGCCTGAGCCGGGCCGGTTGTCTTGACAGGGCCGCTCCTATACCATTTCGCACCACCTTGAAAGAGAACAGTCGATGCGTACTCCTCTGCTTGCCGGCAACTGGAAGATGAATGGCTCGGCCGAACTGGTCGAGTCATTCGGTCGCGCCTTTGCCGAGGCCAAGCTGCCGGCGGGGGTCGAGGTCGTGGTCTTTCCTCCGTTTCCTTACCTGGATGCGGCGCAGACCGCCTTCGCCGGCACTCCGCTACGGCTTGGCGCCCAGTCGCTCAATCCGCTGCATTCAGGGGCGCATACCGGCGAGGTGAGCGGCAGGATGCTGTGTGAGTTCGGCGTTCGCTATGCCCTGGTGGGCCACTCCGAGCGGCGCCAGCTCTACCGTGAAGGCGATGAAGAGGTCTTCGATCGCTTGCTGGCCGCCCTCAGCGTAGGCCTGACGCCGGTGCTCTGCGTGGGCGAGAGCCTCGAGGAGCGTGACGCAGGCCGCACCATGGAGGTGGTGCTGCGTCAGGTGGGTTTCGCGATGTCGCGCCTGGAGCCCGCACAGCGCTCACTCGTTGTCATCGCCTATGAGCCGGTGTGGGCCATCGGCACGGGTCGCACCGCCACGCCGGAGCAAGCTCAGGAGGTGATGGCCGGCATCCGCGACTACCAGGCCAGTTACAACCGGGAGCTGGCCGAAGGGCTGCGTCTTCTCTACGGGGGGAGCATGAACGCCGGCAACGCCGCCGAGCTGCTCGCCCAGCCCGATATCGACGGCGGCCTGGTGGGCGGTGCCTCACTCAAGGTCGACGATTTCCTAGCCATCTGTCAGTCAGCAGGTTGAATTCATGCAAGTTCCCATTCTTTTGATTCATGTGACGCTCGCCATCGCCCTGGTCGTCCTCATCCTGCTACAGCAGGGCAAGGGTGCCGAGGCCGGCGCCGCCTTCGGCGGCGGTGCCTCCCAGACCGTATTCGGTGCCCGCGGCAGCGGCGGCTTTCTGGCCAAGCTGACCGCCTTTCTGGCGGCCGTCTTCTTCGCCACCTCCCTGACCCTGGCCTACTTCGCCAGCCAGGCGGGACAGGGGCCGGAGGCCGGGATCCCCGATTCGCGGCTTATCGAGCAGCAGCGCAGCGTTCCCACCCTTGACGATAGTGCCCCGGGTGTGGATAATGCAGCGCCAGTGCTGGAGGGAAGCGACGACTAGTCGTCTTGGCAGTTTCCAGCATTACCTGATGCCGAAGTGGTGGAATTGGTAGACACGCTATCTTGAGGGGGTAGTGACCTTACGGTCGTGCGGGTTCAAGTCCCGCCTTCGGCACCATCTGATTCATCGCAGCGCCGTTTGCGCGCATGCGATCCTTCAGAAAGCAGGATTGGCAGTAACGGTGATAGACCTTGACGAAAGTCTTGGTGGCGTGTAAGATCACCGACCTAGATTGATGCGGGGTGGAGCAGTCTGGTAGCTCGTCGGGCTCATAACCCGAAGGTCATCGGTTCAAATCCGGTCCCCGCTACCATCTTCCGGTCAGGCGCCTTTCGGATTTCAGCCATTGCGCTAGGGTTCGAAGAGAAGGGGCGGTGATTGCCGGAGTGGTCTAAAGGATTCATGTAAAAGCCCCTTCCTGTGAAGGGGCTTTTTGTTAGCAGCATGCAGGGCGTCAAACGCCCGACGCTGTTTCAGGCAACGCCAATCAGCCACCTGACTTTCCTGTTTTCTCCCGGCCAGGTGCCTGATGCAACGGCTGTAGGAGCTATATTTTCGTGGCAATCAAGGATGCTGCACTGCACGCAATGATCGAACCCGTGGTCACCGCCATGGGCTTCGAACTGTGGGGCATCGACTTTCTATCCCACGGCAAGCACTCCCGTCTGGTGATCTATATCGATCATGAGAATGGCGTCAGCGTCGACGACTGCGCCGACATCAGCCGCCAGGTGAGTGCGATATTCGACGTCGAGGACCCGGTCCGCGGCGAGTATCGCCTCGAGGTCTCCTCTCCGGGGATGGATCGTCCGCTTTACACCCTCGACCACTTCGATCGCTATCGCGGTCACGACGTGGCATTGAAGTTGCGGACGCCCTTCGACGGGCGGCGCAAGTTCCAGGGCCTGCTGGCCGGCGTCGAGGGTGACGAGGTGCTGCTCCAGGTCGAAGGTGAGGAGTACTGCTTTCCGATCGACAGCATCGACCAGGCACAGGTGGTGCCGCGGTTCGATGACCAGGTGAAATGACTGGGTTCGAAAAGACTGGGTTTGATAAACAACAGGTCTGATGGTCAGGTTTACGATCACGGTTGATGACCAGGCCACCGGTCGGAACGGCTGGATGAGCATGAGGCTCGAGGACAGGTTTTCTGGCGAGGCAATGGCATGAGCAAAGAGATTCTGGCGGTCGTTGAAACGATCTCCAATGAAAAGGGAGTTCCCCGCGAGGTGATCTTCGAGGCCGTCGAGGCGGCCCTGGCCAGCGCGTCCCGCAAGCGTTTCGAGGACGAGGAAGCCAGCGTTCGGGTGCATATCGATCGCCGCACCGGTGAGTACGAGACCTTCCGCCGCTGGACGGTGGTGGAGGATGACGACTTCGACGGCCCGGACCACGAGATCAAGCTCACCTACGCCGAGCGTCGCGATCCGCCTCTGGGGCTGGGCGATGTGGTCGAGGAGAAGATCGATAACGCCGACTTCGGCCGGATCGCCGCCCAGACCGCCAAGCAGGTCATCGTGCAGAAGGTGCGTGAGGCGGAGCGGGCAGAAGTGGTGCGCCTCTACGCCGACCGGGAAGGAGAGCTGGTTGCCGGCATCGTCAAGAAGACCACGCGAGACGGCTTGATCATCGATCTTGGTGAAAATGCCGAAGCCTTCCTGCCCCGCGGCGAGATGATCCCCGGCGAGCGCTACCGCATGAACGAGCGTGTTCGTGCGCTGCTGGTAAAGGTGGATCCCGAGGCGCGTGGGGCCCAGCTGATTCTCTCCCGTACCTGCCCGGAGCTGATCATCGAGCTGTTCAGCATCGAGGTCCCGGAAATCGCCGAGCAGCTCATCGAGATCAAGGGCGCCGCCCGTGATCCCGGCTCGCGAGCCAAGATCGCCGTCAAGACCAATGATCGCCGCATTGATC